>Ga0187781_10000369_pt1 | contig 32074 bp, 30 predicted proteins | sample 0715_SJ02_MP02_2_FD_132447 | JGI IMG/M metagenome (GOLD analysis project Ga0187781, IMG submission 132447) | Tropical peat soil microbial communities from peatlands in Department of Meta, Colombia - 0715_SJ02_MP02_20_MG | ecosystem: Environmental > Terrestrial > Soil > Wetlands > Peat | place... | reverse complement strand
TGGACCGGCTGTCTCCTGCGGTCTAGTCGGGGGGGCTCCTGCGGGCTTCTGGGCCAGCCGCGCGCTCTCCGCCGGCGGCTGAGCGGGGAAAAGCTTCTTCGTGACGTAGAGTCCGCCCAGTCCGAGCAGCACGGCGAGCGCCAACACCATGCGCCAGTGGGAGGCGAGGCGCCGCAACACCGATATGAAGTCCTTCAGCTCTTCGAAAAAGCTCATCTCTCTGGTTCCTCTCGGCGCCGGCGCGTCGGGCTGGCGCCGGCGCGGCCCCGACTCTATACTTCTTTTCGGCGCATCTGCGAAAGCGCCGCGCGTTGAGGGCCTCGCCTCAATTCCGGACTGGAACATGATCGAAAGTCTCGCCGGGCGAAAAATTTTGCGCATGAACGGGATCGGCAACGAGATCCTGGTTCTCGATCTGCGTGGCGACGAATTGACGCCCACGGCGGCGCAGGTGCGCGCCATCGCGCGCCAGCCCGGCCTCTATTTCGATCAGCTCATGGTCGTGAAGGACGCTTGCGTCGCCGGCGCCGACGCCTCCTTGCGCATCTACAACATCGACGGCTCGCTCTCCGCCGCCTGCGGCAACGGCGCGCGCTGCGTGGCGCTGGCGCTCACGCGCCACGGCGGACCGGAGCATCTGCGGCTCGAGACCGACGCCGGCCTCATCGAGACCTGGCGCAAGAGCGAGAGCGAGTTTGCCGTCGACATGGGCCGCCCGCGCCTGACAGCTGCGGAGATTCCGCTGGCGCTGCACACAGCCGACACGAGCGACGTGGCGCTGGAGCCGGCGGTCGCCGGCGCGCCGCCACGTTTTTGCGCGGTGAGCATGGGCAATCCGCACGCGGTATTCTTCGTCGACGACGCGCCCGCGGTCGATCTCGAAAATCTCGGGCCCCAGCTCGAGCGCCATCCGCTGTTCCCCGAGCGCGCCAACATCTCCTTCGCCCAGATGCTCGCACGCGACGACATTCTGCTGCGCGTCTGGGAGCGCGGGACCGGAGCAACCAAGGCTTGCGGCTCCGCCGCCTGCGCGACGCTCGTCGCCGCAGCGCGCACCGGACGCGCCGGCCGTCGCGCCACCGTCAAGCTTCCGGGCGGCTCCCTCTCGATCTTTTGGCGCGACGACGATCACGTGCTGATGACCGGTTCCGCCGAGCTTGAATTCGAGACGACTCTCGATCCCGACCTCATGGGCGCGGTCAGTTGACGGTCGTCGAGACCCTGAGCTTCGGCTGTCGGCTCAATCACGTCGAGTCGGAGGCGCTTGCGCGGCGTCTGCGCGCCTCGGCCTCCACGGATATCGCGGTCGTCAACACCTGCGCCGTGACGGCCGAGTCGGCGCGGCAGGCGCGGCAGGCCGTTCGCCGGCTGCACCGCGAGCGGCCAGAGCGCGAGATCATCGTCACCGGCTGTGCGGCGACGCTCGCGCCCTCGGACTTCGCTGAGATGGAAGGCGTGACGCGCGTCATCCCTAACGCCGAGAAGCTCGCGCCCGCGGGCGCCGTTGCCGCGAGCGAAGGCACGCGGGGCTTTCTCGCCGTGCAGAATGGCTGCGATCATCGCTGCACCTTCTGCGTGATCCCGTTCGGCCGCGGACGAGCGCGCTCGGCGCCGATCGCGATTGCGCTCGCCGAGGCGCGCCGGCTCACTGAGGCTGGCAAGCGCGAGATCGTGCTGACCGGCGTCGATCTCACCTCCTACGACGCCGACGGCGCGACGCTCGGCGCGCTCGCCCGCGCCCTTCTGCGCGAATTGCCAGAACTCGCGCGGCTGCGCATTTCATCGATCGACTGCATCGAAGCGGATGAGGCGCTCGTGGCGGCGATCGGCGAAGAGCCGCGGCTCATGCCGCATCTGCATCTCTCGCTGCAGTCCGGCGACGATCTAATCTTGAAGCGCATGAAGCGCCGTCATGCGCGGCGCGAGGCCATAGGTTTTTGCGAGAGGCTGCGGGGCGAACGTCCGAGCATTGTCTTCGGCGCCGATTTCATCGTGGGCTTCCCTACGGAAACCGAGGAGATGTTCTCCCGCACGCTTGATCTCGTGGAGGAGTGCGGGCTGACGCATCTGCACGTGTTTCCGTTCTCGCCGCGCCCGCAGACGCCGGCGGCGCGCATGCCGCAGGTCGAGCGCGAGATCGTCCGCGAACGGGCGGAGCGCCTGCGCGCTTTGGGGAGGAGGATGCTCGCGCGGCATCTCGATGGCCAGAAGGGCAAGACGCTGCGCGTGCTCGCCGAGCGCGGCGGGGTCGCGCGCGCAGAAGATTTCACGCTCGCGCGCACGCCGGGCGCTTCAGCCGGCGCGATGTTCGATATTTGCGTCAGGGGGAACGACGGAAAGGCGCTCGTGGCAGACTGAGCGGGGTTCGGACCGGTTGCACCGCACCGCTCACTCCTTGCGCGCCGCGTCGTCCAGGAGCTGTTGCACCTGCCGAGGATCGCGGGGAAAGCCCGCCCGGATCCACTTGGCCTGCAACCGTTTGAGCGCCGCGCCCATGCTCTGTCCTGGCGCGACGCCCAGCGCCAGGAGATCGGAACCCTTGATCGGAAAGCTCGGAGTCTCCGCTCCCTCGATGAAGCGCGCCGCCGCGCGCCAGATCTCGCGCTCCAAGGTGTCGAAGTTCTCGGCGTGCACGAGCGTCAGGGCGTCGAGCGTCGTCCGGCGTCCAAACACGAACAGCAGCTCCTTGAGCTCCTGCTGCGAGAACGCCTCCTTGCGGTCATGCAGCCGCTCGCTCAAAAGGGCCGCGGCGGCGAGACGTTCATGCTCGGCGTTGGCGAGCCGGAGCTTGTCGCGCAGGCGGTCGGCGTCCTCGCGCACCGCGACGGCGAGCGCAGAAAGCCGTAGCAGGGCGTCCGGCGTCCGTCCGTCCGCCTCTTCGATCCGCGCCACACGCTCGAGCCTTGCTGGATAATCCGCGCCAAGCAGGACCTCGATCACGCCCGCCTGCGACATCTGGCGCAACACCACAGGCGCGCGGGACGCCGCGAGCAGCTTCAAAAGCTCCGCGCGCACGCGCTCGCGCGAGAGCAGATTCAGATTCTCGCGCGCGAGAATCGACGCATGCAGGCCGTCCTTGTCGAGCGGGCCCTCGCCGATTGCGGCCGAGAAGCGGAAGAAGCGCAGGATACGCAGATAATCCTCGGCGATGCGCGTCGCCGCATCGCCGATGAAACGGATGCGCCGCGTTTCGAGATCGGCCGCGCCGCCGGTATAGTCATAGAGCCGCCCGTCGGCGCCGAGCGAAAGCGCGTTGACCGTGAAGTCCCGGCGCAGCGCATCTTTCTCGAAATCGCCGCCGAAGCGGACCTTGGCGGCGCGGCCATAGGTCTCGACGTCCTCGCGCAACGTCGTGACCTCGAACGGGGCGCCCTCGACGACGACGGTGATCGTGCCATGGGCGAGGCCGGTCGGCACGGCCTTGAGCCCAGCGGCTTCCGCCGCCTTCGTCACATCTTGCGGCAAGGCCGTCGTCGCGAGATCGACCTCCTTAGGCGCGAGGCCGAGCAGCGCGTCACGCACGGCGCCGCCGACGACGCGCGTCTCGCAGCCCGTGGCGGTGAGCGCAGCGAAGAGACGCGCGAGCTTCGCGTCGCGCAGGATTGCTCTCGGGCCGGTCATTCGAATCGGCCCGGAGCGAGACGGCCGTTCTCGATATGCGCCGGCACGTAGGTTCCCTGGTGGACGCCGAAGAGCCCGAGGGAGACGAAGCCGATGACGGCGATCAGAAGGCCCGCGATGGCGAGAGTCGACACGACGCTCCGGCTCCAGAGCTCGGCGACGAAGGGCCAGCGCAGCAGCGCCAGATGAAACGCGACATAGAGCGCGAAGGGAAGCAGGAAGAGCAGCAACGTTTCGAGAACGACGCGCCACATGGGCGAGGAGGCCTCTGTTGGCGCCGGGCGGCGCGGGGCGAGAAGCTTATTATACATGTTTTAGTGGCTTCACGCCTCCCGGCCAGGGCCGGCGACCTCCTTGAAAGCGAGGGAGAGAGAGGGCGCATCAAATTCCATTGCGTTGCGTATTTAGTGGCTGCTTTTCGCGCGCCTTTTCTGTTCTCTCCCGGTCCGCCGCGACCAGCGCCTCATAGCGCCTTCGCACGGTCTCGACCCCATAGATCCGCTCCAGCCGGCGCACCATGAAATGCCCGCGCGCCACGCGCTGAAAATGATTCATGAACGCGACGTTGATCGACGCCGCCCCTGCCGCGCCCGCGAGCGGCAAGGCGCTCGCAGCCGCGCGCTCCCAGACGACCATGCCGAAGCGCGAGGCGACCTCACCCGAGAGCGCTGCCGTCGCCGGCGCGGCCGCGCCCGCCGCGCCCTTCTGCAGCAGCAGCGCCGAAAGATCAGCCGACAGCCGGCCGAGCAGGGCGCGCGAGGCATAATAGCCCATGTCCTCGCGCTTTTCAGCGCCATGGGCGAAGACCTCGACGCAAGCTAGCCGAGCTTCGAGGCTAGAGAGATCCTCGCCATAGTGACGCGCGATGTCGGCGATCGCGCGCAGCATCAGGATCGTCGTGACCGGCAGCTCCAGCGGCAAAGCCGCGGCGCCGAAGAGCCCGCCGACACCGCCGGCCAGCCCCGCCGAGAGCGCCGCAAGCCTGGTCCGCGCGCGGCCTTCGGGCGCGTCCCTGAAAGAATTCACTGCGACCTTGAGGCATTCGAGGATCGCCTTCTCGATCGCGCGCTCGGCCTTTTCACGCAGGGGGGCGGGAATCTGCGACAGCACGCTTTGCAAAGGCTTCCCGGCCCATTCGGCGAGCGTCGTCGCGAGGCTGACCCGCTCCAGCAGCTTGTAAGCGCGCGCGAGCTCTAGCCGATGCTCTTTGCTCAGCTCGCCCGGCCTCGCGCTCATCGCCGCCGCATGAGGGGCCGCAGGCCGTTCACGCTCGCCAAGATCGCCGAGCCGTTGCTGAGCAGCGCGGTGAAGGATGGGCTCACGAGCCCGCTCGGAAGGGCTAGCCCCAGCGCAAGTGTGTTGAGAGTGATGACGACGCCGTAATTCTGCCTGATGAGGCTCATCGCGTCGCGCGAGATCTCGAAGGCCTCGACGAGCTTCCACAGCGAGTCCTCCATCATCACGACATCGGCGGATTCCTGCGTGACCTCGGCGCCGTGCTTCATGGCGACGCCGACGTCAGCATAGCTCAGCGCCGGGCTGTCGTTGATGCCGTCGCCGACCATGGCGACAATCCGGCCTTCGCGCTGCAGCTGTTGCACGATCGCCGCCTTGTCGGCGGGCAGCATGTCGGCATATTGGCGCGTGAGGCCGAGCCGCTCGCCCACCGCGCGCGCGACGACGGGGTTGTCGCCCGTCATCATGATCGCGTCCTTGACGCCCAGCGCATAGAGACGCTCGACGATGCTCGCGGCCTCGGGACGGATCTGGTCCGCATAGGGCAAGAGCGCCACGAGCTTGCCGTCCATCGCGACAAAAAGACAGGAGCAGCCCTGCCGCTCCAACCGCGCGCGATCCGGCACGGCCTTGTCGACCGCAATCCCCGCCTGGCGCAGGAAACGCTCGCTGCCGACGTGCATGTAGCGGCCGTCGATCTGGCCCTCGACGCCGAGCCCCAGGCTGTATCGCGTCTCGTCGCAGACGGGAACGAGCGCGCCCATCGACGCCGCCTTGTTGCGCACGGCCTCGGCGACCGGATGCGTGAGCCGGCTCTCCGCCGCCGCCGCAAGCCCGAGCACGCGCCGCGGATCGACCTTGCGCTGATAGGAGATCACCTCCATGACCTCGGGCGAGCCCTGCGTCAACGTTCCGGTCTTGTCGAAGATGATGGTGTCGACCTCGGCGAGCTTCTCCATATGGCGGCCGCTTTTGATGATGACGCCGCGCCGCGCGGCGTGCGTCATCGAGGAGAGCACCGCCGTGGGCGCCGCCACGCGAATGCCCGTGCCGTAGTCGACGATCACAAGCGACAGGAAGCGGTTGAAATCGCCGGTGACGGCCGCTGTCGCCGAGGCGACGCCGAGCGTCGGCGCCACGAGACGGTCGGCGAGCTTCTCCGCGTGGTTCTGCATGCGCGTGTCGCCGACCGGCGCCGAGTCGATGAGCCGCACGATCTGCCCCGCCGTGGTGTTCGAGCCGACTCGCGTCGCGCGGATCGTGATCTGACCCTCGCGCGTCACCGTCGCCGCGAAGGCCGCCTCGCCCACGCCGCGCGCGACGGGCAGGCCCTCGCCGGTGATCGTCTTCTGGTCGATCAGCGCGCTGCCATCGATGATCTCGCCGTCGACCGGGATCATCTCGCCGGGATAGACGATGACCGCGTCGCCGACGGCGACATCCTTCGCCGGAATCGAGATCACGGTCCCGTCGCGCATGACCCAGGCGCTCTTCGATTGGAACTCAAGCAGATCGCCGATCGCGCGCTTGCTGCCGGCGGCGGTCATGTCGCGGATCATATCGCCGAGCCGGATCAGCCAGGTGATGAGCGCGCCGGCGACGTGATTGCCCTGCAGGAGCGAGGCGACGATCGCCAGCGTGTCGAGGAAATCGACGTTGAGGCGGCGCTCGTCGCGCAGCACGCGCCAGGCGCGGGCGGCGATCGGATAGCCGTTCCACAGCATCAGCGGAATGTTGATCGCCCGCGCGAAGGGATTGACGAGGAAGGCCAGCCCCAGCGCGACCGTCGGCAGAGCGAGCGGGTGGCTGTGCGGCTCTTCTGCGGGCTTCGCCGCGGCGATGAGCTCCGTGGCGAGATGCTGCTCGCTTTGGCCCAGCGGCGGCGCGAACTGCGTGAGCAGGCGGAGGTCCGAAAGCGACATCAGCCGCAGCCGGCCGACGAGCAGGCGGAACATCGGCTCGTGCGACACATCGTATTCGACGACGAGGCTCGAGCAGTCGTAGTTGATGCGCGCGCCTTTGACGGCGCTCTGGCCGCGCAGCCAGGCGAGCGTCTCTTCCGAGAGATCGCGGTCGCGGCACAGCGCCGGAATCGACAGGCGCACGCGCCCGGGCATGAAGTGACGGATCGCGAACTGCATTCGGAGTCCTGGAGCTCGACCCCTTCTCCCGCTTGCGGGAGAAGGTGGGTTCGCGAAGCGAACCCGGATGAGGGGCGCCCCCGCCCCAGCCATCCTTGAAGGTTTCTCTCTATGCCCGGCGGTCCTCATCCGACCCTTGCTTCGCAAGGGCCACCTTCTCCCACACCGTGGGAGAAGGGATCACCTAGCTCGCCGCCTTCGTCTTGACGACCACGGGCGCGGACGTTTGCTTGAGGTGCTCCACGAGCTGGTGCCGCTGCTGCAGCTCGAGGAAATGGTTCAGCGTGAACACGCCGAGCGTGAGCCAGATCGGCGTCGCCGCCGTCGCCCCGACCTCGAAGAGCGTCACGACGATGAGTCCGCCGGCGAGTCCGATCTTGAGATCGAACATGTTGTTGGTGCTGCGCTTGATCTCGTGATCGAAGTGCTTGCAAATGTGCAGGAGCGCCTTGGCGCTATGCGAATGCTGCGCGAGAAACTCGGCTTCCCCCTCGATCTTGTCCGCGAGCTCGTCGAGCTGGGTTTTCGGCGGCGCGGACATATGCTCGCTGCAGTGGCGCTCGAAATGCCGGTGGAAATCGTCATGGCGCTCGTGGTCGTAATGCAGCACGACGCTGCCGGTGTCGGGGTTGACCGTCACCCGCTGGACGCCGGGAATGACCCCGAAGGTCTTCGCGATCTCCTGCAACTGCGCCTCGTCGCCCTTCGCCGAGGCGAACTTCATGCGCACGCGCCCGAGAGTCTTATGCTCGATGCGCATCTTGTGCTTATGCTTCTTCTTCTTTTTCTTTTCGGGACTGGCGTCGCCTTCCGCCTGCAAGGGCGCGAGCTTCGCCCCCGCCGGCGCGTCCGCGATGGAAGACGCGGCCTCACTTGCCGCAGGCGCAGCCTCTTGGCGCAGCGGCTCATCCTCGGCGGCGCCGGAAGCCGGCGACGGCGCGGGATCGGTCGGTCCCGAGGCGCTCAAAAGCGCCCCAAGACCGTCGTTGACGAGGTTTTGCATATTGCGTCAGGCGCTCGCCGTCGTTTCCTTGGCCGCGGCGTCCTTGCCCTTGGCCTCGGCGTCGCATTCCGCGACGATGTCCTGCACATGCTCGTTGGTCTCGGCCACGAGCTCCTTGGTCTTTTGCCCGAGCTTATAGACGCCGCGCACGGTGGATTTGAATATCGGCGCCAGCGTCGACCCCAGTTTCGGCACGAATTTGGGCGCCGCCACCGCCACGACGCCGAGCGCGAGCCCCGGAAGGAGCGCCGCCTCGAACACCGCGGCGCCAATCGCCACGACGCCGACCGTCGCGACCGTCGCCACCATGTCGTTCTCTTCCGCGCTCAACTCGTCGTTCGCTTCCTCATTCTCGACCGCATCGAGGTCTTCATGCGCGTCGGAAACCGCCTTATGCATCGTCAACTCCTGTCGCCGCATTTGTCTTTGAAAATCAAAGACTGTCCGCAGCAGCGTCATTTTGCGCGCCTAGTGTGACGGTTATGCGACACAAGGGCGAGATGTTCAGGTGGAAGCAACGCAAAGCCTTGTATAGATAGGAGTAACGTTACGCGCCGAAGCGATTCGCGCGCGGAACACGACACCTCAGGCTCGTCTCGACGCCCAAAGACTTGGGCGTAAGGACAAGGACTTGCAGAGAACGACAATGGTCTATGCGGCGCCGCTCGACGACATGCTCTTTTCGATGAAGCTCGCCGCCGGCGAGGACGCCTTTGGCGCTGGCGGCCTTTACGCCGACCTCGGCGACGGCCTCCTTGCTGCAACCTTGAACGAAGCCGACAGATTCGCCCGCGAGCAGCTGCTGCCCCTCGATAAAGTCGGCGACCGCGCCGGTGCGCGCTTCGAGAATGGCGCCGTGACCACGCCGCCGGGCTGGCGCGAGGCCTATGCGCAATTCGTCGAAAGCGGGTGGACGCGGCTCGCGGCCGAGGCGGACTTCGGCGGGCTCGGCCTGCCGGCGCTGCTTAACGTCGCCTGCACGGAGATCTGGAACGCCGCTAATTGCGCTTTTGCGATCTGTCCGCTTTTGGCCCATGGCGCCGTGCGGGCGCTCGAGGAGCATGCGCCGCAGCGGATCAAGGAGACCTATCTGCCGCGCCTCGTCTCCGGCGAATGGACCGCGACGATGAACCTGACCGAGCCGCAAGCGGGCTCCGACCTCTCGCTGACCCGTACGCGGGCCGAGCCCGCGGGTGACGGAAGCTACCGCCTGTTCGGGCAAAAGATCTTCATCACCTACGGCGAGCACGATCTGACAAGCAACATCCTGCATCTCGTGCTCGCGAAGCTTCCGGGCGAGAAGGCGATCTCGCTGTTCCTCGCCCCGAAATTCCTGCCGGACGCGACGGGCGCCTTCACGCGCCGCAACGATCTGCGCTGCGCCGGCATCGAGCATAAGCTCGGGATCAAGGGCTCGCCGACCTGCACCATGATCTACGGCGATGGCGAGGGCGCCACAGCCTATCTTCTCGGCCAGCCGAACAAGGGCCTCGCCGCCATGTTCACGATGATGAACGAGGCGCGGCTCGCGGTGGGCGTGCAGGGGGTCGGCCTCGCCGAGCGCGCCACGCAGATGGCGATCGCCTATGCGCACGAGCGCGCGCAGGGCGGGGGCCCCATCATCGCGCATCCGGACGTGGCGCGCATGGCGCTGACGATGCGGGCGCTGACCGCGGCGGCGCGCGTGATCTGCTACGAGACGGCGGTCGCGATCGACCGCGGCCGCAGGCAGGGCGACGCCGAGGCTCAGGAGCGCGCCGGCCTTCTGACGCCGCTCGCGAAAGCCTTTGGCAGCGACATTGCGAACGAGGTCGCCTCACTCGGCGTCCAGATCTTCGGCGGCATGGGTTACATCGAGGAAACCGGCGCAGCGCAGCTCTTCCGCGACGCGCGCATCGCCGCAATTTACGAGGGCACGAACGGCATACAGGCGAACGACCTCGTCCAGCGGAAGCTGCGTCACGCCGGCGGCGGCGCGATGCGGCGCGAGATCGAAGCCATGCGCGAGGACGCGGACGAGGGCGCGCTTTTGGAAGCCGTCGACGCGCTTGCCGAGGCGACGGATTTCCTGCTCGGCGCCGAGCCGCGCCTCGCGCAGGCGGGCGCGACGCCCTATCTCCGCTTGTTCGCGCTCGCGCGCGGCGGAACCCTGCTCGCGAAAGCGGCGCGGACGGGAGGCGCGAAGCGGGAGGCGCTGGCGGCGTTTTTCGCGCGCAATCTCGCGACCGTTGCGCCGGGGCTCGGGCGCTGCGTGATTGAAGGCGGAGCCTCGGCGGCGCAGTTTTTCGACTGAAAAGCGGCGCCATGGCGGCTGAGATCACGGCGCCGATTGTTCGCCCGCCGAAAGACGTGTTTTCCGACTCCGCGACCAATTTCGAAGCGGCGGCAGGAGCTCAGATCGTCAGCGAAGAGCCGAGCAGCCCGACAATGACGGGACCGACGATCAGGAAGCCCGCCAGTCCTGGGCGCAGTCTGGCGTCGCGCGCGGCCGACAACAAGGACGCGCCCGCAAGCGCGACGACTGCGAGGAGCGGCAAATAGAGCCGCGGCCAAGCATCCGCAACATAGGCGAAATCGAGATGGTGCTTGTAGCTGAAGATCAAATGGCAGGCGAAGGTCAGCATGATCGCGAGCCAGCCTGCGACGATCGTTCCATCCGTGGCGTCATCCTCGCCCCGCAGCAGGCGGCGCGCCGAGACCCAAAGGCCCGCCAGACCGCAAAGCGCTGCCGCGATCGGTAGGGCCAGCAGGGCGAATTGCAGGCTCGAGCCGTTGAGGTCGGTCGGCGCCCATTCCAGGAAGAACTTCGCGACGAAAGCGCCAGCGAAGGCCGGAAACGACAGGCGCGGCGCATATCGCCAACCGTTGTCGGGATCGGCGCGCTTGACGGCGGCAATCCGATTGAACCCCGCGAAGGCCGAAGGAACGTCCTCGAACATGCAGGCCGGACATTTGAAAAACGCTGCCGCGCCGGGAATATCCGGCGCGGGCTGGCCATATTGCGCCAGGAATACGAGATAGGGAGCGGCGACGAGGAAGCCCGCCGCGAGCGCGAGGAGAATCCACCAAGGACGAAATCGTCCGCGCAGCATCAGGAGTCCGGCCACGCCGGCGGTCATCGCTCCAACGAGGATAAGCGCCGTGAACTTGGCGAGGCCCGCGAGCGCCATGCCGGCGAGCAACGCCAGAAACCAGGAGCTACGCGCAGTCGCCACCACGCGCTGCGCCGCGAGCAGCGCGACGCAGCCGCCGGCGAACGCCAGATTGTCGTTGCTCATCGAGCCGGCGATCGGCGCGAGCACCGGAATGCCGAAGATCGGCAGGCAGTAGGCATAGGCCTCGAACCGGCCGAGCTTGAGCGCGAGGCCCAGCGCCATGAGCGCTGCAAAACCTATCGAGGCCAAAAGGACGTTACAGGCGCGCAACATCAGCGCGCTCTCGGGGTGTCCTTCGATGGGCGAGCAAAGCCGCGCGAGAATCCAATAATAAATCCCCGGATGATTGAGGTAATTCGGCCGATCGGTGAACCGAAACTGGGATGGCTCGAGGAGGCGAAAGCCGTCGATGCGCGGCCAGAACTGCTCGTTGCGCTGCAGCTCGGCGACGTAGGAAATGTGGGCGAGTTCATCGAAGCCGACGCGCACGTCCTTGCGAAGCGCGTTCATCGCGGCCGAGAGCGCAAATATCCCGAGAACGACGATGAAGACGGCGCGTGCGCCATCGGAGCGGCCCTTGGGGGCCGCGCCGACGGAAACCGAGGGGACTGCTGCGGACATTGCGGAAGGCTAGGCGCAATTGCTTAATCGGCGCTTAGCCTCCGGAGGCCCGCCGCAGGGCGCCGCGAGATGAGCGCAGCAGGCCCGCCGGCGGCGTTTTTATCCGCTCAGTGCTGCCGCCCTTGCGCATGGGCTTGCGCGAGCCGTGATCGAGGGCGGCAGGGCCCCGTCTCTCGTCTGAACGTCATGCTGTCCTTGAAGCCAAAGGGACATAAGGGTCTTCGGGATATGTCCGCTCGGATAGGGCCTCCGCGCGCGCGGTGACGAGAAGACCTTGAACGTCGAATGCCTTGACTACAAGATTGATCGCCTCGGCCTCTTGGGATGCGTCGCCGTCACAATAAAGAATCTCGATACGGCGCTGCTCCGTTTGCCGGAGCTCGATCCGACGAGCCTGGAGCGTCGAAGCGATCTGAGCGAGTCGCGTCCCCGCCACGCGCCTGCCCTCGCCGAAGTCGAACAGACGTCTGCGACGGCCGTAGATTTTGGTCAGGGTCAGTCCCGCGCGGCCGCAGCCGCATTTCTCGCCGACCAGGGCTTCGTCGCCGGTGTCGTAACGAAGGAGCGGCGTCGCATATTGATAGAAGGGAGTCGCTATAATGCGTCCGCGCTCGCCTGGCCGGGCGTTCTCTCCATCACGCCTCAGGACCTCGATCAGCGCGATCTCGGACTGCGCATGGTATGCGCCTTGCGGACATTGGCAGGCCAGCGAGCCCGTTTCTCTCAAATCATAGCTGTCTATCAGTGAGCATCCGAAGCTATCCGCGGCCCGTCTTTGCAGCTCTTCGTCAACTTCGCCGCCCCGCGTGAATATCCCTTTCAAACTGAGGCCGTCGCTATCTTCGTCAACCAAATCCAACAGCCCGCAGATCACGTCCGGTGTAGATTCCAGATAGACGGGCCGCAAGCGCTTCAGCCAAGTCCACTGCATGTCGAGCGAGACCGATCGGTCCATTTGCCGGCCCCGATTGAGGCGACCCGTCATGTTCCAGTTGCCGAGCTTGGCTCCGAGAGGCGGCCGTGCGTCAAGCTCGTCAGAGGACTCGATCCGCGCGCACGTCGTGAAGAGATCCACATTGTGCGCCTCCCACATCCTGTTACGCGCGCACATCGAGGCGATCGTGGAAAAAGCCGAAATCCGATGCGCCAGAGCGATCCCTTTCGCTCCTGTCGAGACGCTATCGACGAAGCTGCTCGCGGCGAGTGGGATTTCGAGAGCGCGCAGGCTGGGGCCCGCGCACGCCGCCATGGCTCGATCGAGGATCGGAACCTCTCGCCAGGCGTTAGGTACAAATTCCCCGGAATGGGCGTTTTCGCCCACGAACAATGACCGTAAGCGCTCACGATAGAACGTGGTTTGCAGCGCGGCGTGTCGCGCGAGCTGTTCCAGGAGGCTAAATTGATAGTCGCGCAGCGCGCCGGCGTCGGCTCGCTCCGTCCGCCGGAGCGTATCGAGAAAGAGCTGGCTGATCAGCGACATTGTTTCGATCGTTTTCTCTCGCGCCTCACCGCGAACCGGCGCCTGCGGCGAACGCCCGCTCGGCGATCTCCTCATAGATATTGGTTTGCGGAGCGCATTGCTCGAGCTCGAGCGCGAGGTCCCTCGCGCGCGAAGCGAACGCCTGAGAATCGAGCAGGAATTCGACTTCCTCGCGGAGCTTTGGAACCGAAAGCCGCGCGAGGTCGATTCCGCGCCCGACGCCGAGCTTTTCGACGCTGCGCGCGTGGCTTCGTTTTTCCACATCGGCATATAGGATCAGCTGCGGAACGCCCGCGATGGCGCCGAGATGGGCGGCGCCGGCTCCGCCGTGATGCAGAAAAAGCCTTGCATCGCGCGCGATGGTCTCAACAGAGAACGGCTCGTTCTCGATGATCAAGCCATGCGCCGAAAGCGCCTCTGCGATCGGGGCTGAAACGCCCGTCGCGGACAGCCTGACTCTTGCAGGGAGCCGGAGCAGCGCGGCGCACAGGACTTCATTGCTCAGAAGTGATGCGTCTATGTAGGCGAGGATGCAATCGCCGCGTTGCGCGGGTCGCAGGACGCGCGGAAATTTCTGTCTGTAAAGTGGCCGCGCGCGCCAAGCGCTGTGTCCGTCGAACTCGGGAAAGCCGATTGCAAAAGATGTTTCTGCGGGATGGAGATCGCCCAATCGAGCGAGCGTCGCCGTTCCGCGCTTCGACAGCACCGCGTTGATCGTCGCAAGCAGCTTGTCCTGCGCCTCGGCATCGCGAAATTCTTCACCGTCGTAAGGGGCGAAATATCCGTCCCGCTGCGCGGGAATTGTGTACCAGCTGCCCCGCTGCAACACGGGTGTCATCTCCCGCGCAGCTAGGACGACGCCCGGTGCGTAATCGGCGACGATGACGTCGGGGCGTAGAAGTTCAAGAATTCCGGCCCAAGCTCGCTGGTTGTTCACAAGAAGCCGCTCGTCGCCGAAGCCCATGGCGTCGAGCACATTCGCGAACGAATCGATCCGTCGTTCGACGTCGACGAGTTGATCGCTCCATTTGCCTGAATTCCCGGCCCAGAACGGCGCCGGGATGATTTGCTTTATCGCCGAATGAGCTCGCTCGATGTTCCTTAGCGGGCCCCACGCGCCGATGAGCTCCACGCCGCGCGCCGCGAGATGGGGCGCGATCTGGTTGAAGAACGCGATGTGTCCAAAACCCGCGCCCTGTTCCCAGGCGAGCATGGCGCGCATATCGGCTCACTCCCAGACTGCGATCAGTAATAGCAGCAGTAGTACGGCGGGGGAGACGGAGAGGACGACTTGGGCAGCAAGATAGCGCCCGTCCGTTGCGAGTTTGACAAGGTGAAAAGATTGTCTTTCAGATAATTGGTTGGATCGTCTTCACGCTGGCGACGAATGAGCGTCTTGTCGGAATTGCCGAAATATATCCGCAGGCCGCCTTGGATCGAGTCCGCATTGTGCTCGCCGATTCGACCTTCGACGAAGGCCGTCGCCGCAGCGCCACGATAAAATGACACCGGCAAGCGCATCTCACCGCCAACGGTCGCCGCGCTGCGACCGCCCGTGTAGATGTGGCCGACGGAAAGCTTGATGTCGTCGGTCAGATAATAGGCGATCGAGGCATGATCGTATATCCGCGTGTGCAGATCATACCAGTTGAAGCCGAGATAAGCGTTGCCGAAGGGACTGACGCCGAAGGCCGAGGAGGCCACCGCCGAGCGTCCGCCAAATTCGCCGCCGACCACCCCTTGCACGGTGATCCTGCCGATGTAGCCTTCAAGCTCGCCCGCCGCCCGGCCAATCCCAACGCCATTGGCTCCGGACCAATAGGTTCCCGAACCATACACGCCGATCAAGCCTTGGCTCGGATCACGCCAGAAGAGATGCGCGCCGCCCCCGCCTAGGAAACGGTTGTTCCACTCCGCGAGGATGCTGTCCACCTGCACGCCGAAGTCATGCTGCAACGGGAAGGTGACCGTCCCCAATCCGCCGCCGTCGCCGCGCCACGCACTGCGATAGCTGAACGGCGGATTGAAAGTGGTCGGATTGTAAATATCATAGTTATAGAAATTCGTTGCGCCGCCAAAGAACTCGGCCTTGCCGTTCAAACCGTCGACGGCCGGCAGGCTGGCGAACACAGGCGCTGCGGCGGGCTGAGCGCCGAGATCGGCCCCAGCGGCGAGAGCGTCTCCCAGCACGACGAAAAATGCAGCCAAGGAACAGCTCGAAAGCAAGCGTGCGTGAAAGGACATTCCTCGCCCCCGTTTTTCGGATACCGCACAATTTCAGCTTCGCGATTTCATCGCATGGAACGCAGGCCGGCACAAATGAATGTTTGGTTTAGATATCTATGACAACATGTTTTTTCACGCGGGTGTGTCAAATTTGCAACACTTTTGATTGCGCTCGAGGTGGGTAATCGGTCGCGACGGCGGGAGGCTTGATCCGCGAATTTTAGGCACGTGCTGGCGATATTCCAGAACCGACGAATTTTTTGATCGAGAGCGGTTGTAAACCGAGTCTGCCCTACTCCGAAAACTTGTATATATTTATTTTGGCGCCTGGGGTTGTCTACCAAGGCGGTCGGATGTCGAGTGCGGTTGTAATGAGATTTGCGCGGCGACGCCGAGCCAGGCCTGAGGCCCGTGCGACAACGGCATTGCCGACGCCGGAGCAGATTTCGCCGAGAACGTCGTGGACCGAGACGGCGACGAGCGTCGCGCTGCAAGTGTGGGCCGCCTGCCGCTCAACGCGAATTCTCGATCCATTTCCCGACCGCGAAGATCAACAGCCCGATGACGCCGCCGACCAGCGTCCCGTTAATGCGGATGAACTGCAGGTCGCATCCGACGCTGAGCTCCAGCTTGTCGACGAGCGTGTCCGTGTTCCATCGGCGCACCACCTCGGCGATATAGGCGCCGATCTCGGCGCGCCGCGGCGGCAGGGCGCGCAAGGCGGCGAGCCGGATTCTCCGGTTTAGCGCTGCGGTCAGCTCCGGGTCGCTGAGCAGCCAATTCGCGAGCCCGAGCAGCGCCGCGTCGATGGCCTTGGCGACATCATCGCCCCGAGTCGACAGATCGGCGACGAGGCGCCGCTCGATCTTTTCCCACATCAGCTCCGCCTGGCGCTGGAACACGGGATCGGCGAGCACGCGCGCCTTGAGCTCTTCGCCCTGGGCCGCGAGCGCGGGGTCGGTCGCGAGAGACGCGATGACCTGCTCGATCGCGCCTTGCAGCTCCTTTCGCCAGGGATGCGCGGGATTACGCATGTTCGACAGCGTGCCGACGAGGCCCGTCATCACCCGATCGACCAGCATGGCGTCGATCCATTTCGGCAGCCAGCGCGGCGATTTCTTCGCGAGCCGCTTCTCGATGCGGGCCTTGTTGCGCGAGAGCGCCTCCGCGGCATAGACGATCGCGCGATCGAGCAGCCCCTGCGCCTCGCCGCGCGCCCACAGCGTCTCCAGGAGATGCGCGCTAAGCGGCGCGATTGGAACGGATTGCGCGCCGCGCCTCGCTAGCTCGTCCACGATCTCGCGGATGCGCCCTTCCGGGACGATCTTGACAAGCTCGGGCAGCGCCCGGCTGCAAAAGGCGGCGATCTTGCCCGAGTTTTCAGGATCGGTGACCCATTTCGCCGCAACGCCCGTCATATCGATCTGCAGGAGCTTGCGGTTGACGGTTTGGCGCGTGAGGAAATTGTTGGAGATGAAGCGGCCGAGCGCCTCGGCGATGCGGTCCTTGTTGGCGGGCACGATTCCCGTGTGTGGGATCGGCATCCCGAGCGGGCGCCGAAACAGCGCGACGACCGCGAACCAGTCTGCACAGGCGCCTACCATGCCGGCCTCGGCGAAGGCGCGGAGATAGGGAATCCACGGCGCCTCGCTCAACGAAACGGAGGTCGCCGCGAAGAGCGCCGTCATGAGCAGCAGCAGCGCCGTTGCGGCGGCGCGCATGCGCGAGAGCTCGCGGCGCCGCGGGTCTGGCGCGGCTCCCTCCAAATGATCGCGATCGAAGCCCATTGGCGTCGTCAGCTCTCCTCCGGGCGGCTCGAGACGCCGCGCTGAAGCCTGCATCTGCCTCGCTTGCGCTTTGGCGGTTTCTTATCCATGGGCGCACGAATTGACGAATGGGCGCGGCACGAGAGGACGGATCGATTGTAAAGTCGCAGCTTGCGGATTAAAAGCCGGCGCGGAGATTTTTCATGACGCTCTACGACATCAAGCCACGGTTCCAGGCGCTGCTGCGTCCGCTCGTCGCTTTCATCCATGCGCGCGGCGCCACCGCGAACGCCGTCACGGTGGCGGCGGCCGCGGGCTCCGTCCTGCTCGGCGCCCTGCTCGCGCGCTTCGGCGCCGAGCATGCGGGCCTTTATCTGCTGCTGCCCGTCTGGCTCTTCATCCGTATGGCGCTCAACGCCATGGACGGCATGCTGGCGCGCGAGTTCGGACAGAAAAGCGCGCTCGGCGCCTATCTCAACGAGCTTTGCGACGTGGTTTCGGACGCGGCGCTCATTCTGCCCTTCGCCTATGTCCAAAACTTCGACGCAGCGCAGATCGTGGTCATCGTCGTGCTCGCGGGGCTGGTCGAATTCGCCGGCGCGCTCGCCCCCACGGTCGGCGCGCCGCGCCGCTATGACGGGCCGATGGGCAAGAGCGATCGCGCGCTGGCGTTCGGCGCTCTCGGATTTTGGTTTGGCTGGGCCGGCTCGATCCCATCGTTCGTGACCGTCACGGCGCAGGTCGTCCTCATCGCGTTGCATGCGGCGACCATCGTCGCCCGCGTGCGCTCCGGACTCGAGGCCGCAAAAGAATTGGAGCCGTCATGAACCTCAATATTGCCGCGAGCACACTTGCGCCGTCGCGCGCCTGCCTCGAACGCCGCTTCGCCGCGCACGACAGAACGCAGCTCTTCTTCCGTCACTGGCCGGCGGCGAGCGAAAAGCCGCGCGGCGCCCTGCTGCTCTTTCATCGCGGGCACGAGCATTCGGGGCGCGTCGCGCATCTCGTCGACGAGCTCGACATGCCGGACTTCGCCTTTTACGCCTGGGACCAGCGCGGCCACGGCCTCTCGCGGGGTCAGGCGGAGACGACGCAGATCTTCGCCGACCGCGTGCGCGACATCGACGACTTTACGCGCTTCATCGCGCAAGAAGACGGCGTCGCCATAGAGGACATGGCGATCGTCGCGCAAAGCGTCGGCGCGGCGCTCGCCGCCGCCTTCGCGCATGACTATGCGCCGAGGCTGCGCGCGCTGTGCCTGGCTGCGCCGGCCTTCGACATCAAGCTCTATGTTCCCTTCGCCCGTCCGGCGCTCGCGCTGATGCACCGGCTGCGCGGCGATTTCCTCGTCAACAGCTACGTCAAGCCGCGCTTTCTGACTCACGACGAAAGCCGCATCGTCTCCTACGAGGCCGACCCGCTGATCACGCGGCCGATCCCCGTGAAGATGCTGCTCGGGCTCTATGAGGCGGGTGAACGCGTCGTGCGTGACGCCGCGGCCATCACCATCCCGACGCAGCTGCTGGTTTCCGGCGCCGACTGGGTGGTACGCCAGGCGCCGCAGCACGAGTTCTTCGTCAATCTCGGCGCGCGCACGAAAGAGCGGCATGTGCTCGAAGGCTTCTTCCACGACACGCTCGGCGAGAAGAACCGCGCCGAAGCCGTCGCCAAGGCCCGCAGCTTCCTGCTCGCGCGCTTCGACGAACCGCGCGAGGAGGCTTCGCTGCTCGACGCCGACGTGACGGGCTTCACGCGGCGCGAGGCCGACGCGCTCGCGACGCCGCTGTCGATCGCGAGCCTGAAAGGCGCCTACTGGGCGATGACGCGCGCCTCCCTGCGGCTCGGCGCGCTGCTCTCGGGCGGCCTCGAGGCCGGGCGGCGCACGGGTTTCGATTCGGGATCGATGCTCGACTACGTTTACCGCGACACGCCGCAAGGATTTTCCGGGCTGGGGCGCCTGATCGACCGCCTCTATCTCGACGCCATCGGCTGGCGCGGCATTCGCGTGCGCAAGCAGAACGTCGAAGAGCTGCTCGCGCTCGCCATGCGCCGCCTCGCTGACGCTGGAACGCCGGTGCGCGTCATGGACGTCGCCGCGGGATACGGCCGCTATGTGCTCGATGCGCTGGCGCGAAGCGAAGCCTCGCCGGAGCGCGTGCTGCTGCGCGACTTCAGCGACGTCAACGTCGCCGCCGGCCGCGCGCTCATCGCCGAGCGCGGCCTCGCCGAGCGCGCGAGCTTCGTCAAGGGCGACGCCTTCGACGCCGACAGCCTCGCCGCGGTCGAGCCGAAGCCGACGCTCGGCGTGGTCTCCGGCCTCTACGAGCTCTTCCCGGACAATGCGCGCGTGCGCCGTTCGCTGTCGGGGCTCGCGCGCGCGATTCCGCCCGGCGGCTATCTCGTCTACACCTGCCAGCCCTGGCATCCGCAGCTGGAGCTGATCGCGCGGGCGCTGACGAGCCATCGCGAAGGACAGGCCTGGGTCATGCGCCGTCGGACGCAGAACGAGATGGACCAGCTCGTCGCGGAGGCCGGCTTCGACAAGATCGAGCAGCGCATCGACGAATGGGGCATTTTCACCGTGGCGCTCGCGCGCCGGCGCGAGGCCTGAGCCGATGGCGAGCGCGGCAGCAAACGCCGTCGAGATGCAAGCGCGCCCTCTGGGCCGCGCGGTGCTGTGGTTGCTCTGTCTCGGAACCCTGTTCTTTGCGTCCTACATCGCGGCGCTCGACGTCGCGGCGGCGCGCGCGAACGTGCCGACCATCGTCTTCGGCTGGGAGCGTCACATTCCCTTTCTGCCGTGGACGATCGTCCCCTATTGGTCGATCGACCTCTTCTACGGCCTTTCGCTGCTTCTCTGCAGCACGCGAACGGAGCTCAAGACTCACGCGCTTCGCCTGCTCACGGCGCAGCTCGTCGCGATTCCGATCTTCATCGCCTTTCCGCTGAAGCTCGCGTGGACCGCGCCGCCGACGGATGGGTTTTTCGGCTTGTTCTTCTCGGCTTTGGATCAGGCGGTCGGCAAGCCGTTCAATCTCGCGCCCTCGCTCCATATCGCGCTGCTCACGATCCTGTGGAGCTTTTACGTCCGCCACGTCCCGCGGCGGCTTCATGCAATCCTGCACGTCTGGTGCGCGCTGATCGGCGTCTCCACGCTGACAACGTTCCAGCACCATTTCTTCGACTTGCCGACGGGCGCTCTGCTGGGCTTCTTCTGCTTGTGGCTCTGGCCCGACGGCGGCGGAACGCCCGTCGCGAAAGCTGCTTTCGCGCGCGAGGCGAAACGGCAGCGGCTCGCGCTCGATTACGCGGTCGGGGCGGCGCTCGGCACGACTTTGGCGGTTTCTCTCTGGGACGCCTGGCTGTGGCTGTTGTGGCCCGCTGTTTCGCTCGGCTTCGTCGCATGCGCTTACGCTTTTCTGGGCTCGGGCATGTTCCAGAAGGATGCGCGCGGAGCCATGAGCCTGGCGGCGCGCGCGCTGCTCGCGCCCTATCTTCTCGGCGCCCGAGTCAACGCCTTTCTGTGGACGCGAAACCTTCCAGCCTCCGTGGAGATCGCCGACGGCGTGCGGCTCGGCCGGCTCCCGTCACAGGTTGAACCCGGGCTCGCCGTCATCGATCTCGCCGCCGAGCTGCCGGCGTCGCGCGACGCCGCCGAGTGGCGCGCCTGGCCCATGCTCGATCTCGCCTCGCCCGACCCCGCGCTGCTCGCCGAAGTCGCGCGGGCCATCGAGTCGGCGCGGCGACGGCGAGGCGTCGTTTTGGTCTGCTGCGCCCTTGGATTTTCGCGCTCGGCGGCGGCAGTCGCCGTCTGGCTCGCGAGCACGGGCCGCGCCGCTGACGCCGAAGACGCGGTCCGGCAGGTCCTTCGCGCGAGGCCGCAGGCGGTCGTACAACCCGCTTGCCGTGCGGCGATCGAGCGCGCGGCGCAAATCTTCGAGAGCGAAGCGGCATGACGAAGGTCCTGCGCAAGATCGCTTCGTCCGCCGTCCTCGCGACGGCGCATGTCGTCACCGGCGTTCGCGGCGTCTGGGCCGGCTGCGCGCCTTCTTCCGAGCAGCGCATCTACTTCGCCAACCACACGAGCCACGGCGATTTCGTGTTGATCTGGACCGCGCTGCCGAAGGCCCACCGCGCCGACACCCGGCCCGTCGCCGGCGCCGACTACTGGACGAAGAGCGCCCTGCGACGCTTCTTCGTCGGCGACGTGTTCAACGCCGTGCTCATCGATCGCAACGCGCCGAGCGAATCGCGGGGCAACGTGCTCGCGCCGCTGATCGAGGCTCTGAACGAGGGCCATTCGCTGATCTTCTTTCCCGAAGGCACGCGCAACACGGGCGAGGAGCCGCTGCTGCCGTTCAAGACTGGCCTTTGCCATCTCGCACGCGCCGCGCCGCATGTGCCGCTCGTGCCGGTGTGGATCGACAATATCGGCCGCGTTATCCCCAAGGGCGAGGCGCTGCCCGTTCCCCTGCTCTGCCATGTGACCTTCGGCGCGCCGCTCGCGCTGCAGGACGGCGAGAACCGCGACGCCTTTCTCGCGCGCGCCCGCGACGCGCTGCTCGCGCTTCGTTCGCGCGATGGAGGCGACGAGTGACCTTCGACAGTCCCATGCTCTATCTTTGCACCGGCGTCTTCGGCGTGCTTACGCTCGCGACGGCGACCGAGCGCGTCCTCTTCCGGCGCTCCAAGGGCGAAGCCTCGCCCATGCTGCAAAACCTGAAGGAGCGCATCGACTCGTGGTGGATCATGGCGATGTTCCTGACGGCGGCTTTTCTCGTCGGACGCATCGGCATGGTCGTGCTCTTCGCGATCGCCTCCTTTCTGGCGTTGCGCGAGTTCATGACGCTCATGCGCACGCGCCGCGGCGACCATTGGGCCCTGTTTGCCGCTTTCTTCGTCGTGCTGCCGGCGCAATATGCGCTGATTGGAGTCGATTGGTACGGCCTCTATTCGATCTTCATTCCCGTCTATGCCTTCCTGCTGCTGCCGATCGTCGCCGTGCTGCGCGCCGACACGCAGGCGTTCACTCGGCGCGTCGCCGAGCTGCAGTGGGGGCTCATGACCTGCGTCTTCTGTGTTTCGCATCTTCCGGCGCTGATGTCGCTCGACATTCCGGGATTCGAGGGCCGCAACGAACGGCTCGTCGCCTTTCTGATCATCGTCGTGCAGGGCAGCGACGTGCTGCAATATGTCTGGGGCAAGCTCTTCGGCAGGACCAAGGTGGCGCCGACCGTCTCGCCTTCGAAGACCGTCGAGGGCCTCGCCGGCGGGCTCGCGTCCGCGACTCTGCTCGGCGCGGCGCTATGGGAACTGACGCCGTTCTCGCCTTTGCAGGCGGGCGCGATGGCCTTCGTCGCGGCGCTCATGGGCTTCTTGGGCGGGCTCGTTATGTCGTCGATCAAGCGCGACCGCGGCGTCAAGGACTGGGGCGAGATCATCCGCGGCCATGGCGGCATGTTGGACCGGCTCGACTCGATCGTCTTCGGCGCGCCGATCTTCTTTCACCTGACGCGCTACTGGTTCACGGTCTAACCTCGCCCGGGGTCGGGGGAGAGCCGCAGGCATCCGGAGGCGCTCAGCGCTTCTCGGCCATGCAGGCGCGCGCGATCTCGTCGAGCCTGGCCCCACGCCTTTCGGGGTCCTCAATCTCGGACGAAGTCAGCGACGCAACGCGCTGCGCCGTGCAGGCGCAGAGATTGCTGCACTTGGCGGCCTCCACGTCCGCCTCGGCGCAGCGCAGCTCGCAGGCGGCGAAGAAATCGCCGGCGTCGGACGCGACCGGGGCCAAGCCCGCCGCTGAAAGACCCCAGAACAGCGCGAACAGCGCCGGCTGGTGCACGAGATAGATCAGCAGGCTGTGGCGTCCGAGAAGGTTGAGCGGTTCGATCCTCCAGTTCGCGCCGAAGGGCGCCAAGCCGCGCGCGCGCCAGAATTGCGACGCGGCGGCGCCTAGGAACACGTAGCCCGTCCAGGGCAGCACGGGGCGGTAATCGTTCGTCGCCGGCGTGATCGTCGAGAGTCCGATCCAGCTCAGGAGCGGCGCATCGAACACGGGATTGCTGAAGAAAAGCGGCGCGATGACCGTCGTCAGGCCGATTGCGAGCGCCGTCGGCCAGGGCCTGGCGACCAAGGGCGCGGCTAACAGGCTCGCCAGCGCGATGCAATGCAGAATGCCGAAGAACACGAAAGTCTGCGGAAAGATCAGATAAGTGCCGAGCGACACAAGCGTCGCCGCACCCGCAATGTGCGCGAGGCGCCGCCAAAACGCCGCCGCGCCGTTGCCCTGCGCGAGCACGAGGCTCATGCCGACGATGACGAGAAAGCCGATCGCGATCGCATGGCCGAACAATTTCACGCCAGCGGAAAACGGAATAGCGGGGTCGATATAGCCGAAATTGCCGAGGTCCCAGATCAGATGAAAGACGATCATCGCGACGATCGCGAGGCCGCGCGCCGCATCGAGAGAAGCGATGCGCGTCGGCGCGACGACTGTCTCTTGGACCGTCACTTGGAGGTCGCGACCGAAGGCGCCGTCGCGCGAAACTTGCTGAACACCATATCGGGCGCCGAGAGGTTATGGCGCGACGGTAAATGCCGCCCGACCCAAAGCTCGGTGACATTGGCGCCCGGAAAGCCGAACACCTCCGCCTCCTCCCAGCGCGCGCCGCGCTTCGTGCGCCAGGCGACGCGCGCGGCGTCGCTCATCGTCTGCATTGCATACATTGAACGCAGCGAGGCGAAGGGGGCGCCTTCCGGCATCGCGCCGCTGTAAGTCACGTCGAGCTCGACATGCTCTTGGTCGATCTTGTCGAGCCTGATGCGCGCCCAGCCGCCACGCTTGAATTTGAGCACGAAGCTCCTGGTCTCCGGGTCGAAGGCGATCTCCTCGAAGGCGACGATTGGGCGCTGCTGCGTCTCGATCGGGCCGACTAGAAAGGACGAGCCGTAGGCGGTCCAGCGCATGTCCTCGAAGGGCAGGGGGCGGGCGCGCCAGTAGCCGTCGGGCGGATAGAACACCATGATCTCCTCGGCGCGCTCGCGGTAGCTCATCCACAGCTGCACGAGGTGGAAGCCGTTCTCCACGCGATTGCCCACGCGCACCGGCACCGTGTTCGGGCGCCAGAAGCTCGGAAAGGTGTAGCCCGTGAGCCAGAAATCCGGGGTCTCCCAAAAGGTCAGGCGCTTGGCGTGGGCCGCGAATTTCGGGTCGTGCGAGAGGTCGCAGCTCGACCAGTCCGGCGCATAGCGGTCGGTGCCGATCATGCTGATGTAGGAGGGATGCACGGCCTTGATCTGCATTCGGCGCAGGCGCTCGGAATAAAAGTCGAGCTCGATGTTGTCCTTCTCGGCGCAAAGCTCCGGCACGGAATTGTTCTCGACGCGCACCTGCAGCTCGTCTTCCGCCTCTTGCGCGAAAGCGCGGGGCGCGGCGAGCGCCAGGCTCGCGCCCGAGAGCAGAAAGCGGCGGCGATCGATCGTCATGGCGTCTCCTCAATGCTCGTGCGGCGATTGCCGCCCACCCGGCGGGCGGCTTTATACCTCGATCGCCCGCAAAGCCGAAAGACGGATGACCCACGCCGCGTCCGCACCACCGACGGGGCCGCTCGAGTGACGGCGGGTCGGGGGTCGAAGGGGCGTGCGCGGTTAATTGATGGAGCGCTTCCCAGACGAAAGTCGGGTATCCGTGTAAACTTCCTCTTGGCGAGTTTCACACAATATGGTTGAGCTTAACCGCAGCCGCGGACAAAATGCAGCCTGGTCTGACGGTTCAAACCCCGCAACGAGACGCAAGTCATGACGAGCCCGGCGGCCCAGGCCGCGGAAATCATCAGGTCCCACGATGTTTCGGGGGTCGAGACGGCGCTGATCCTGAGCCGCAGCATGGCCGCGGCCGCCGAGATCGTCGAGGACCCCATCACGATCCCCTATGCCGATCTGCCCGGCTTTCCGGGAGCCGTGGTGAAGGGCGGCGAGGTGCAGATATGCAGCATCGAGGGCGCCAAAATTCTGCTGCTGAAGGGGCGGCCCGATTTCCATGAGACCGGCGATCCAAGCCTGCTGTTCTCCGCAATGGAGACGCTATCGCTGCTCGGCCTGCGCAGCGTGCTAGCGGCGGGCTTCGCGACCTCGGTCAATGCGCAGCTGTCGCCGAGCAGCCTCGTCGCGGTCACTGACCACATTGATTTAAAAGGATTGAATCCGCTGATCGGCGCCCCTGGCGACAGGAAGCTCCTCAACATGAACGAGGCCTATGACAAGCGGCTGCTGCGACGGTTGAAGGCCTCTGCGGCGGCGGCGGGCGTGGGGCTGCAGGAGGGAGTCTATCTGTGGCTCTCGGGGCCGAGCTTCGAGACTCCCGCGGAAGCGAAGGTGGCGCGGATGCTTGGCGCCGACGTGGTGGGCATGTCGCTCGCGCCTGAGGCGATCCTGGCGCGGCGTTTCAACCTGCCATACGCGGCGGTCGCCGTGGTGACCGACTTCGGGGCGGGCTTCAACGGCGGCGCGCCGATCGGCGACCTCTCGCGCGGGCCGACAGTCGCGGGAGTAATCGCGCTGCGACGGCTGCTGCGAGCCTACACGAAGTTGAGGTGAGAGCCCCCGACAAAAAAGGCGGCCCTCTCGGGCCGCCTCCCAAAACGCCTTAGCGCTTCGAGAACTGGAAGCTCCTGCGCGCCTTGCGCTTGCCGTATTTTTTGCGCTCCACCACGCGCGCGTCGCGGGTCAAGAAGCCCTCGCGCTTGAGCGCCGGCCGCAGCTCGGGCTCGTAATGCGTGAGCGCCTTCGACAGGCCGTGACGCACCGCGCCGGCCTGGCCTGAGAGTCCGCCGCCGGCGACAGCGACCGTCAGATCGTACTGGCCAGAGCGCTTGGCCACAACGAGCGGTTGCTGCAGGATCATGCGCAGCACAGGCCTTGCGAAATAGACGGCCACGTCGCGGCCGTTGACGGTGATCTTGCCAGTGCCGGGCTTGATCCAGACGCGGGCGATCGCGTTCTTGCGCTTGCCGGTCGCATAGGCGCGGCCCTGCTTGTCGAGCTTCTGCGTATAGACCGGCGCCTGCGGGGCGGCGGCGGCGACAGCCCCTGCGTCCTTGAGATCGGCGAGGGATGAAAGAGTGGTCTCGGCCATGATCAGGCGCTCCGGGAATTTTTAGTGTTCATAGCGGCGATGTCGAGCGTGGTCGGGTTCTGCGCCTGGTGCGGATGCTCCGGTCCCTTGTAGACGCGCAGATTCCCGAGCTGCTTGCGGCCCAAGGGCCCGCGCGGCAGCATACGCTGCACGGCCTTCTCCAGCACGCGCTCGGGGAAGCGCCCCTCCAGAATGAACTTCGCCGAACGCTCCTTGACGCCGCCAGGAAAGCCCGTGTGATGATGATAGACTTTCTGCTCGCGCTTGCGGCCGGTCAGCACCACCCTGTCGGCGTTGACGACGATAATGTTGTCGCCGTCGTCCATATGCGGCGTGAAGGTCGCCCTGTGCTTGCCGCGCAGGCGCAACGCGATGATCGAGGCGAGGCGCCCGACGACGAGCCCGGAGGCGTCGATCAGCACCCACTTCTTTTCGATTTCCGCGGCCTTCGCGGAATAGGTCTTGCCATACATGAGAATGGGGTTCCGAGACTTGGGTAAAGACGCCGCTCAAGCGGCTTGGCCGCTTCGATTAAGGGAGACAGGCGGCGATGTCAAACCGATTTTGCGTCCAGAACGCCGAGAGAGGCATAAAAATTAGGGGATTGGCAAAGGAGGTATTATAATACCTTGCATTCCTCCCCCTTGCCGCAGCGCCGCAAGCAGCCTAACCTCGCGTGAGCAGGAGAGCGACATGGCCAGCAAAGTTCTGATCGAGCGCGCGAACGACGTGCTGCGCCTAGTCCTCAATCGCCCCGAGAAGAAAAACGCCCTCGATCGCGAGATGTATCTCGCGCTGATCGAGGCTCTGAAGGCCGCCGAGGCGGACGAAGGCGTGCGCGTCGTGCTGTTTTCGGGCGCGGGCGGCGTCTTCACGGCGGGCAACGATCTCAGCGACTTTCTTCTCTCAGGCGCCGAAGCGGCCGAGGACTTTCCGGCTCTCCGCTTCGTGGTGACGCTCGCGAAATTTCCCAAGCCCGTGATCTCCGCGGTCGCGGGCGATGCGGTTGGGGTCGGCTCGACCATGCTGCTCCATTGCGATCTCGTCTATGCCGCGCCAAATGCGCGCTTCAAATTCCCTTTCGTCGATCTCGGCCTCGTGCCGGAGGCGGCGTCTAGCCTGCTGGCGCCGCAGTTGTTCGGCGGCGTCAAAGCCGCCCAATATCTTCTGCTTTGTGAATTCCTCGGCGCCGAGGAGGCGCTGCGCTTAGGGTTCATCAACGAAATTGTGGCCGAAGCCGACCTTCTCTCGAAGGCCGAGAGCGTTGCGCGAAAATTGGCGGAGAAACCGTTTGACGCGCTGCTCGCGACGCGCCGGCTGCTACGCGCCGATCTTCAGGATATTTTGGCGCGCATCGAGGAGGAGGCGAAACTCTTCCGCGAAGCCATGGCCCAGCCGGCGATGCAGGCGCGGATCGCGGCTTTCTTCGCCAAGGATCGGCGCTGACCGGCGGTAGCCAAGGGGGGCGGCGCGGGTTATACGCTCGCTTCAGCTGAAGGCCCGAGTCTGTTCCCTCTCCCCGCAAGCGGGGAGAGGGGCAGATACAGCCGACCTTATCAACCCGCCGCGAGCCGAAGATGACCGACCACAGAGATAGGGACGCCTCCACCTACTTCGGCTTCGAGGAGGTGCGGCTCGGCGACAAGCAGGAGCGCGTCGACGACGTCTTCCATAAGGTCGCGCGCCGCTACGACATCATGAACGATCTGATGTCGGGCGGCATGCACCGGCTGTGGAAGGACGCTTTCGCGGGCAAGGTCAACGCCCGCAATCACAAGGGTTTCCGGCACCTGGACGTGGCGGGCGGCACGGGCGACATCGCGTTTCGGATCGCGAAAGCCGCGCCCGCCGACGCGAAGGTTGTCGTGCTCGACATCAACGGCGACATGCTCGAGGTCGGGCGCGACCGCGCGGTCAAGCGGGCAGAGGGGGGAAAGCTCGAGTTCGTGCAGGCCAACGCCGAGCAGCTGCCCTTCCCCGAAAACGAGTTCGACGCCTACACAATCGCCTTCGGCATCCGCAATGTGCCGCGGATCGACGTCGCGTTGTCGGAGGCGTTCCGAGTTTTGAAACCTGGCGGACGTTTCCTCTGTCTGGAGTTCTCGCAGGTCGCGGTCCCTGGTCTCGACAAGATTTACGAGGCCTATTCCTTCAACGTGATTCCGACGATCGGCAAGCTCGTCGCCGGCGACAGCCAGCCTTATCGCTACCTCGTCGAGTCGATCCAGCGCTTCCCCCATGCGGACGATTTCGAGTCGATGATCCGCAAGGCCGGCTTCCGCCGCACAGGCTATGAGCGGCTGACCGGCGGCGTGGTGGCGATCCATTCGGGATGGAAGCCGTAAGACTCCTCTTCGTGTTCTTTGTGCCTTTGTGGTTATTTCACCACAAAGGCACAAAGAACACGAAGTTTCACAAAGAACCCGCCGCTCGTGGCCCCAATTGACTTTTCCCCACCGCCGCGGCTTTTGCTCCCGCAACGCACACGAAAAACGGCGGTCCTCGGGTGATCTTCGGCTTCGGGCATACATGGCGCCTCGCCCGCGCCGCTTACATCCTGGCGCGCGAGGGCGTCTTCACCGGGCTCGACCCGGTGCTGCTGCCGCCTCCGGCTGGCGCGCTCGTGCGCCTCGCCAACCTCGTCGCGCGCAAGGATCACGGCGGCGGCGGCAAGGCGCTCGTGCGCGCCTTCGCGCAAATCGGGCCCTCCTACGTCAAGCTCGGCCAGTTCCTCGCCACGCGCCCCGACATCGTAGGGGGCGAGATCGCCGACGCTCTGACCGCGCTCCAGGACCGCATGGAGCCCTTCGGCCGCCCCGAGGCCGTCGCCATCATCGAGAAGGCCTTCGGCAAACCGCTCGACGAGATATTCTTGTCCCTCGGCGAGCCGGTCGCGGCGGCTTCGGTCGCGCAGGTGCATGTGGCTATGGCGCGGTACGGCGACGGCGCCCGCAAGGTCGCCGTGAAGGTGCTGCGGCCCGGCGTCGAGCGGCAGTTCGCGCGCGACCTCTCCGACATGTATCTCGTGGCGCGCCTCGCCGAGCGCTTCTTCGCCGAAGGGCGGCGGCTGCGTGCGGTCGAGGTCGTCGACACGCTGGCGCGCACGGTGAAGCTCGAGACCGACTTTCGCCTCGAGGCGGCTGCGGCCTCGGAATTTCGCGAGAACGTCGCCAACGACCCGGACTTCCATGCGCCGGACGTCGATTGGGACCGCACCGCCAAAGACGTGCTGACGCTCGAATGGATCGAGGGGATACCGCTCTCCGACATCGCGCGCGTCCAGGCCGAGGGGCACAATCTCAAGGACATCGGCCGCAACGTCTTGCAGTCCTTCCTGCGCCACGCGATGCGCGACGGCTTCTTTCACGCCGACATGCATCAGGGCAATCTCTTCGTCGACAAGATCGGGCGGATCGTCGCGATCGACTTCGGCATCATGGGCCGGCTCGGGCACAAGGAGCGGCGGTTTCTGGCCGAGATTCTCTACGGCTTCATCACGCGCGACTATCGCCGCGTGGCGGAGGTGCATTTCGAGGCCGGCTACGTGCCGCCGGTCCATTCGATCGAGGAGTTCGCGCAGGCGCTGCGCGCGATCGGCGAGCCGCTGCACACGGTCAACGCCTCCGACATCTCGATGGCGCGGCTGCTGACGCTGCTGTTCGAGGTGACGGCGCTCTTCGACATGCGCACGCGCACGGAGCTGGTCCTGCTGCAGAAGACGATGGTGGTGGCGGAAGGCGTCGCGCGCTCGCTCGATCCCAAGCTCGACATCTGGAAGACCTCTGATCCGGTGGTGAGGGGGTGGATCGAAGAAAACCTGGGCCCTAAAGCCAAAATCGAGGACGCGAGCCGCAGCATCGCGGAGCTCGCGCGGCTCGCGACGCATTTGCCGAAGACGCTGGCCGACACCGAGCGGACACTGGAGCGATTCGGACGATTTTCGGCGCAGGGGTTTGAATTGTCGCCGCAGACACTCGTGGCGCTGGAGGATTTGCGCAAGAGAGCCGACCGCGCGCTGCTGATGGGCATGGCGGCGATCGCGCTGGTGGTGTTTTGGCTCTCGCGGAGGTGAGGGGTCGGTTACGCTTCGCGCCCGACCCGCAAGCTCTGATCTGGCTCTGTCACGAACCCGAGCGCAACGGATTGAGAATTTCGAGGCCCGCGAAATCCTTTTCGTTGTCGGTGACGATCATGCAGGCGTTCGCGACCCCGGTCGCGGCGATGATCATGTCGAGCGCGCTTCGCGGACGCCCGCTGCTTCGTCCTTCCGACATCAGCTGCGCCCACGTCATCGCCGCCCGCTCGTCGAACGGCAGCACGCGGCCCGCGAAGAGCTTCTGTGGTCCTTCGTCGCCGAAGAACCAAGCCTCAAGCTCCTTGCGGCGCTTGCCGGCAGGTTTCTCTAATATGCCGCAGCGGATTTCCGCGATCGTCAGGGATGCGACGAAAAGATCGTCGTCGGCCTGCTCGGCCATCCAAGCGGCCAGAGAAACGGAAGGCGTCGGCTTGAAAACGTTGCTGATGATGTTGGTGTCGAGAAGATAGCGCATCAGATGTCGACCTCGCGCCCTTCTTCGCGAGGGCGCGTGAGGTCGAGGTCGGCGCCGACAAGCGGCGAGCGGCGCAGCGCGGCGAATATGCCGCCCTTTTTCGGGTGTTCTCCGCCTGCGGTTTGGCCGATGGCCACTCTGAGCTCGGCGGCCTCGGGTCCGCCGGAAGCAAGACGACGAGCGAGCTTTCGGATCAACTCGCGGTCCGCATGAAGCCCAATGACCTCGAAACGAGCCAAGCCTTGCTGCGAGAGGCGGCCACGGTAGTTCCTCACGGCGCGGTTTCGAGCTGAGCTCATCCGTCTCCTCCGGTAATATACCCGGACATATAACCGGTTTTTGAGGCGACCGCAACCAGCCTTTCGCGCCTCAATCAAACCCCCAAATCACCTCACTCCGCCAACTATTCCTTAACTACGCCGGGCGAGACTTCCCGCCCAAATCCGCGCAGCCTCATGAAGCCGGCGCAGGGAGGCGGTCTCATGCTTGATTCTGACGATCTCAACCCCAAGTCCTCCGCGCTCTCGCGCCGCGCGCTGCTGCGGTTCGCCGCTGGCTCCTGCCTTGCGCTGCCCGCGGGCGAAGCCTTCGCGGACTATGAGCGCCCCGAGCCCTATTCCAACAACGAGGTCATCGAGAGCGGTCACCGCTTCTTCGGTTCGATCGCACGCAGCCTCGGCGATCTCGTCGAGACCGCGGCGAGCCATTGGGGCAGGCCTAACGCCTATATCCTCGGGCAGGAGGGCTCCGGCGCCTTCGTCGGCGGCCTGCGCTACGGCGAAGGCGAGATGTTCACGCGCAACATGGGTCGCCACAAGGTCTATTGGCAGGGGCCGTCGCTCGGCTTCGACGCCGGCGCCGACGGCGACCGCACCATGATGCTGGTCTATCATCTGCCCGCCGTAGAGGCCATTTATCAGCGCTTCGGCGGCATGGATGGCTCGGCCTATCTCGTCGGCGGGCTCGGCATGACGGCGCTCAACGCCGGCGAGACTGTGCTCGCGCCCATTCGCACCGGCCTCGGCGCCAGGCTCGGCGTCAACATGGGATATCTGAAATTCACCGACCGCCCGACCTGGAACCCGTTCTGAAAGGTCGGCAGTCGGCAATAGGCAATCGGCAGCGGGCTACTGCCGACTGCC
>Ga0187781_10000368_pt1 | contig 32096 bp, 31 predicted proteins | sample 0715_SJ02_MP02_2_FD_132447 | JGI IMG/M metagenome (GOLD analysis project Ga0187781, IMG submission 132447) | Tropical peat soil microbial communities from peatlands in Department of Meta, Colombia - 0715_SJ02_MP02_20_MG | ecosystem: Environmental > Terrestrial > Soil > Wetlands > Peat | place... | reverse complement strand
GGAATTCCTTCCCCATCTTTGGACCATGCTTGGACTGGGCAGGATCGGCGTCGAGGTGAGCTTTCATCCGACAGTGACGCTGCCGCAATTCGGCTCGCGCAAGGCGCTGGCGGAGCATTGCTATCGCGAGGTGGCCGCCGGCGTGGCGGGTGCCATCGCCGGGCGTCCGCAGGACTGGCCCGCCTCGCGGCCGCAAGCCGCGGCGCCGGCAACGGCCGCGCAGTGAGCGGCCGGGGATAGGCGCGTGGCGAAAAAGCTCTATATCAAGACCTATGGCTGCCAGATGAACGTCTACGACTCCGCCCGCATGGCGGATGTTTTGGCGCCGCTGGGCTATGCGCCGGCCGCCGCCGCCGAGGAGGCCGACATGGTCATCCTCAACACCTGCCACATTCGCGAAAAGGCGGCGGAGAAGGTGTTCTCCGAGCTGGGCCGGCTGCGGCCGCTCAAGGCGCGCAAGGCCGCGGCGGGCGGGCGGCTGATTCTGGCCGTCGCCGGCTGCGTCGCCCAGGCCGAGGGCGCCGAGATCCTGGCGCGCGCCCCTTATGTCGACATCGTGCTGGGGCCGCAGACCTACCATCGCCTGGGCGAGATGGTGGCGCAGGCGACGCGCGCCGGCGGCCAGGTGCTCGATACCGCCTTCCCCGCCGAGGCCAAGTTCGATTTCCTGCCGGAAGCGGCGGCGCCGCAGGGCGTCTCGGCCTTTCTCTCGGTGCAGGAGGGCTGTGACAAATTCTGCACCTTCTGCGTCGTGCCCTATACCCGCGGCGCCGAGCTGTCGCGGCCGGCGGCGGCGGTCCTCGCCGAGGCGCGCCGCCTCGTGGCGCAAGGGACGCGCGAGATCACCCTCCTCGGCCAGAACGTCAACTCCTATCGCGGCGCGGCCGGGGACGGCGCCTGGGGGCTGGGGCGGCTCATCCGCGCGCTCGCCGGGATCGCGGGCTTGAAGCGCATCCGCTACACCACCTCGCATCCACTCGACGTCGACGACGAACTGGTGGCGGCCCATCGCGACGTGCCGCAGCTCATGCCTTTCCTGCACCTGCCGGTGCAGTCGGGATCCGCCCGCGTGCTCAAGGCGATGAACCGCCGGCACGACGCCGACGATTACCGCCGCGTCATCGACCGCCTGCGCGCGGCGCGTCCCGACATCGCCTTCTCCTCGGATTTCATCGTCGGCTTCCCCGGCGAGAGCGACGACGATTTCGCCCGCACGCTGGCGCTCGCGCGCGCGGTCGGCTATGCGCAAGCCTTCTCCTTCAAATACAGCGCGCGGCCGGGAACGCCGGCGGCGCTGATGCCGGATCAGGTGCCGGAGAGGGTCAAGGCCGCGCGGCTGGCCGAGCTGCAAGCGCTGCTCGCCGAACAGCAGCGCGCCTTCAACGCCGCCGCCATCGGCCGGACGCTCGAGGTGCTGTTCGAGAAGCGCGGGCGCCATCCGGGCCAGCTCGTCGGCCGCAGCCCCTATCTCCAGGCGGTGCACGCGCCGGCGCCCGACCGGCTCATCGGCGCGCTGGCCGGCGTGCGGCTCACCGCGGCGCTCGCCAACAGCCTCGCCGGCGCGCTGGCGGGCCAAGCGGCGGAGACGCCGGCATGAGCGACGCCGGCGACGGCCGCGTGCAGATGCAGTTCGACGACAACTCGCTGCTGGCGCAGCTCTTCGGCGAGCGCGACGAGAATCTGGACCGCATCGAGCGCCAGCTCGGCGTCTCCGTCGTCTCGCGCGGCAACCGGATCGCCATCTCCGGCCCCACCCAGCGCACCGACGTGGCGCGCACCGCGCTGTCGGCGCTCTACGACCGGCTGAAGCGCGGCCTCGAGGTCGACGGCGCGGCGGTCGACGCGGCGCTGCGGCTGGCGCAGAGCCGCCCGGGTCGCCGCGATCTCTGGACCGAGGGCGAGGAGATCCGCACCAGGAAGCGCCGCATCTCGGCGCGCAGCCCCAATCAGGCCGCCTATATCCGCGCCTTGCGCGAGCACGAGCTGGTGTTCGCTCTGGGCCCGGCCGGCACCGGCAAGACCTATCTCGCGGTGGCCACCGCGGTCGACATGATGATGTCGGGCACGGTCGAGCGCATCGTCCTGTCGCGGCCGGCGGTCGAGGCCGGCGAGCGGCTCGGCTTCCTGCCGGGCGATCTGCGCGAGAAAGTCGACCCCTATCTGCGTCCGCTCTATGATGCGCTCTACGACATGCTGCCAGGCGACCAGGTGATGAAGCGCTTGGCCAGCGGCGAGATCGAGATCGCGCCGCTCGCCTTCATGCGCGGCCGCACGCTTGCCAACGCTTTCGTCATCCTCGACGAGGCGCAGAACACGACGCCGGTGCAAATGAAGATGTTCCTGACGCGGCTCGGCGAGAACGCGCGCATGGCGGTCACCGGCGATCTCTCGCAGATCGACCTGCCGCAGGGCGCGCAATGCGGGCTGCGCGACGCGCTGGAGACGTTGCGCGGCGTCGACGGCCTCTCGGTAGTGGAGTTCAACGAGACCGATGTGGTGCGTCACCCGCTGGTCTCGCGCATCGTGCGCGCCTACGATCAGCGCGAGGGCAAGCGCGAGGCGGCGCGCCCGAAGAAGAGCGATGACCGACGGAACTGACCTTGCCGGCGCGGTCGAGATCGACCTGGCCGAGCCCTCGCCTCTGTGGCGCCGCGCGCTGGCGGAGCCGGCGCGCGTTTGCGAGCGGGCGGCGCGGGCGGCGCTTGCCGGGGCCGACGCGCCGCGCGGGCCGGCCGAGCTCGCCGTCGTGCTGGCGGACGACGCGCTGGTGCGCGCGCTGAACCGCGACTGGCGCGGCCGCGACGCGCCGACCAACGTGCTCTCCTTTTCCGCCCGTGACGGCGGGCCGGCGCCTCCGGACGCGCCGCTGCTGCTGGGCGACGTGGTGCTGGCCTTCGAGACGGTCGCGGCCGAGGCCGAGGCGCAAAAGAAGCCGCTCGCCGACCATCTCGCCCATCTCGTCGTCCACGGCGTGTTGCATCTTTTGGGCTTCGACCACGAAGTCGCGGCCGAGGCCCGGCGCATGGAAGCGCTCGAGAGGCGCGTGCTCGCCGGGCTCGGCGTCGCCGACCCCTATCGGCCGAGGGAGGCGTCTCGTGGCTGATGCCCTGCCCGGGCCCGGGAGCGAGGGGCCGCTGCACGGCTTGCGCAACTGGCTGCGCCAGCTCGTCGGCCAGCGCAACGGCGAGACCAGCCTGCGCGAGGAGCTCGAGGAGCTGATCGAGGAGCATGAGGAAGAGCAGCCGATCGATCCGCACGAGCGGACGCTGCTCACCAACATCCTCAAGCTGCACGAGCTCGCCGCCGCGGACATCATGGTGCCGCGCGTCGACATCCTGGCGCTCGAGATCGACACGCCCTTTGCCGAGGCGGTGAAGCAGATGGTGGAGCACGGCCATTCGCGCCTGCCGCTCTACCGCGAGCGGCTCGACGACGTCGTCGGCATCGTCCACATCAAGGACCTCCTGCCTTACGCCGCCGACGGCAAGGCGGTGCCGCTCGCGCGGATCGCGCGCAAGGTGCTGTTCGTGGCGCCCTCGCTGCCGGTGCTCGATCTGCTGCTCCAGATGCGGCTGTCGCGCGTGCACATGGCCTTGGTGGTCGACGAGTTCGGCGGCATCGACGGCCTCGTCACCATCGAGGACGTGATCGAGGAGATCGTCGGCGAGATCGAGGACGAGCACGACGACGCCGACCAGCCGAAGCTGATCGAACGTCCCGACGGCACGCTCATCGCCGATGCCCGCATCAAGCTCGACGCGCTGAAGCAAAGCGTGCCGGCGGTGCTGCTCCTGCCGGAGCAGGAGGACGGCGTCGAGAGCCTCGGAGGCCTGGTCTCCGCGCTCGCCGGCCACGTGCCGGGCCGCGGCGAGGTGGTGCGCCATCCCTCGGGCATCGAGTTCGAGGTGCTCGACGCCGATCCCCGGCGCGTCAAGCGGCTGCGGCTGCGCAATCTGCCGGCGGTGCCGGCCGCGCCCGATGTCTGACGCCGGGATGGCCTTCCGCGCCGTCGGCCCCTTGGCGCCGCTGCAGCGCGGCGCGCTGTGGTGCGCGGGCCTTGCCGGCTGGCGGCGCTACGGCTTCGCGGCGCTGCTGGGCGCGCTCGCCGCCGCTTCGCTCTCGCCGGTCGATCTCACGCCGGTGCTCGTCGTCGCCTTCACCGGCCTCATCTGGCTCGCCGACGGCGCGCGCGGCCGCGGCGGCGCCTTCCTGCTCGGCTGGAGCTTCGGTTTCGGCTTCTTCCTCGCCGGGCTCTATTGGATTTCCGCCGCGCTGTTCGTCGACATCGCGCAATTCTGGTGGATGGTGCCGTTCGCCGTCGCCGGCCTGCCCGCCGCCCTCGCCCTCTTCACCGCCCTGGCGCAGCTCGCCGCCTTCGAGGCATGCGAGCGGCTGCGGCTTGTCGGCACCCCCCGCATCCTGGTCTTTGCCGTGTGCTGGGCGGCGGCGGAATATCTGCGCGGCCATGTGCTGACCGGCTTTCCCTGGAACCTCGTCGGCTATGCCTGGGCGGGCGCCTTTCCCGGCGCGCTCGCCGTGCTGCAATCGGCCTCGGTCATCGGCATTTACGGGCTGAGCCTGCTCACGGTGACGGTGGCGGCCCTGCCGGCGCGGTTGGGCGATCTCGGGCGCGGCCGCCTGCAAGCGCCGCTCGCGGCGCTGCTGCTCGTCGCCGCGGCGGCGGCCGGCGGCGCCTGGCGGCTCGCGGAGGCGCCGCGGACCAGCGTGCCGGGGGTCATGCTGCGCCTGGTGCAACCCTCGATCCCCGAGACGCTCAAGAACGACCCGAAGGCGCTGGCGCAGAATCTGCGTCGTCTCTTGGCGCTGAGCGCCTCGCCGGGCGCCGCGGCCGTCGGCGACCTCATCTGGCCCGAGGCGGCGGCGCCGCCGCTCCTCGAACGCTATCCCGAGCTGCGCCAGGCCATTGCCGCGGTGATTCCCAAGGGCGGTTTGCTGCTGACCGGGGCCGAGCGCGCCGAGCCGGCGCAGGGCTGGCCGCCCCGCCAGGTGTGGAACAGCATCCTCGCCCTCGACGATGCCGGCGCCATCATCGCCGCCTATGACAAGGCGCATCTCGTGCCGTTCGGCGAATACGTGCCGCTGCGCGGCATTCTGCCGATCGAGCGGATCGCGCCGGGCATCGGCGATTTCTCGCGCGGGCCCGGTCCGCGCACGCTGGACCCGCCGGGACTGCCGCCGGTATCGCCGCTCATCTGCTACGAGGCGATCTTCCCCGGGGCGGTGGTCGACCCCGCGCATCGCCCAGAATGGTTGCTCAACGTCACCAACGACGCGTGGTACGGTGTCAGCTCGGGACCGTTCCAACATCTCGCCATCGCCCGGGTGCGCGCGGTCGAAGAGGGGATGCCGCTGGTGCGTGCCGCCAATAACGGGGTGTCTGCCGTGATCGACAGCTATGGACGCGTGCTCGCCCGACTCGACCTCAACGCCGCCGGCGTGCTCGACGCGCCGCTGCCGACGGCGCTGGCGCCGACACTTTTTGAGCGTATGCGGGATAGCCTCTTCTGGGGATTGGCGCTCGTGCTACTGGCGGCAGTTGGAATCGTTTCCCGTTTTGATCGCCGTTAATCATTCGATTTGAACTATCTGTCAATATTTCACCTTGCGGATCATCACGGTGGTTGACCGCATACGATCGTGTGAATTAACTAGGCCCTGTCTCCGAAGCGTCAAAGGCGAATAATGAATCTAAAGCCAACCGTCGGACGCAGGCGCCGCCGCAAATCGGACAAGCCCAACCCCATCGACGTCCATGTCGGCTCGCGGGTTCGGCTGAGGCGCACGCTGCTGGGAATGAGCCAGGAGAAGCTGGGCGAGGCGATCGGGCTCACCTTCCAGCAGGTGCAGAAGTATGAGCGCGGCGCCAACCGCATCGGCGCGAGCCGGCTCTATGATCTCTCCCGCGTGCTCGACGTGCCGGTTTCATTCTTCTTCGATGACATCAATCCCGAGGTCGTGGCGGCGGCGGCCGAGGGCGGCGACGGCGTCGTCCAGCGCTACGAGCCCGATCCGATGATGCGGCGCGAGACCCTGGAGCTGGTCCGGGCGTATTACCGCATTCCCGACGCGCAGATCCGCCGCCGGCTGTTCGATCTCACCAAGGCCATCGCCAACGCCTGCTCCGGCAGCAACCAGTAGCCGGAAGCCCGTCCGCGATCGCTCGGCGTCCGCCGCGCCGTCATCGGCGCCGGACCGCCGGCTTTTGCGCCAAGCGGCGGCTTGCGACTGAATCATATCAAACGCTTGGCGCGGCGAGGCCGCGTGCTGCGGCCGGTCGCGCCGCGCTTGGCTATTGACTTCATTGCGGCAAAGCGGATTCTCGTCGGCCATGCGCCCGCGCCATGCCCGTCGCGCCTCCCGGGGCCGGTTCCACGCTGTCAGGGCGACATGTGTCGCGCCGATTTTTGCTCCCGCCGCTGATGTCCTGGCTCCGATAGTCCGGTGGCGCGCAAGTTGGGCCGACAGGGCCCCATCCGCGCGCCATGCAGATCTGTCCCGTTTCCCGCCGAAGCTGCCGGCCGGCCGCCGGCGCCTCCGGCCCGCCGCCGCGCCGGCCAAAAAATGGGTTGACGCCGACCGGCCGGGTTTGCAACATTTCGTTGCGTTACGCCGCCGTCTGCACCTGACGGCAAGGCGATTTGCCGACCAGGCGTTCACCAACCGCCATTGAAGCGGCTTCAGCGGCCGCCAGCACAGGAAGGGATAGACCGTGCCCAAGCGCAATTATGTTTTCGCCAGTGAGTCCGTTTCCGAAGGACATCCGGACAAGGTGTGCGACCGCATTTCCGACGCCGTGGTGGACACGTTCCTCGGCGCCGACCCGCATGCGCGCGTCGCCTGCGAGACCCTGGCGACCACCAACCGCGTGGTGCTGGCCGGCGAGGTGCGCGGACCGGACGCCGTGACGCCGGAGCTGCTGATCGAGGTGGCGCGCCACGCGATCAGGGATATCGGCTACGAGCAGCAGGGCTTTCATTGGAAGCATGCGGTGATCGATTGCTATCTGCACAAGCAGTCCACCGACATCGCCCAGGGCGTCGACGCCGCCGGCAACAAGGACGAGGGCGCCGGCGATCAAGGCATCATGTTCGGCTATGCCTGCCGCGAGACGCCGGATTTGATGCCGGCGCCGATCTATTACGCGCACGCCATCCTGAAGTCGCTCGCCGAGGCGCGCCATTCCGGCGCCGTGCCGCTGCTCGGCCCCGACGCCAAGAGCCAGGTGAGCCTGCAATACATCGACGCCAAGCCGGTGCGCGCGACCTCGGTGGTGGTCTCGACGCAGCATGACGCGACGATCGACCAGGACGAGGTGCGCGAGATCGTGCGGCCGCATGTGCTCAACGTGCTGCCGGAGGGCTGGATGTGCGACGACGCGCATTTCTACGTCAACCCCACCGGCCGCTTCGTCATCGGCGGCCCGGACGGCGATTGCGGCGTCACCGGCCGCAAGATCATCGTCGACACCTATGGCGGCGCCGCGCCCCATGGCGGCGGCGCCTTCTCGGGCAAGGACCCGAGCAAGGTGGACCGCTCGGCCGCCTACGCCGCCCGCTATCTCGCCAAGAACGTGGTGGCCTCGGGGCTCGCCGAGAACTGCACCATCCAGCTCTCCTACGCCATCGGCGTGGCGAAGCCGCTGTCGGTCTATATCGATACCGGCGGCACCGGCAGGGTCGACGAGGGCAAGCTGTCGAGCGTGCTGCAGGAGCTGATGGACCTCTCGCCGCGCGGCATCCGCACCCACCTCGCCCTCAACCGGCCGATCTATGCCCGCACCTCGGCCTATGGCCATTTCGGCCGTCCGCCCGAGGCCGATGGCGGCTTCTCCTGGGAGCGGCTCGATCTCGTCGACGCGCTGCGCCGGGCCTTCTGAGCGCGGCAGCCGCCCCCGCGCCGCGCCGGCGCGTCCTCCATGGCCGCCGCCGCGGCCGCAAGCTGCGGCCGGGCCAGCGGGCATTGCTGCAATCCCTGCTGCCGCTGCTGCGCGTCGAGCTTCCCGCCCAGGGCCCGCTCGCGCCGCGCGGCCTTTTCGCGCCGCCGGCCGAGGCGGTTTGGCTCGAGGTGGGCTTCGGCGGCGGCGAGCATCTCGCGGCGCAGGCTGAAGCGCATCCGGCGATCGGGCTGATCGGCTGCGAGGTGTTCGAGAACGGCGTGGCGAAGCTGCTCGCCGAGGTGAAGCGGCGCGCGCTCGCCAATGTGCGGGTCTTCATCGACGATGCGCGTCTCCTCCTTGCCGCCTTGCCCGAGGCGTCGCTGGCGCGCGCCTTCATCCTCTTTCCCGATCCCTGGCCGAAGCTGCGCCACTGGAAGCGCCGCATCGTCTCGTCCGAGACGCTCGACCGGCTCGCCTTCGCGCTCGCCGACGGCGCGGAGCTGCGGCTTGCCACCGACGACGCGGACTATCTCTGCTGGATGCTGGAGCGCGCGACCGCGCATCCGGCCTTCGAATGGCTGGCGCGCGGTCCCCGGGATTGGCGCGCGCGGCCCGCCGACTGGCCTCCGACGCGCTACGAGCAGAAGGCGCTGGCCGCCGGGCGCAAGCCCGCTTTCCTGCGCTTCCGGCGCCGGCGACGGGTTGTTGCATAAGTCTGGCGGCGCATGTGCTACGCCGCCTGACGCTCAAGGTGACTTCAATGACGAGCCCAGATGCCTCTTGCATGTCTGAAATTCAGACATTATATTGGCATCAGGTCTTAGAAAGACACAGAGACGGATATGACTACGACCGCTCCCCCAGCACCTGCGCTTGCGCCATCCCTGGCAGCGGCGATTGAAGCCTGCCTTCGCGCCGAGCTGATCGAGGCGATCAAGGTGGAAGCGTCGATCAAAGGCGTATCCTTACCCGCCGCGCCGGCGGACATTGCCAAAGCGGCTGTCTCCATCGATTCGCTCGTGGTCGTTTCCATTCTCTGCGCCGTCGAGCCGATTGTCGGATTCGAGCTGCCAGAAAGCGTAGTGCGCGCCGGCGGTTACGTCTCGGTGGAAAGCGCCCTCGGGCACTTGCTTCCGGCAATCGAGAAGCAATGGATCAAGAGGAAAGGAGCCAAGCCGTGACCGATCTCGCACCTAGCCAGGGCAGCGACGAAGAAGAGCGCCGTCGCCTTGGCGATCGGCTGAGAGAAGCCCGCAAGTATCTGGGTCTCAAACAGGAGGAGGTTGCGACGTACCTAAAGATCCCGCGGACGGCCCTCACCGACATCGAAAGTGGCCAGCGGCGGGTCGAGGCGATCGAGCTAATTCGCCTCGCCAAACTCTATCGACAGCCGGTGGCCTACTTCACCGGTGAGGACGAGGCGTCGGCGAGCTTGCCGGTCGACGTCGCGCACCTCGCGCGGCAGGCGGCCGACCTCTCACAGCAGGACCGCGATGAACTTGGTCGGTTCGCCGAGTATTTGCGTTCGCGATCACGCGCGGCGCAGAGGTGATTTGTGGCGGCTGACTACCCAAGCGCTGTTCGAGCAGGGACGATGGCCGCAGCGCGTCTGCACAGGCAGCTCGATCTCCGTAAGCAAATCGACGCTCGGGGCGGTAATGTCGACGTATTCGGCGCGATCCAAACCGTCGACCTCCCCTTGCTCCTGCGCCCACTCCAGGGTTTGCTTGGCGCATATTTGAGCGATCCTGCCCCCGGCGTTCTCGTCACCACGCAGCGGCCGATGAGTATTCAGCGTTTCACCGCCGCCCACGAGCTCGGCCATTTCTCGCTGCGGCACCAACCAAGCCTTGACGACGAGAGCATCCTGCGCCGCGTGCCGATGGCTGGACAGCCAGCGGGCGATTTCCAGGAGGTGGAGGCGGATGCCTTCGCGGTCGCGTTCATGATGCCGCGGTGGCTCATCGGCTGGCACGCCGTTCGCCAGGGCTGGACCGTCAGCGAGTTCCGTCGGCCGGATGTGGTCTATCAGCTCGCGCTGCGGATCGGCGCCAGCTACGAAGCAACCTGTTGGACGCTTGCACGCCACCAGCTCATCCAACCCTCTCTCGCAGACGAGCTGCTCCAGACCCAACCCCGCGCGCTAAAGATCGCGCTGCTTGAAGCCTATCGGCCGCAAGACTACCGCGGTGACGTCTGGTTATTGACGGAGCGCGACGCTGGAACGCGGATCGATGGCAGCCGCAACGATCTATTCGTCCTCCGTCTCGAAGAGCATAGCGGCGGCGGCTACCTCTGGGACATCGATCAACTCAAGGCGAGCGGGTTTGGCGTCGTTCGCGACGAACTTGAGGCTATTGATGGTGAGGGCGTCGGCAACCCGGTGATCCGATGGGTCACCGCCGCTCCGCCGGACACGCATCGCGGCTACATGTCTCTGGACGAGCGGCGGCCATGGGATCCCGATCCGCCGCTATCGAGTCTCAAAGTCGAGTTTGACCTGACCGGCCCCGAAGAGGAGGGGCTCTCCCGCGCGGCACGGCGAAGCTTGCTCGAGGTGGCATGAGCATCATCGCCGTTTCGGTGGATCTGCGGTCACTTTTCGGTCCGGTCCGTAACCAGGGACCGCGCCCCACCTGCATGGCTTTCGCCGCTAGCGACGCTCATGCGGCACTGCGCGTCGGCTGGGTACCACTGTCGTGCGAGTATGCGTTCTATCACGCGCAGCGGCGGGCGGGGCGGCCGCCAAGCAAAGGCGCCCTGCTGTCCTCGATGCTTGATGCGCTGCGTCAGGACGGCCAGCCGGCAGAAAGCGGGTGGCCCTATCTGGCGGTGACGCCGGTCGATGAGGCCGCTTGGGCGCCGCCGACCGATGTCGGACCGCTATTCGGCCGCAACGGAGAAAGATCCAGCCACGTGCTCGATCAGGTCATTCGCGAGCTGGACCAGGGGCGACCGGTCATCATCCTCCTGATGCTCTCTCGGGCTTTTTACAATCCGACCCCAGAGGCGGTGATCGAGTCGGCCAGTGGCGAAGCGCCTGAACGAGAGCGCCGGCACGCCGTCATTGCAGTCGGTCACGGGACGGTCGATGGGCAGCGCGCGATCCTCGCCCGCAACAGTTGGGGCGTTCGGTGGGGCGATCTAGGTCATGGCTGGCTGACGGAGCGGTTCCTAGGTCCGCGGGTCTTCGCCGCTGCTACGCTTATGGAGGAAGTCGGTGTATCTGCCCATTCCACCGCAGCCTGATTGCGCCTGCGCTTGGCGCGAAGCCGTGCGGGCCGTAGACGGCCAACCCGGCCATTCGGCCTACAACGTGATCATCGATGTCGCCGATCCGAGGGCCAACGCCACGCGGCAGCATCCCCGCATCGCAATTGTCGATGATTTCCTTGGCGCCTTCGGCAAATCGGTGGAAACCGTCGCGAATACCATCTTCCCGACCGGGCTCTATCACCGTTACGGAGCGCCGGCGTTCTTCGACGTGTTTCGCGAACGGGTCCTCCGGAAGGTCCGCCAAAGCGAGCGTTGGTCAGGCTATTACTTCGAGCGGATGATCCAGTATCCGGTTCCGGCCGGAGAGCCCCCGAATCAGCTTTGGGACATCGTCGAGCGGATCCGGGATGAGCATGTTCGCGCGCTGAATAAATTCGAACTCTCGCTGTTCGATCCGTCGCGCGACGTCGATGGTTCGCCCTACGGTGGCCAGTGCCTCAGCTTTCTGAGCTTCAAGCTGCTGCCGGGCGTTCCGAAGACCTTGACCCTCACAGCCCTGTACCGGAATCACTTCTACGTGGAGAAGCTGCTTGGCAACCTCGTCGGGCTGGGGCGGCTGATGGAGTTCATCGCCCGCGAGAGTAACATCAACGTCGGGGCGCTCACAGTTGTTTCCACTCACGCGGAGATCGACAGACCCGGCAACTCGCGCCGCTCCGACATCCAAGCGATGATTTCTAGGTTCGATCAGGCTGGGGCGTCACCACTGGCGGCCTGATCGACGCCGAGCCGGAGTTCGAGGGTCTCCGCGCGGGCGGGATCCTCAACGATACCGTAGATTTCGTGGACACCTGCGATGAACTCGGCCTGGCCACCATAGCTCGGGTGCCGAACCACGTACACGGGGATATCGATGCCGGCAAGTGCCATGCCTGCGTCGCGGCCGATTGCCACAATCCGGCGAGGCTGGATCATTGCGATCAGCGCAGTCAGCAGCGGCCATGTGACGTAGCGCTCCGCGCGGGTGTGGCAGCGGTTCGAGAAGGGATCATCGGCTTCGTGGGGATGCAGCGGGAAGATGTTCCAGAGAACGACCGGCTCGCAGATGCGGGATAGCACGCTCCAGATGATCGCAGCCGTGCGCTCGGCAACAGCCGGGCCACGTGTTGCGCGATCCAAAGCGATTCCGCCCAGGAGAGCGCCAGCCTGGCGGAGATGAATCTCGTCCGTGAGGGGGACACCCGTCCGGCGCCCGCCGCGGTAGCCGAGGTCGCGCGCGATCCAGATCGTATCGACACGCGCGGCGAGAGCCGCTTCCAAGCAGCGCATCAGATTGCGCTTACGTACGTGCGCGGCATCCAGGCGGTCATAGACGGGACAGAAATCGTCGTACGGATTGAAGACCGACGGAAGACGAGTCTGTGAGAGAGCAGCGGTGAAGGACCTGGGGGTTTTCACGGCAATGTCTCGATAGCCAGGCGGCGGTTCGTCATATCAATATGGATGCGTCCGCGACGGTGCTGGCGCAGGAAACGAAACGCTGCATGACCCTCGAGTATTGCTTCTTCCCATAACCAAAGCGGGCATTGCTCGGCCTCATAGCCCGTTACGAATTGCCGAACGTGTTTGAGAAGATCGAACGGCAGGTCGCCGCGGTTCATAGTGGCGAAAAAGCCCAACTTGATCGCCTGATTGAAGATCCAGGTCGTGACTCCTTCTTCGATGAGAATGGCGCGGGCGCCATCCTGCGCCTCGTCAATCTGCGGATTACTCTTCCGCTTTAAGCGAAGCAGCGAGCGAACGACAGGAGACCAACTCAGTACGGCGACATACGCGAAATGGAAAACGTCGTGGAATCGATAGTCGTCCGGTGTCATCGCATTGTCGGTGAGTCGATCGCCAATGTTTATCCCGTTGCAGCGCTGGAACACATAGGTCTGGCCGCTTACCTTGCGCTCGAAGATGTCGATATGAAGATCGCGCGGTAGCCTTTCCTCAGGCTCGGCGTAGGCGTCGAGCGGCTCGGGATAGATGCGCTCCTCGGGCCAGCGATCGAAGATCTTGGCGAGGTTTTTGACGGCCGCGGCCTCCAGCGTGACTCCGGCTTCATTGGCGGCCTGGACGAGGGTGCGGGTGATGGCGATCAAACGACCGGCAAGCGCCGATTGGTTATCTGTCAGACGGCCGGCTTGGTAGTCGGTCACGAGCAGGCCGACCTCGCTCGCGAGTTGGAGCAGGGTCTTCTCGAGGGCCGCGCTGGGTTCGACCAGCTGCGGCATGATCTCCGGTTGCAGGGACGCGAAGGTGAGCGTCGCTTCGCCGGCACTTCGCCAATCCGAATAGCCCTGTTCGAGCTTCGCGGCGATGTTGCTTAGTTTCAGCCCCCCTCTAGCGGCGACGGTGGTGAGATACCAAAGGACATCCCCCAATTCCTCAACGACAGCGGCAGCGTATCCAACATACGATGCCCTATCGCGCTGCTTTTTCTTGACCTCGCTGAGAAGGCTCCCGGTCTCGCCGAACAAACCCAAGAGCGGGAACACCAGAGACCCGTTATCGCTGCGTTGGTCGGTGGTTAGGGCTTGTGTGGAGTAGCCCTGGATCGTGAGGGGAGAGAATTCATCGGTCATGACGGCCGCTTCTTGCGCCGATCCGAAATGGCGTCCAGCGGCACCGGCACGCCATAAGCCTGCAGCGCACGCAGCACCACGACGCGGATCGGTTCTCGTGTCTCGGCGGCGCGAATTCCCAGATGCCGTTTCGTGATCGCCGGCACTTGGATCTGCAAGTGCTCCTCAACCTCGTGGGGAAACCGGGCAATGCCTCGTTTCATGAAATCATCATATCATGAGAACATGAGATTGGAAGAGGCGGATGAGATACACTCGGCCACCAGAGGACGCCGGTGCGTTTACCACTCCCCTCACACGGCAAGTATCGACAACGCGCTGCTGGCGGCGGAACCAGAGCCCGCGGTCCTGCGCTTTCTGGCGCCTGCCGTGCGCCGCTTGCGGCAGTGTTGCCATGCCTATCCCCTAAGGAAGCCTCCTTGCCGCTCCGGCAAAAGCCGGAGCCCAGGCGGCAAGCGTGCACGCCTCTCGCCCTCGATCCCCGCTTTGCGCGGGGGCCGGCGGTGGGCGGCGGGCCGATCGCCGCCGGGCTTGCAGGCGCCCTGAAAATGACTATATTCGCAAAAAACAACCCATAAGCCTGGATCGTCCGGGCTTTTCAAAGGGTGGGCCGAACGGCCCACTTTTTTTATTTTCGCGGAACGGTCGGGAACGGTCGAAGGAAGCGGCGTGGACACCGGCAAGATCGAGGCGATGATCGCGCCTTCGCTCGAGGCGATGGGCTACCGGGTGGTGCGCGTCGCGGTCACCGGCGGAAGGCGCGCCACCTTGCAGGTCATGGCCGAGCGCGCCGACGGCCGGGCGATGACGGTGGAGGATTGCGCCGAGATCAGCCGCACGGTCTCGGCGCTGCTCGACGTCGCCGATCCCATCGCCGGCGCCTATACGCTCGAAGTGAGCTCGCCCGGCATCGACCGGCCGCTGCTGCGGCGCGAGGATTTCGCGCGCTTCGCCGGCTTCGAGGCGAAGGTCGAGCTGAGCCGGCCGGTCGCCGGCCGCCGCCGCTTCCGCGGCAAGCTGCTGGGCGTCGAGGGCGAGGCGGTGCGCCTCCTGGTCGACGCCGCGCCCGTCGCCTTGCCGCTCGCCGCGGTGACGCGCGCCAAGCTGGTGATCACCGACGAATTGCTGGCGGCGAGCCGCGTTCAGCCGCATCCCTAGAAGGGTCGAGAAGGTCGAGAGTGGGACATGCAGATCCAAGCCAGTTACCCCAGGCCCGAGCTCCTGCAAGTCGCCGACACGGTCGCTCGCGACAAGGGCATCGACCGTGACGAGGTGCTGCAGGCGATGGAGCAGGCCATCCAGAAGGCCGGCCGCTCCAAATACGGCCAGGAATACGACATCCGCGCCGAGATCGACCGCAAGAGCGGCGAGATCCGGCTGATGCGCTTCCGCGAGGTCGCCGATCCCGTCGAGAACGAGGCGACGCAGATCCTGCTCGCCGAGGCCAAGCGCCTCAACCCCGAGGCCGAGGTCGGCGACTTCATCACCGATCCGCTGCCGCCCATCGATTTCGGCCGCATCGCCGCGCAGACGGCGAAGCAGGTGATCGTGCAGAGGGTGCGCGACGCCGAGCGCCAGCGCCAGTTCAACGAGTACAAGGACCGCGTCGGCGAGATCGTCAACGGCCTCGTCAAGCGCGTCGAGTTCGGCAACGTCATCGTCGATCTCGGCCGCGCCGAGGCGATCCTGCGCCGCGACGAGCTGCTGCCGCGCGAGAGCTTCCGCCAGGGCGAGCGCGTGCGCGCCTATATCTACGACGTGCGCCAGGAGGTGCGCGGCCCGCAGATCTTCCTGTCGCGCACCCATCCGCAATTCATGGCCAAGCTCTTCGCGCAGGAAGTGCCGGAGATCTACGACGGCATCATCGAGATCCGCGCCGTGGCGCGCGATCCCGGCTCGCGCGCCAAGATCGCCGTCATCTCCAACGACAGCGGCATCGACCCCGTCGGCGCCTGCGTCGGCATGCGCGGCTCGCGCGTCCAGGCGGTGGTGGCGGAGCTGCAGGGCGAGAAGATCGACATTATTCCCTGGTCGCAGGATCCCGCGACCTTCGTCGTCAATGCCTTGGCGCCCGCCGAGGTCGCCAAGGTGGTGATGGACGAGGAGCAGCGCCGCATCGAGGTGGTGGTGCCCGACGACCAGCTCTCGCTGGCGATCGGCCGGCGCGGCCAGAACGTGCGGCTCGCCTCGCAGCTCACCGGCTGGGACATCGACATCCTCACCGAGGCCGAGGAGAGCGAGCGGCGCCAGGAGGAGTTCCGCACCCGCTCCAGGATGTTCATCGACGCCCTCGACGTCGACGACGTCATCGCCCATCTGCTGGTCACCGAGGGCTTCACCTCGGTCGAGGAGGTGGCGTTCGTGCCGCTCGCCGAGCTGGCCGGCATCGAGGGCTTCGACGAGGACGTCGCCGGCGAGCTGCAACAGCGCGCCCGCGCCTTCCTCGAGGAGCAGAACGCCAAGCTCGAGGCGCGGCGCAAGGAGCTGGGCGTCAGCGACGAGATCGCGGCGCTTGCCGGCGTCACGCCCGCGCTGCTGGCGGCGCTGGGCGAGAAAGGCGTCAAGGCGCTCGACGATTTGGCCGACCTTGCCGGCGACGAGCTGATCGAGATGGTCGGCGCCGCGGTCAAGCTCGAGCCCGACGCGGCCAACGCCATCATCATGGCGGCGCGCGCCCACTGGTTTGCCGACGAGACGCAGCCAGGCGCGGCGCCGGCCGCGCCGGCGGGGGAGTAGGCCACGATCGCCGCCGCGCCTCAGGACGAGGAGACCGAGGCGGAGACCGGGCCGGAGCGGCGCTGTCTCGCCAGCGGCGCGGTGCGCGCGAAATCCGAGCTCGTCCGCTTCGTCGTCGCTCCCGGCGGCCGGATCGTGCCCGACGTGGCGGGAAAACTGCCGGGGCGGGGTTTGTGGTTGACGGCCGGGCGCGATATAGTGGCGCTCGCGGTGACCAAGCGGCTCTTCGCCCGCGCGGCGCGGCAGCCGGTCATCGTCGATGACGATCTGGCCGAGCGGGTCGAGGCCTTGTTGGCCGAGCGTTGCCGCGACCATATTGGGTTCGCGCGCCGCGCCGGCCAGGCGGTGATGGGCTTCGCCAAGGTCGAGGCGGCGCTGGCGCGGGGCAAGGCGGCGGTGCTGCTGGCGGCGGCGGACGGCGCGGCCGACGGGCGAGGCAAGCTCCGGGCGCTGGCGCCGGAATTGCCCGTGGTTGAACAGCTCACCGGCGCCGAGCTGGGGGTGGCGTTCGGCCGCGAGCATGTCGTGCACGCGGCGCTGGCGCCGGGGCCGATCGCCCGGGCGCTGATGGCCGATGCGGCGCGGCTCGCCGGGTTTCGGGCGAGGCGCGGCGAGAGCGAGGCGCGTTTTGGCGAGTGACGGTGCCGGATCACGATGAGCGATAACGATCAGGATACGAAACGGCCGCTGAGCCTGGGACGCCCGGGCGGCAAGCTCGAATTGCGCCGGCCGGTCGAAGCCGGCCAGGTGCGCCAGAGCTTCCCGCATGGCCGCTCCAAGACGGTGACCGTCGAGATCCGCAAGAAGCGCGCGCCGGGGCCGGGCCAGGCGGAGCATCCCGAGGCGCCGCCGGCCGAGACGGCGCGGCCCGCCCACGCGCCGCAGGCGCAGCCGGCGCGCCGGCCGGCGGTGCTGGCGACGCACGGCCTTACCGCCGGCGAGCGCGCGGCGCGCGCGAACGCGCTGCAAGGCGCCATCCGGGCCGATGAGGAGGCGAAGAAACAGGCCGTCATCGACGCCGTTCTCCTGCGCGAGGAGGAGGCGAGGCTCAGGATCGAGCAGGAGCAGCGCTCCGCCGAAGAGACCGCCCGCCGCCGCGCCGAGGAGGAGAGCAAGCGCAAGGGCGAGGAGGAATCCCGCCGCAAGGCCGAGGAGGAGACCAAGCGCAAGGCCGAGGAGGAATCCCGCCGCCAGATCGCCGAGCGCGCCGGCAAGGCCGCGGCCGAGAAGGTCGCGGCGCTGGAGAAAGCCGGCAAGGTCAAGCTCGAGGAAGAGGCCGAGGAGGAGGCGCCGGTGCGGCGCGGTCCGCGCGGCGCCGAGGTCAAGAAGCTGCCGACGCCGGCGCGACGCGACGAGCCGCGCCGGCGCAATCCCAAGCTCACCGTCACCCGCGTGCTCAACGAGGGCGACGACGAGAAGATGCGCAGCCTCGCCTCGGTGCGCCGGCATCGCGAGCGCGAGAAGCTGCGCGCGCTCCAGGCGCAGCAGGAGCAGGTCAAGATCGTGCGCGACGTGGTGGTGCCCGAGACGATCACCGTGCAGGAGCTTGCCAACCGCATGGCCGAGCGCGGCGCCGACGTCATCAAGACGCTGATGAAGATGGGCGTCATGGCGACCATCAACCAGGTGATCGACGCCGATACCGCCGAGCTCGTCGTCGGCGAGTTCGGCCACCGCCTGAAGCGCGTCGCCGAGAGCGACATCGAGATCGGGCTGGGCGGCCAGGCCGACCTCGAGGAGCGTCTCGCCCCGCGGCCGCCGGTGGTCACGATCATGGGCCATGTCGATCACGGCAAGACCTCGCTCCTCGACGCCTTGCGCGGCACCGACGTCGCCGGCGGCGAGGCCGGCGGCATCACCCAGCACATCGGGGCATATCAGGTCAGGCTCAAATCCGGCGAGCGCATCACCTTCATCGACACGCCCGGCCATCAGGCCTTCACCGCCATGCGCGCGCGCGGCGCCACCGTCACCGACATCGTCGTGCTGGTGGTGGCGGCCGATGACGGCATCAAGGAGCAGACGGTTGAGGCGATCCGCCACGCCAAGGCGGCGAAGGTGCCGATGATCGTCGCCATCAACAAGATGGACAAGCCCGACGCCGCGCCCGACCGCGTGCGCCAGGAGCTGCTCCAGCACGAGATCGTGGTCGAGAAGCACGGCGGCGACGTGCTCGACGTCGAGGTCTCGGCGCTGAAGAAGACCGGCCTCGACAAGCTCGTGGAGGCGATCCTGCTGCAGGCCGAGATCCTCGACCTCAAGGCCAATCCCGACCGCCCGGCCGAGGGCAGCATCATCGAGGCGAAGCTCGAGCGCGGCCGCGGCCCGGTCGCCACCGTGCTGATCAAGCGCGGCACGCTGCGCACCGGCGACATCTTCGTCGCCGGCAGCGAATGGGGCCGCGTGCGCGCGCTGATCGACGACCGCGGCAACGCCATCGATGAGGCCGGTCCCGCGACCCCGGTCGAGGTGCTGGGGTTGAACGGCACGCCTTTGGCCGGCGACGATTTCGTCGTCGCCGAGAACGAGGCCAAGGCGCGCGACATCGCCGACTACCGCCAGCGCCGCCGGCGCGAGCAGCAGGCCGCCGCCGGCGCGCGCGGCACGCTCGAGCAGATGTTCTCGCAGATCGCCGCCGGCGTGGCCAAGGAGCTCGCCGTCGTCGTCAAGTCGGACGTGCAGGGCTCGCTCGAGGCGATCACCGGCTCGCTCGAGAAGCTCTCGACCAAGGAAGTGGCGATCCGCGTGCTGCACGCCGCGGTGGGCGGCATCAACGAGAGCGACGTGATCCTGGCCAAGGCGTCGAACGCGGTGATCATCGGCTTCAACGTCCGCGCCAACCCGCAGGCGCGGGATCTCGCGCGGCGCGATACCGTCGAGATCCGCTATTACTCGATCATCTACGACGTGATCGACGACATGAAGGCGGCGCTGTCGGGCCTCCTGGCGCCGAGCCTGCGCGAGCGCTTCCTCGGCAACGCCGCCATCCGCGAGGTCTTCACCATCAGCAAGGTCGGCAAGGTGGCGGGCTGCATGGTGACCGAAGGCGTCGTCCGGCGCGGCGCCCGCGTGCGCCTCTTGCGCGACAACGTCGTGATCCACGACGGCAGCCTCAAGACGCTGAAGCGCTTCAAGGACGAGGTGCGCGAAGTGCGCGAGGGCTTCGAATGCGGCATGGCGTTCGAGAACTACCAGGACATCCAGGTGGGCGACGTCATCGAGTGCTTCGAGATGGAGGAGGTCGCGCGCGCGCTCTGAGGCGAACGCGCAAACCCTCTCCGCCCGCGCGCGGGGGGAGAGGGTGGCGAGCGCAGCGAGCCGGGTGAGGTGGGTGCCTGCCGCAGGCGCCACCTCGCCCTCCCTCTTCCCCGCTGCGCGGCGGAGAGGGGAAGCGCAAGCAGCCGGGACTCATATCGTGACCAAGCATCGCAAGCACCAGGAGCCGAGCCAGCGCCAGCTTCGCGTCGGCGAGGAGCTGCGCCACGCGCTGGCGCGGCTCTTGCAGCGCGGCGAGCTGCGCGACCCCGCGCTGCAAGGCGCGGCGGTGACCGTCACCGAGGTCCGGGTGAGCCCCGACCTCAAGAACGCCACCGCCTATGTCATGCCGCTGGGCGGCCGGCACAGCGCCGAGGTGCTCGCCGCCCTCGCGCGCTCGGCGGGATATCTGCGCGGGCAGCTTGCGCGCGAGGTGCCGCTGCGCTTCTCGCCGGCGCTGTCCTTCGCGCTCGACACCTCCTTCGACCACGCAAGCCGCATCAACGAGCTGCTGCACCGCCCCGAGGTCGAGCGCGACCTCGGCCCCGGCGGCGAGGAAGAGGCCGATGGCGACGGCTGAGCGCAAGGGCCTGGCGATCAACGGCTGGCTCGTCCTCGACAAGCCCCAAGGCATGAGCTCGAGCCGGGCGGTGGGCGCCGTCCGGCGCCTCATCGGCGCCGCCAAGGCCGGGCATGGCGGCACGCTCGACCCGCTGGCGACCGGGGTGCTGCCGGTGGCGCTCGGCGAGGCGACCAAGACCGTGGCCTGGGTCATGGCCGGGCGGAAGCGCTATCGCTTCACGCTGCGCTGGGGCGAGGCCAGGGATACCGACGATGCCGAAGGCAGGCTTACGGGGCTGAGCCCGGAACGGCCGGCGGCGGCGGCCGTCGCCGCGGCGCTGCCGGGTTTCATCGGCACCATCCGCCAGCGCCCGCCGGACTTCTCCGCCCTCAAGCTGGCCGGGCGGCGGGCCTATGACCTCGCCCGCGGCGGCGAGACGGTCGAGCTGGCGCCGCGCCCGGTGGATATCCTGGAGCTGCGCCTCTTGGGCGTGCCGGACCCCGACCATGCCGAGCTCGAGGCGGTGGTGGGCAAGGGCACGTATATCCGCGCGCTTGCCCGCGACCTCGGGCAGGCGCTGGGCACGCTCGCCCATGTCACGGTGCTGCGCCGGCTGCAGGTCGGGCGCTTCCGGGCGGAGGACGCGATTTCCCTGGATAATCTTGCCGCGCTCGGGCATAGTGCGGCCGCCTCCGGGCACCTCCTTCCGGTCGAGACGGCGCTGGACGACATCCCGGCGCTCGCCCTGTCGGAAGACGAGGCTCACCGGCTGCGTTGCGGCCAGGCCGTAACGCCGTTGCGCCCGTCCGATCGGGCGCGCATCGACCAACTCGGCGGCGGCGCGACGGTTCGTGCCCTCACCGGCGGCAAGCTGGTGGCGGTGGCCGAGATCGCGGCGGGCAGCCTCAGGCCGGTGCGTGTGTTGAACCTTTGACTCGAGAAGGAGATACCGATGTCGATCCCGCTCGCGCGCAAGCAAGAGCTTGTCAAGGAATACGCCCGTGCCGAAGGCGACACCGGCTCGCCCGAGGTGCAGATCGCGCTGCTGTCCGAGCGCATCAAGAACCTGACCGACCACCTGGCGACCCATCCCAAGGATTTCCATTCCCGGCGCGGCCTGCTGGTCATGGTCGGCCAGCGCCGCAGCCAGCTCGACTACTTGAAGCGCAAGGATCCGGCCCGCTACGAGACCGTGATCGAGCGCCTGGGGTTGCGGCGCTGAGCGCCTCTGGCCGCGCCGGCGGGGATCGAGGCCCCGCGCCCGGGCGGGCTCGCGCCGCCGTGCTTTTGCCGCCCTTGCCGCGGCGCCATATCGTTTTCATGCCATTCACCGGGACCGGCCCTGCCGCGACGGCCGTGCGTGCCGCGCGCGGCCGGCCCCCGAGGGGTTTCTGAGAGAGAAGGAAGAGAGAGATGTTCGAGACATTCCGCAAAGAGCTGATGTGGGGCGGCCGCCGCCTCGTGCTCGAGACGGGCAAGGTCGCCCGCCAGGCCGACGGCGCCGTGATGGCGACCTATGGCGAGACGACGGTGCTGTGCACCGCCGTGGCGATGAAGCAGGCGAAGCCGGGGCAGGATTTCTTCCCGCTCACGGTCAACTACCAGGAAAAGACTTTTGCCGCCGGCAAGATCCCCGGCGGCTTCTTCAAGCGCGAAGGCCGTCCCTCGGAAAAGGAGACGCTGACCTCGCGCCTCATCGACCGGCCGGTCCGCCCGCTCTTCGCGCCGGGCTTCCGCAACGAGACGCAGGTCGTCTGCACCGTGCTGTCGCATGATTTGGAGAACGATCCCGACATCGTCTCGCTGGTCGGCGCCTCGGCGGCGCTGACCTTGTCCGGCATCCCCTTCCTCGGCCCCATCGCCGGCGCGCGCGTCGGCTACATCGACGGCAAATACGTGCTCAATCCCCAGCTCGACGAGTTGCCGAACTCGCAGCTCGACCTCGTCGTCGCCGGCACGCAGGAAGGCGTGCTGATGGTGGAATCGGAGGCGCGGGAGCTGTCCGAGGAGATCATGCTGGGTGCCGTCATGTTCGGCCATCAGCAGTTCCAGCCGGTGATCGCGGCGATCATCGAGCTGGCCGAGGCGGCGGCCAAGGAGCCCTGGGACCTGCCGCCGGTCTCGCCCGAGGCCGAGGCGATCGAGGCGAGGACGCGGGCCGCCGTCGCCGCCGACCTCGCCGCCGCTTATGCCGAGCGGCAAAAGCAGGCGCGCAGCGACAGGATCGAAGCCGCCAAGGCGGCGCTCGGCGCCCTCAGCGCCGATCCCGCGGAGCTGCAACACGCGCAGAAGGTCTTCAAGGAGATCGAGAAGGAGATCGTCCGCGGCGCCATCCTCAAGGGCGAGCCGCGCATCGACGGGCGCGACACCAGGACCGTCCGCCCCATCCTCTGCGAGGTCGGCGTCCTGCCGCGGGCGCACGGATCGGCGCTCTTCACCCGCGGCGAGACCCAGGCGATCGTCGTCACCACGCTCGGCACCGGCCAGGACGAGCAGATCATCGACGCGCTCGAAGGCGAATACCGCTCGCATTTCATGCTGCATTACAACTTCCCGCCCTATTCGACCGGCGAGGCCGGCCGCCTCGGCTCGCCCGGCCGGCGCGAGATCGGCCACGGCAAGCTCGCCTGGCGCGCCGTTCATCCGCTGCTGCCGGAGAAGGAGGCCTTCCCCTATACCGTGCGCGTCGTCTCGGAGATCACGGAGTCGAACGGCTCCTCCTCCATGGCGAGCGTCTGCGGCGCCTCGCTGTCGCTGATGGACGCGGGCGTGCCGCTGAAGCGGCCGGTGGCCGGCATCGCCATGGGCCTCATCAAGGAAGGCGGCGGGTTCGCCGTGCTCTCCGACATCCTCGGCGACGAGGACCATCTGGGCGACATGGATTTCAAGGTCGCCGGCACCGACAGCGGCGTCACCGCGCTGCAGATGGACATCAAGATCACCTCGATCACCGAGGAGATCATGCGGATCGCGCTCGACCAGGCCAAGGCCGGGCGGCTCCACATCCTGCGCGAGATGGCGAAGGCGCTGGAGCGCGCGCGCGAGGCGGTCAGCAGCAACGCGCCGCGCATCACCACCATCACCATTCCCAAGGACAAGATCCGCGAGGTCATCGGCTCCGGCGGCAAGGTCATCCGCGAGATTTGCGAGGTGACCGGCGCCAAGATCGACATCGAGGACGACGGCACCATCAAGGTGGCGGCGGTCGATGCCAGCGCCTCGCAAGCGGCGATCGACTGGATCCGCGGCATCGTCGCCGAGCCGGAGGTCGGCGTCATCTACAGCGGCAAGGTGGTGAAGACCGTCGATTTCGGCGCCTTCGTCAATTTCCTCGGCGCCCGCGACGGCCTTGTCCATATCAGCGAGCTGGCGCCGCATCGCGTCGGCAAGACCACCGACATCGTCAAGGTGGGCGATCAGGTGAAGGTCAAGGTGCTGGGCTTCGACGACCGCGGCAAGGTCAAGCTCAGCATGAAGCAGGTCGACCAGGCCACCGGCGAGGATATCGGCGTCAAGCCGCGCCAGGAAGCAAAGGCCGCGACCTGAGCCGGATGCCCGCCGCTCGTCTCGCCGGTGCCGGCGCGCGGCGGGCGGGCATTGCCGCCGGGCCATGCTGAGCGGCGAGCGGCGCTGGCCGCGCGTCATCGGCCATCGCGGCGCTGCGCTCTCGGCGCCGGAGAACACGCTGGCGGGGCTGCGCGCCGCGGCGGCGCTCGGCGTCGCCTGGGTCGAGTTCGACGTCCGGCTCACTGGCGACGGGCGGGCGATCCTGCTTCACGACGACACGCTGGAGCGCACCACCACCGGCCGCGGCGCCGCCGCGGCGCTCGGCTTCGCGGAGATCCGCCGCTTCGATGCCGGCGCCTGGTTCGGCGCGGCGTTCCGCGGCGAGCGGGTGCCCAGCCTCGAAGAGGCGATCGAGCTGTTGGCCGAGCTCCGCCTCGGCGCCGTGGTCGAGCTGAAGCCGGCGCCGGGCGCCGAGGAGGCCACGGGATCCGTCGTGGCGGGGTTGGTCGCCGGGCGTTGGCCGGCCTCGCTCCCGCCGCCGCTGCTGTCGAGCTTCAAGCCCGCGGCGCTGGCGGCGGCGCGTCGGGCGGCGCCCGAGCTTGAGCGCGCGCTGCTGGTGGGCGCGATCCCCGGCCGCTGGCGCGAAGAGGTTGCCGCGCTCGGCTGCGGCGGGCTGCACGTCGATCAGCGCCGGGTCGATCGGGCCGCTCTGGCCGAGCTGACCCGGGCCGGCTTGGCGGTGTTCGCCTATACCGTCAACCGGCCGGAGCGCGCGCAAGAGCTGTTCTCCTGGGGTGTCGACGCCGTCTTCAGCGACTGCCCGGATCGGCTGGCGGCCGGGCTCGGCGCGCGCGGCATTTGATTCTCCCGCCGACAATCAATACATAAGGGATTTGACAAGCGCGGCACTCGCTGCCGCGGGCCTGGGAGGGTGCGTGATCGGTCTGAAGCCGCTGGTGATTTCCGGCCGCGAGGTGTTGCCGCTCGTCGAGGGCGGCAAGGGCATCTCCGTGTCCAACGGCGAAAGCTCGGGCGCCTGGGCGGCCTGCGGCGGGGTCGGCACGTTTTCCGGCGTCAACGCCGACAGCTTCGACGACCGGGGCTGGCACGTCGACCAGATCTATCGCGGCCGCACCCGGCGCGAGCGCCACGAGGAACTGATCGCCTATTCCATCGCCGGCGGCATTTCCCAGGCGCGCATCGCCCATGAGCGCGCCGGCGGCCAAGGCCGCCTGCACATGAACGTGCTGTGGGAGATGGCGGCGGCCGAGCGCATCCTGCACGGCGTCCTCGAAGGCGCGCGCGGGCTGGTCCACGGCGTCACCTGCGGCGCCGGCATGCCGTACAAGATCGCCGAGATCTGCGCGCAATACGGCGTCCATTACTACCCGATCGTCTCCTCGGCGCGCGCCTTCCGCGCGTTGTGGAAGCGCGCCTATCACAAATTCCGCGACTGGCTGGGCGGCGTCGTCTACGAGGATCCCTGGCTCGCCGGCGGCCATAACGGCCTGTCCAACAGCGAGGACCCGGAGAAGCCGGAGCCGCCTTTCCCGCGCGTGCGCGAGCTGCGCCAGATGATGCGCGACTGGGGCCTGGGCGCCACGCCGATCTTCATGGCGGGCGGCGTCTGGTGCCTGGCGGAGTGGAGCGACTGGATCGACAACCCCGATCTCGGGCCGATGGCCTTCCAGTTCGGCACCCGGCCGCTGCTCACCAAGGAAAGCCCGATCTCCGACGCCTGGAAGCGCAAGCTGCTCACGCTCAAGGAGGGCGACGTCTATCTGAACCGCTACAGCCCGACCGGCTTCTATTCCTCGGCGGTGCGCAACGACTTCCTCAACGAGCTGCAGGCGCGCTCGGAGCATCAGGTGGCCTATACGGTGGAGGCCGTGGGCGACCACCTGGCGCCGCTCGAGGTCGGCGCCCGCGGCCGCATCGTCTATCTGACGCCGCATGACCGCGAGCGCGCCCTCACCTGGGTGAGCCAGGGCTTCAGCGAGGTGATGCGCACGCCCGATTCCACCTTGATCTTCGTCACCCCCGAGAAGGCGCTGGAGATCCGCGAGGACCAGATCAACTGCATGGGCTGCCTCTCCGCCTGCCAGTTCTCGAACTGGGCGCAGAACGAGGAAGGGACCACCGGCAAGAAGGCCGATCCCCGCAGCTTCTGCATCCAGAAGACCCTGCAGAAGATCAGCCATTCCGACGACGTCGAGTTCCAGCTCATGTTCGCCGGCCACAACGCCTATCGCTTCGCGCGCGACCCCTATTACGCCAACGGCTTCATCCCGACCGTGCGCGAGCTGGTCGAGCGGCTGCAAACCGGCGGGTGAGGCAGGGCAATCGCCTATGGAATTTCAGGGACATTGAATTTCAGGGACACAATACATAATTCACAGTCGCGCGAATCTTCCCCTCTCTGCCCCTTGGGGCGGAGAGGCCGGGTGAGGTGGGGTATTTGTCGCGCCGCGCCGCGTCGTCGCTGAATCAGGTATTGTGTCCCCGTAATTCGAAATGCGATTGCTCTGGGGATGAGGGCAGGGCTATCGCCTATGGATTCACCACGGAGTCACGGAGGACACGGAGAAGAAGATGATGGGCCGCGAAGCGGCCCAGAGAGCATTCTGATCTTCTCCGTGTCCTCCGTGACTCCGTGGTGAATCTTTCCCGCCCGCGGTTCAGCCCATAGGCGATAGCCCTGGGGGGTGAGGGGGGCGGCCAAAGCCGGGCGGAACGCCCGCCGACCGCGCCCGGCCGGGGCGAGCAGCATCGCGCCTTTGCCAGCGGGGCGATCCTGCGCTAAAGTCGTTTTTTGTCTTCGGGCCGCCGGAGCCATGAGCGGATCGCGTCCTTTCGCCAACGCCCTGGAATTGTTGCGCGGCGCGGGCCTGCGCCCGACCCGCCAGCGCCTCGCCTTGGCGCGGCTGCTGTTCGACCGGGGCGACCGCCACGTCACCGCCGAGCAGCTTCACGGCGAGGCCGTCGCCGCCGCCGTGCCGGTCTCGCTCGCCACCATCTACAACACGCTCCATCAATTCATCGAGGCCGGCCTGCTGCGCGAGGTCGTGGTCAATCCCGGCCGCTCCTATTTCGACACCAATGTGAGCGACCACCATCATTTCTTCCTCGAGGAGAGCGGCAGGCTCCTCGACATCCCCGGCGACCGCATCGACGTGAGCAACGTGCCGGCGCCGCCCGACGGCACCGCCATCCGCCGGGTCGACGTGGTCATTCGCGTCGAGCGCAACCCCGGCTGAGCGCTTTTTCCTTTTTTAGAATGCTTCTAATCTATTGACTCGCGCCCGGTGCGGGTCCATAAGATCCTCAGCCGTGCGCGTCAGGCGCAGCATGGCGTTCCGCCGATCCGAGGAGGATGCTCATGCCCCAGCTCAAGGGAACCAAGACCGAGGACAATCTGAAGGCCGCGTTCGCCGGCGAGAGCCAGGCCAACCGCCGCTATCTCTATTTCGCCCAGAAAGCCGATGTCGAGGGCTACAACGACGTCGCCGCCGTGTTCCGCTCCACCGCGGAAGGCGAGACCGGCCATGCCCATGGCCATCTCGAATTCCTCGAGGAGACCGGCGATCCCGCCACCGGCAAGCCGATCGGCCCCACCGGCGACAATCTCAAGGCGGCGATTGCCGGCGAGACGCATGAATACACCGACATGTATCCCGGCATGGCGCGCACCGCGCGCAACGAGGGCTTCGACGAGATCGCCGACTGGTTCGAGACGCTCGCCAAGGCCGAGAAATCCCATGCCGGCCGCTTCCAGAAGGCGCTCGACGCGCTCGCCTGAAGCCGCTTTCTGAAGGGAACGGGTCGAGGAGGGGCGCGGCAAGGCGCCCCTTCGCGCTCCCGGACGAGCGGGGATAGCCCGATGCGGGAAGGCAGTCTCGAGGCGCCGACGCGCCACAGGATCGATTGGCAGGGCGCCGATTTCTACGACCGCGCCAAGATCGACGCGGAGATGCATCGCGTCTTCGACATCTGCCACGGCTGCCGGCGCTGCTTCAATCTCTGCGACAGCTTCCCGCGCCTCTTCGACCTCGTCGACAATTCCGCCACCGGCGAGGTCGACGGCGTCAGCGCCGGCGATTACGCCAAGGTCGTCGAAGCCTGCACGCTTTGCGACATGTGCTTCATGACCAAATGCCCTTACGTGCCGCCCCATCCCTGGGCGGTAGATTTTCCGCATCTCATGCTGCGCTACCGCGCCGCCGATTTCCGCGACGGCAAGCTCGCCTGGTCGAAGCGCCAGCTCGTCGAGACCGACCGCAACGGCAGGCTCGCCGGCGCCGTGGCGCCGCTCGCCAACTGGGCGGGCAAGACCGGCAACGGGCTGACGCGGCCGGCGATGGAGAGGCTCGCCGGCATCGACCGCCGCGCCGAGCTGCCGGAATTCCACCGCCGCAGCTTCGCGCGGAGCGCCCAGGAGGCGGCGCCCGCGCGCGACGAGAGCGCGCCGGCGCGCAACCGCAAGGCGGTGCTCTACGCCACCTGCTTCGTCAATTACAACCACCCGCGCATCGGCGAGGCGGCGCGCGCCGTCCTCGCGCGCAACGGCGTCTTGACCGAGGTGGCCTATCCCCGCTGCTGCGGCATGCCGCAGCTCGAGCAGGGCGACATCGCCCGCGTCGCCGAGCACGCCAAGGCGGGGGCGGCGGCGCTCGGCCCGTTCATCGCCGAGGGCTATGACGTGGTGGCGCTGACGCCCTCTTGCGCGCTGATGCTGAAATTCGAATGGCCGCTGATCCTGCCGGACGACGCGGCGGTGAAGCGGCTGGCGCAAGCGACTTTCGACATCAGCGAGTACGTCGTCGACATCGCCAGGAAAGAAGGGCTCGCGCCCGGCCTTGCGCCGCTGCCGGGCGGCGTCAGCCTGCATCTTGCCTGCCATGCGCGGGCGCAGAATATGGGTCCCAAGGCGGCGGAGATGCTGCGCCTGCTGCCCGGGACGGAGGTCGCGGTGATCGAGCGCTGCTCCGGCCATGGCGGCTCCTGGGGCGTGCTCAAGGAGAATTTCGACGTGGCGCTCAAGGTGGGCAAGCCCGCGGCGCGCCAGGCGCTCAACAACAACAAGGCGCATGTCGCCTCCGAATGCCCGCTCGCCGCGACGCATCTGCTGCAAGGAATGGCGCTCATCGACGGCGAAACCGGGCCGCCGGCCGAGGCGTTCCATCCGATCGAGCTGTTCGCGCGCGCCTATGGGCTGATGAAGGATTAGGAGCCATGCCGCCGAAGCGCGAGATCACCCGCGCGGATATCCTGCCGCCCGAGCAATATGCCAGCGAAAGACGCGAGCACCGCCGCCGGATCAGCGAGGTGAAGCGCGGCCGGCGCGTCGATGTCGGGCCTTTCTGCACTTTCTATTTCGAGAGCTACGAGACGATGTGGCATCAGGTGCATGAGATGCTCTACATCGAGCGCGGCGGCGAGGCGCAAATCGAGAGCGAGCTCGAGGCCTACAATCCGCTGATCCCCAAGGGCAACGAGCTCAGCGCCACGGTGATGTTCGAGATCGAGGATCCGCTCCGGCGCGACCGCATGCTGGCGCGGCTCGGCGGCGTCGAGCACCGCATGTTTCTCTCCCTCGGCGGCGAGCGCATCGCCGGCCTCGCCGATCCCACGCGCGAGAACACCTCGCCCGAAGGCAAGGCGTCGTCGGTGCAGTTCATTCGCTTTCCTTTCGCGCTCGCGCAGAAGACGCTGTTCCGCACCCCCGGCACGCCGGTGCTGGTCGGCATCGACCACGCGAATTACGGCCACATGGCCGTGATGCCCGAGGCGATGCGCGCGGCGCTGGCGGAGGATCTCGCTTAACCGGGAGCGGCGAGCCGGACCAGCACGTCGTGCACCAGCCGGTCGATTTCGATCCCGTCCTTGAGCGCGCGGGCGCGGTTGCGGAAGGCCTGCTCCGACGGGATGCGGATCTCTTCCACCCCCGCCTGGCGCGGCGTCGCCTTGACGCGCTCGATCAGCTCGGTCATCTCGCGCTTGAAGACCTCGAGCGGGCGCAGCAGCTCCGGCTTCAGCGCGACGAAGACATAGCCGTTGTCCCCATCGACATCCATGGCGGAGCCCGCGAGCACGCCGAGTGCCTGCACCATGAGCGCGAGGCCAAATCCCTTATGGCCGCCGAAGGGCAGCAGCGCGCCACGCTTTGCCGCCGCCGGATCGCGCGTCGGCTGGCCTGCGCCGTCGATTGCCACGCCGTCCGGAAGCGGCTCTCCCAGCCGCTCGCGCAGCGCAAGCTCCGTCATCATGAAGGCGGAGGTTCCCATGTCGAAGACGACGACGTCATGCGCCGCCGGCAATCCAAAAGCGATCGGATTGGTGCCGAGGATCGGCCGAAGGCCGCCCGGCGGCGCCACCGCGCGCGAGCTGCTGGCGGTGTGCAGCGAGACGAGATCGGCCCGCGCGATGCGCTCGACGTAATAGGCACTGCGCCCGCTTACCCAGCTATCAGTGAGGCCGACCACGGCGATGCCGCTCTGCCGCGCCTTGGCGATCGCCGCGTCGGCGGCGTAGGGGAGCGCCAGCATGCCGAGGTTGTTGCCGCCGTCGATGAGCATCGAGATCGCCGTCTCGTGCAGCACGGCGGGCTTCCGCCGCGGCAGCTTGAAGCGGGGATGCTCGGGGATGTTGAGCAGCTTGGCGAGGCCGGAATATTCATAGCCGCACAGCGCGGCGTCGATGACGTGGTCGGCGATGATGCGCGCCTCGTCGGGCTCATAGCCGATGCCGGCGAGCGCCGCCTCGCCCAGCGCACGCGCCGCCGCGACGGAGAGATGGACGCGCTCCCGCGTCACGGCGCTCTCGGCCGCAACGCCTGCATCAGCTCCTCCGTCGCCGCGCGCTGCGCCGCCCAGCTTCGTCCGGCGATCAGCCCGCCATCGACCAGGAGGTCGTGGCCGTTGACGAAGCTCGAGGCGTCGCTCGCCAGGAAGAGCGCCGCCTGCGCGATGTCCTGGGGCCGGCCGGCGCGCGGGATCGGATGCCATTTGGCGAGCATGCGCTCCAGCGGCGCGTAGGTCTGTCCCACTTGCTCCGGCGGCAGCCTCAGCGCCTTGGCGAAGATCGGCGTGACGATGCCGCCGGGCGAGATGCTGTTGGCGCGCACGCCTTTCTCGCCGAGTTCCATGGCGACGCAGCGGGTGAAATGGATCACCGCCGCCTTGGCGGCGCTGTAGTCGTAGGGGCCGTAGCCGGCGCGCGAGCCGGCGACGCTGCCGGTGTTGATGATGCTGCCACAGCCCTGGCGCAGCATCGCCGCCGCCGCGTGCTTGGTGCCGAGCACGACGCCTTTCAGCACGACGGCGAGCGTGCGCTCATATTGCGCAAGGTCGAGATCGGCGATGCCGCCGAAGCGGCCGGCGATGCCGGCGTTGTTGACCATGACGTCGAGCCGCCCGAAGGCGTCGACGGCGCCCGCCACCAGCGCCGCCACTTCCGCTTCCTCGGTAACATCGGTCTTGATGAAGCGCGCCTTGGCGCCGAGCTTCGCCGCCAGCGCCTCGCCTTCTTCCACGAAGGGGCTGGCGATGACCGTGCGCGCGCCCTCGGCGATGAAAAGCGCGGCGATGCCGGCGCCGATGCCGCTGGTGCCGCCGGCCACCACCGCGGCCTTGCCGTCGAGCATCCCCATCGCCCGCCTCCTGGTGTTGTGACTCTGACAGTTCGTTTCGTTGGACGTCATGGCCGGGCCGCCCGCAGGGCGAGTCCCGGCCATCCACGTCTCGCAGCGAGTAGCGGCGCTACGTGGATGGCCGTGACAAGCACGGCCATGACGATTGGAACGGTCCGGTATCATTTGTCGGACGCAGTGCACTAGCCTTGGGGACTCTCTAGACCGAACTTCCGATACGGGAAGTACAGAGTGTGTTCTGTAAGTGACTCATATGACTCTGCAATTCGGCATGATACCCATGTACGGTTGTGGAGGCCGTAGGCATGACTCGCAAATGCCGATGTCGTTGAAAGGGTTCGCTTTTCGCCCGTAGCGGCTTGTAGTCAGTAAGGGCGCGGTCAAAATCGGCTCAAGTGATTCGTCTGATTCGATAATTTGCCTATGCAATCCCCTTTTTCAGGGGAAGTTCAGTCTAGACGCTGTCGACGGCAATCGCTAGTCCCCGGGGCCAGCGACAAACGCCTGCGGCGCTTGCGCTAAGGCACCGCTTCGTCCGCGTACACCCCCCAGATCTCGCCGCGCTTCAGCCAGCCGCGGCGATCCTGCGCCTCGACGCGGCACCAGGCGCCGCGGCATTCCAGCAGCCGCGCGATGACGCCGGCT
>Ga0187781_10000367_pt1 | contig 32096 bp, 28 predicted proteins | sample 0715_SJ02_MP02_2_FD_132447 | JGI IMG/M metagenome (GOLD analysis project Ga0187781, IMG submission 132447) | Tropical peat soil microbial communities from peatlands in Department of Meta, Colombia - 0715_SJ02_MP02_20_MG | ecosystem: Environmental > Terrestrial > Soil > Wetlands > Peat | place... | reverse complement strand
GCGGTTGGCGATTAGAATTTTCTTGAACATTGTCAGCATCGCCAAACTGCGTGGCGAACTCAGAATTCTACAGGAGATTCAATTTGGAAACGGCGGCCGGTGTCACTGTGCGCGTTTCGCACGGGCGAGACAGCTCCGATGTTTGCAACAGCACATAGACGGCGAGGATCACGAGCTGAGGTTCGATGGGGTGACGATAGCGCGCGTGAGGAAAGACAAAGTAATAAGTGGCGGGGTAGGTCAGCAGCAAACCGGCGAAAAGCCATGCTCCGCGCGCTTTTTGCCGTACCGCGTGAATCGAGCCCCAGATGCCCAAGACAGACCACGCCAGGAAAAGGGAGTTGCGGAAGTCCCAGGGCGCGCGGCTGTCGGCAGGCTTGGGAACGCCGTTCCAGTAGTAGACGAACCTTCGCAGGCTTACGATGGCGAATTGCCTGGGATGCTCATGAATCCAGTCGAAGGCAAGCCGCTGACACTCGGCGGCATATCTCAGTTCGCCGAGGCGTTGAAATTTTTCGAGCTCCAGTTGGCTTAGATTCGGCTGGAGGTAGGCCATCAGCATTCCTTCCGCGCCCTTCGAGTTGCCCAGCCGAAATTGCAGGCCGAAATCGTCGCGTATGAATACGACGCGACCAAAGACTTCGTAGTTACGGATAAGCCACGGCGATAAGACAAGAAAGAAAACCGCCGATGACAGTGCAACACCGGCCAGCGAAGCCAGCCCGGTTTTGAATCTCTGGCGCCAGATCCACAAACCGCAAAACGGCAGAAAAGCAAGCATGGAGGGATTATCGAGAGCGCCCACACCCCATAAGGCTCCGAAGACTGCCCAGCCCCACGGGCCACGCCACGCCCGCAATTGCAAAGCAGTTAGGAAAATCAGCGCCAGCAGAAATGGTGTGACGGTCGTGTCCCAAATCCAATGGATCGACCAATACCAAATGTAAGGGTTCAGGGCCCATGCATAGACGGACCACCGCGCCACCCGTTCGCCAAACGTGCTGACTGCGATTAGAAAAATCGGAATTGTAGTGAGAGACGCGAAGAGGCTGTTGACGATCAGCAGCACCCAGGCGGACGCGTAGGTGTAGGTTCCAAAAAGCTTGAAGACTCCGCCCATCAGATACGGATAAAGTGGCGGCTCCCAGGCGGTGGGCCCGGTATTCGCATCGTAGGGATTGCTGAAGCCTTGCCCTAGCGCGATGGAACGGGCCACGCGCCCCATTTCCCAGCCGAAAGCGAAATGGTCTTCAATAGGACGCGTGCGGTACTGATGAAGCAGACCGATGAGCGCGACCTGCAGGAGGAGCGATACGATAACGAGTTTGTAAACGAATTTTGGAACCGATGGAAGAAAGGGCGTAGGCATCCAGACCGAAGTTTATCAGTGCGCGGCGCGTAGATTTCTGCCACCCTTCCCAAGTACGGCTTTGATTCTCGCGCAGGCCGCTCAATTCCTGGCTATCGTTGGCATATTATCATCTGAATTCCGCGCGATCGCGTAACCTGAAAATGCCTCCTTCGGAAATGGCGGCCAAGAGGCCAAAGAACAACGGAGACGGCTCACAGCATGTCGCGCCGTCTGCGCTTTGGACGCGAACTTCCGTCGCCGTTTTGGCCTGCTTGGTAGCCACAGCAACCGTGTTGCGATTCTTGTTTCTAGTTCGCAAGCCGTTCTGGTTTGACGAGTGTTTCAGCGTGGAAGTAGCGCGGCTTCGCTGGTCCGATTTCTTCAAGCTGCTGTGGCGGCGTGAAGCCAACATGTCGCTTTACTACCTGCTCCTGCGCGGATGGCTGCATTTCGGATCGAGCCCGTTTTTTATCCGCAGCTTGTCGGTAATTTTTTCGTTGGCCGCCTTGCCGGCGATTTTTTGGTTGGCGGGAGAACTCTTTGACCGCCGCGTAGGCCTGCTTTCGGCGCTATTGCTGACGTTTAATGCGTATCACATTCGGTATGCGCAGGAGGCACGCAGCTATTCGCTTTTTGTGCTGCTTACAATCCTGTCGAGCGGATTCTTCATTGCGAGCTTGCGAGAAAAGCCTCGCTATAGCCGGATCGGATATGTGATCACCAGCGTGCTCGCCGTTTATGCGCATCTTTACGCGCTGCTTTTGCTTGCAGCGCACTGGCTCTCGGTCCGAACGCCGGTTGGGGCTAACGGCACATCATGCAGCCGCGCCCTGCGGAGAGCTTGGATTTGGATTGTCGTCGCATCTTCGCCCATCGTGATATTCGCGGCGAAGACGGGTGCTGGGCCGATCCGCTGGATTCCGAAACCGGGTTTTCACGATGTGCTCGAATTCGCCGAGAGCATTGCGGGGAATGATGGCATGGTTTTGCTGCTGATTTATATCGCCGCGTGTTTCTCCGCTCTCGCTACCTCGCGCTCGCCGGCAACAGAATCCTTTTCAAATTCGTCTTCTTCCTGGCAACGTTGGCGGCTTCGCTTTCTTCTTTTGTGGCTGCTTTTTCCCATTGTCTTTGTGCTCCTCCTCTCACTGGCGCGGCCGCTTTTTCTGGGGCGCTACTTCATTTTTTGCCTGCCGCCTTTCGTCATTCTGGCAGCCGCCGGCATCAGGCAACTCCGAAGAGTTTGGCTTCTTGTAACTGCGATTGTCGTTCTGCTTTCCCTTCGGGGAACATTTTCTTATTACAACCACGATTTCGATCTGGGCCGCGATGGGTCCGAGGCGGCGACGAATTATGTGCTCGATCACTCGCAGCCCGGCGATGCCATCCTGTTTCACATTTCCGAGGCGCGCGTGCCTTATGAGTTTTTCCGGTCGATTCGCGGGGCGCACGGTGGTCCAGATATTGTTTATCCGCGACACGGAGATCGGTTGGATTATCGCGACTTTTCCGGGAAGCCTAATGCGGATCTTCTTCGATCGCTTTCCGCGCGGTACTCGCGGGTTTGGGTGGTGTTGATGAGCAATGAGGCGGCGGGGCTGGCGGATGCTACTACAGTTATGGTGAATCAGGCTCTTTCAGGGACATTTGTTGAGACCGAGGAGGAGCAGTTCCCGGAAGTGGAGGTGCGGCTTTATCGCAGGCGCTAAGGAGCTTAAACACGTCAAACGACGGTGAGGACAGCCGCGGGCTCACTCCCTAGCGGCGATCATGCGCCACTCTTCGTGGTCAGGTTTTCCGTGATGGAGAAAATCGCCCACGATGAGCAGCGTCTCTCCCGAGCGCTTGTAGGTGAGGTGTTCGCCCGTATGCTCGTCCTGGCCATCGAACACCGCCGAGGTGCCGTCGCAGTTCGACGCGGCAAACACCATGGGCGCGGTCCGTTCTTCCCAGGCCTTGCTGAGCGCCAGGTCGAAATGGCGCAGGACCATGCGGATCGATCCGGCTTCCTGGCGTACCGTCATCATCTCGGCGTAGCCCTTTCCGTCCTGGCTCGCCTCCCATGCGCTGCCCATTAGAACGCCGCCCGGCGCAAGCGTCCATCGCTCCTGCGCGCCAGCCGGATTCGCGGAGTTGCGCCAGTCGCCAGCCATCCACTGGAGTCCGGTAAGCGTACACGGCGCGGCGTGCGCTGCGGCTTGGCCGAACGTCAAGACTACAAGCCCCGCAAGGAGGCGAAAGGCGGCGCGCCCGATCATGCACCTCCTAAGGTTTTTACTTCGGCTGATCCATGGTGATGCCTTGCTGCCCGGGCTGCTTCTCCGCTTTCGCTTTTTTGGTGGCAAGGGTTTTGTCCACCCAGCTGTCGGCCGTCTTCAGGTCGGCCTGACGCGCGGCTAAATCGTCGCATTCGACGTCGGCTTTCTCGCGGTACATCAGGTTCAGGTAGGCCATCGCGTCGTCGTAGTCGGGACGAAGCTCAATGGCTTTATTCAGGCTATCGATGCCTTCCTGGATGGCCGGCATATTCTTGACCTTCAACTCGTCGCAGGCTTTTTTCTGATCTTTATTTTTGGGATTCAGATTCTCGTCCGGCTTGAGACCGAGCTTCGCGCGCTCTTCCATGCGCGGCTGGTAGCAGGCGGTCCAGTCGATGACGCCGACGGAATAGTAGGGCTCGGGATCGTTGGGATCGATGTCGGCGGCCATGCGGTAATATTTTTTGGCGTCATCGAACTTCTTCATGTTCAGGTAGAGATAGGCGATGCCTTTGGCGGCGTTGACTTTCTGATCGCGCGGGGGACTCATCTCGAGCACTTTCTGATACTGCTCGATAGCCTGTTCGGCCATCTTGTTGTTATCCGGAGTATCGGCTCCGGGAATGTATTGCTGGGCATACGCAGTGGCCAGATACATTTTGGCGTTGATCAGGCTGGGATCGAGCGCCACGCTTTGCTGGAAGTGGTCAATGGCCTCTTCGTACTTGGCATTTTTGTATGCGGTCACGCCCTTGTTGAGCTGGTCGCGGGCGCGCAGTTTGCCGCATCCCACGGAAGCGAGGAGCGCCAGCATTGCGGCCGCCAGCGTCAACCGACGAATGGATTTATTCATTGCGATATAAGTCTCCCTTGCCACAGAGCATCCTAGGCCCAGAGACAACAGTTTGACAAGCGCAGGGTGAGCGTTCCTTGGCAGACACGCCACGGGAGCTGGGGCTCCCGTGCGCAAACTTTCTTCCGGGCATTTACGTCGTGAAGCGGAACTGCGTTTACTGGCCGGCTTCGATCTTCGCCGTTATCAGGCCGACCTTATCCACGCCCGCGGCGTGGGCGATATCGATCACATTGGCCACATCGGCGAACGGGATGTTGTCATCGCCTTTTACAAACATGACCTTCTCGGCGCGGGTCTTGTAAATATCGGCGAGCCGCCCCTGCAAGTTGTCCCAGGTGGCGTCTTCCTGATTGATCTTTAATCCCGGATCCTGTCCGCCGCCGCGATCGATCAACTGCACGACGATAGTGCGGTCAGGCTGATTGTTTTTCGGGGCGTTCGGCGGAGGCGGCTGCGGAACCAGCGCGTCCAAGCCTTTCGGGGTCAGCGGCGTGATCACCATGAAGATGATCAGCAGCACCAGTAGAACGTCGATGAGCGGAGTGACGTTAATATTTGCGCTTTGGCCGCCACTCGGGCCAACTGCCATACTCATATGAATTCTCCTGTTATTGCCCTGCCGGCGGTGTGGCCGGGGGAGCGTTTGGAGTAGCGCTCTTTCTCTGCTCGGTGAGCAAGCCCAGATCGTCGACTCCAGCCGAGCGCACGCTATCCACGACCTCGACTACTTTTCCGTAGTGAGCGCGGGCATCTGCCTTCACGTAAACGCGTTTGTCAGTGCGGTTCGTCAGGCGATCTTTTACTTTGCCAGTCAGAGAATCGGGCGCGACTTTGTCGGAGCCGAAATACACGGTGCCATCGCGCATCACTGAGACGAGCAGAGCGTCTTCCTTGTCCGCGTCCTGCATCGGCGTAGGATTATTGACCTTCGCCATGTCGACGCTGATGCCCTTCTGCAACATGGGCGTGATCACCATGAAGATGATCAGCAGCACCAGCATCACATCCACCATCGGAGTTACATTGATGTCGGAGTTGACCTTGGCGCCTTCGTTTCTTTTTGCAAGTGACATAGTGGAAATCTCCATTGCTTCTACTTCGGGAGCTGGCCCTGAGTTGGGAGGGCCGGCGCTGGATTTCGCCAGCGCCGGACTTTATTAACTCACGGCATCAACTCATCGCAGCGTCTTCGGCCTGCGGCCCTAAACGGCCTTGGCGCTACGCGCTAGCGGCGAGCTGCTACGTCGCGCCGCTTCAGGAAGTAATCGATCAATTCGCTCGAGGAGTTATCCATTTCCACGTCGAACGCTTCTACGCGACCGGTGAGATAGTTGAACATCATCACCGCCGGAATCGCGACCAGCAGGCCGAACGCGGTGGTCACCAGAGCTTCCGAAATGCCGCCGGCGACTGCGCCCAGACCGGTAGCTTTCTGCTCGGAAATGCCTTTGAAGGCGTTCAGAATGCCCATCACCGTTCCGAACAGTCCGACGAACGGAGCCGTCGAGCCGATAGTGGCCAGACCGCCAAGGCCGCGCTTCAGTTCGGCGTGAACGATGGCTTCGGTGCGTTCCAGAGCGCGCTTGGAAGCTTCGATAGTCTCGCCGGGGATTGCCCCGGGGCTATCCTGGTGAGCTTTGAATTCCATCAGGCCGGCGGTGACAACCTTGGCCAGATGGCTCTTCTTGTTGCGCTCAGCTACCTTGATGGCTTCGTCGATACGGCCATCGCGTAGCGCTCCGGCTACTGCCGGCGCAAAGGCGCGGGACTGTTTGCGGGCTGCGCTGTATGCCATGGCACGGTCGATCATGACGCCGATGGACCATCCAGACATAATGAACAGAATGATAACCACGATTTTCGCGACAATTCCCATCTGCTTCCATAGCGAAATCGGATCCCATCCCACCGCGCCGCCCTCCTGCACAATCCAGGCGGCTAACCTTGGAACATGATTAAATGTTTCTGCTGCGAAGTGAGCTACCATGAGTTACTTCCTCCTCGGAACTACCTAAGCTTTGATGCGAAATCGGAGAATACTGTATTGCCTGGCGAAACAAACTTGCAAGACGATACCGGATTCGCCGGCCGATCGCCTGAAACGTTTTAACATCGCCAAATCGCCAGTCCTGGCGCTTAATCATCAGGACGCTAAGAGAGCGCCGGATAAAAGGTCTCTCCCGGCCACGATTCAAGGTGGGTGGGGAAGGCCGTAAAAAACTTCCAGTTACGCCCCAGCGGCTAAAGCCGCTGTTCTATTGACTTCTTCTTCTTGGCGCGGCCAAAGCCGCGCCCCTTCAAACCACTTATTGGACGGCACGACTAACGTCGTACCCTTCCCAAATCCTGTAACCGTGCGCACGATCTGGGCTCTAGCCTCCCGCGAGGGTGAAGTTTACCTGAACCTCCGTGTCCACCTCAACCGGCTCGCCATTGAGCAGATAGGGCTTGTACTTCCACTGCTTTACGGCGTCGATTGCCGCCGGGGCCAGCATTGGATGCCCGCTGATGAGCTGCAGGTTTTCAATGGAGCCGTCCTTGCTGATCACCGCGCGAAGAACCACCGTTCCCGCAATACGCGCCTGACGCGCCAGCGGCGGATAAACCGGGTTTACTTTGCGAATCAAAAGCCCCGAAGTTACGCCGGCGGAAACCCGCACGCGTTGCGGCGTAGCTACCTTGGGCACAGCGACCGGAGTATTGCTGATGATGCCGCCGATCACGCCGCCCATCTGACCACCGGGGATGCCGCCGGGAACGCCGCCGACCACGCCGGCCGATGCCATTGCGGGCGGAGCCTCGTCTTCCTTAATCATTTGGATCTTCTGCGGAATCTTCGTGGGGGTGCGCAAAGCGCCGTTGACGATGTCGGTTTGGACCTGCTTTACCACATGGACGGGCGCGGCAGCTGGCGGAGGTGGCGGAGGAGGTGGCGGAGGCGCCACAAGGAAGGTCATCAGTTGCTGCTTCGGCAGGGCCTCGGTAAAAATCAGAGGCATCAGAACCATGAGGCCAATCAGTCCGATCTCCAGAATGATCGCGAGGGTGGTTGTACGCCCTCGTTTTGTCTTCAGCCTGCCACCGGATTCCAGAAGGCTATCTTCAAACATAAGTTTCTCCCCTACTCAGAGCCTACGTAAACTTAGACACCGACAAACTCCCCTTTGCTCCCAAAATCGGCAGAGCCCGGAGCGGGTACCCTTAAGAGGTAAAGCCCTTGTATCGCGCGGGCTTTGATGGCAAGGCCTTGCAGCCGTGCCTCTGCCAAACACCAAAACGCGCCGGCTCCCGAAACATTAAACACCCTCATAACAAGAGCCGTACCACAGGACCTCGAAGCAATGCCATACAGACTTTACTTGGTCCGAACGGGCATGGCGACAGCCCGCTTGCCTTTGCTTACCCGCCAATCCTGATAGGCCACCAGGATGGGGGCGGCGATGGCGATCGACGAATACGTGCCGATCAGGATACCGATGACGAGCGCGAGACTGAAACCACGGAGCACTTCGCCACCGAATAAATAGAGTGCAAGAACTGTAAGGAAGGTCAGGCCCGCTGTCAAGATGGTTCTGCTTAATGTTTGATTAATACTTCGGTTGACGATATCCGCCAGCTTTTCGCGACGCATCAGCTTAATGTTTTCCCGGATGCGATCAAATACCACGATCGTGTCGTTATTAGAGTAACCAATCAGGGTGAGAATGGCGGCGATGACGGTGAGGGAGATGTCTTTATTGAGCAGGGAAAATGCGCCCACGGTGATGAGCGTATCGTGAAAAACGGTAACCACGGCGGCGACACCGTAAATCCATTCGAAGCGGAAGCCGAGGTAGACCAGCATCCCCGCCAGCGAGTAGGCGGTCGCGAGCAAAGCTTGGCGGCGAAGTTGCGCTCCAACCTGCGGCCCCACGATTTCCACGTTACGCACGCTGAAATCCGAGAGGAAGAACCCGTCCGGGAGCGAAGCGATGACTGCGGGATCGACCGAACCCTTGAGTTGATCGAAGGAGGTCAGAACGCCTCCCTGCCCCTTGTCGCGGGCATCCACGATGGCTTGGGCCTGCTGGGTATATCTCTGATCGGCGTCGGAACCCAAGTGCATGGGGTCCTTATCCATCAAATAATTCTTGATGGTCAGCGAGCTCGCGTTGTTCAGGTCCTGTTTGCCCGGGGGGGCTTTGGTCTCCAGCGTATTGATGATTTGGGTCTTGCCGCGATCAAGTGCCTGTTCGCTGGTTTCCTGCACGTCGAGATCGATCAGCACCTCATTGTTCGAAGGCACATCGTAGCGCTGGATTTTTGCGTTGTGCAGCCCGGACCGATCCAAATCGGAGCGCAGAGCGTTGTCGTTGGGCGTGTGCGAGAACTTCACATACACGAGTGTGCCGCCGCGGAAGTCGACGCCATATGGAATACCGTGCCAAAACAGCATGGAGAGCACACCGGCCACGCTGAAAATCAGCGAAAAGGAGAGAAAGTACCACTTCTTGCCTAGAAAGTCGATGTTGACGTTGCGAAAGAACTCCACGATCTACCCCTTAATAGTTCGAATCAATTCAATGGATTGAGTAATTGAAAAATTTGGTAATTGAGAAATTGAAATGCCCTTAAAGCTCGCCCTTCCGCGTTTTCAATTACTCAATTACCAAATTCCCCAATTACTCAATCCTTTAAATGCTTAATGCTTCGCCGCGTTCCTTCCGGCCCAGGACCCAATCAAAGATCACACGGGAAACAAACACTGCCGTGAACAGATTCGCCAACAAACCGAAGGTAAGTGTGACGGCGAATCCTTTGACCGGCCCCGTGCCGAACAGGAACAAAATTGCGGCCGAAACGATCGTGGTCACGTGTGTGTCCACGATCGTGATCCAGGCATGGCTGAAGCCCTGATCCACGGCCGATGGCGGCGTCTTGCCGTTTCTCAGTTCCTCGCGGATGCGCTCGAAGATCAGCACGTTCGAGTCGACGCCCATGCCGACGGTAAGAATCACGCCAGCAATTCCGGGCAGTGTCAATACGGCGTCAAAATAGCCCATGAAGCCGAGCAGAATAATCAAGTTCAACAGCAGCGCGACATCGGCATTAATGCCTGCAGCACGGTAGTAAATCAGCATGAAAATCAGCACGGCCAGCATGCCGTAGATGGCGGCGCGAACGCCGGCACGGATCGAATCGGACCCCAGCGACGGGCCAACGGTTCGCTCTTCCAGGTATTTGATTCCCGCGGGTAGCGCGCCTGAGCGCAGGATCATCGAGAGATCCTTCGCCTGCTGCTGGCTCATGCTGCCGCCGCTGATTTCGCCCTGGTCGCGGATGGCTTCTTTAATGTTAGCGACTTCCTGAACTCTGTTGTCGAGAACCACGCCAAGTCGATCGCCCACGTGCGCCGAAGTGAAGTTGAAGAAGCGCTGGCCGCCTTCTCCTGTGAGCTGGAAGCGCACATTCGGCTGACCGTTCTGATCGGTGCTGGGTTGCGCGTCGCGAAGATCTTTTCCGCGGACGGCAGAAACGCGCGATAACAGATACCACGCCTGTTCGTCGGCGGGCGCGCCGGGGGCGCCGTGGCCGGGCATCAGAATCGCATCGGGCGGAAGAACTCCGCCTTTGTCTTGCCGCGCAGCGTCTTCACTGGCATACGGCCCGCCGATCACCTCTTTGATCTCGAGCATGGCGGTGGACTGGATAAGGCCCTTCACGCGCTCGGGATCGTCCACACCCGGTAGCTGTACCAGAATCTGATACTGACCGAGTCCGTGCTCCTGAATTGTCGGCTCGCTGACACCCAGAGCGTCGATGCGGTTGCGGATGGTTTCAATCGCCTGCGTGACCGCTTTGTTTTTCAAGTCGGTCAACGTCTGGGGCTTCATGGTTAGAGTGTAGGTATTCTCTACCCCCGAACCCAGGCTGTATTCAGGCAAACGCTCATTCACAATATCCAGCAGATCTTTGCGCGCCTCGGTAGGGATGCCTTTCAATACCACCTTGTCGGGGTTGTTCTGCGCATCGGGCTTGGAGATGTCGCTGAAAGCGATCTTGCGCTTGTTCAACTGCTCCTTCAGCACTTCGACCGCATTGTCGGAGTCCACATTGATCGCGTCATTTACCTGCACCTGCAGGATCAGGTGCGTTCCTCCGCGCAAATCCAGACCAAGATGAATGCGGTTGGTTATAGCGGCGAGCAGGCCCTGCCCGGAAAAACTTTGGGGAACGCCAAAGATGCCGAAAACGAAAACGAGTAGCACGACGACGATGGTGATGAGCTGCCAGGTAAGATTCTTATTCATAAAAATCCGAAGTCGAAATCACGCCGCAATTATTTTGTTTTTACTTCCTCTTCTGTCGTCGTGGTCACATGCGTCACGGAGGCTTTCGTTACTTCCACTACGATATTGTTGGGCGGAACGCGCAGGTGCAGCGAATCGTCTTTCAGCGCCATGATCGTGCCGCGCAAGCCGCCACTCGTCGTAACCTTGTCGCCGGTCTTAAGCGAATCCAACATGGCGGTCCATTTTTTCTGGCGCCGCTGCTGGGGAAGAATCAGCAAAAAGTAAAAAATCGCAAAGATGAAAATCAGCGGGGCGATGCTTAGCCAGCCCATCCCGCCGCCTGCCTGCAATGCCAAGAAATGTTGCATGTTTGTGTTGCTCTGCTCATTGCTCCCTGTAGATTCCCTCGGCTAAAGCCGCACAGAATCTACTGGGGCTTGGCGGCGCGGCTGAAGCCGCGCCCTTTCAAATCATCAACCCCGGTCAAAATAGTGCGTCTTGAAGCCACTCTCGGTTCAGAGTTGGCGCACTTTTGTCCTGACCGCGAACTCCCGCCCGCGCCTGCATCACCACGGCCCTGTCATTTCGCGACGGGAGTGCTGACCGAGTCCGGCCGGATCATCTTTCGGCCAGATCATGATTGGCTGAATCATGACTGCTCAGGGTTGACTTCGGGAAGGTCTCGCCAGCAGGGTCACGCTATTGGACGGGACCAAACGCCAGAAAGAAAACGCGACTCTTCCCCAAGTGAAATAGAATGACGCACGCGCCGCATAGTGTCAAGGTAGAAACTCAGGTTGTGGACGCTATTTAAGACTTGCGCCAGCACTTCATTAGAAGCATAAAGATGACGCAAGTAGGCGCGCGAGTAGCGCTGGCAGACACGGCAGGAGCAATTTGGGTCGAGCGGGCCGCGATCCTGCGTGTAACGGGCTTGCTTAATCGTGATTTTTCCTTCCGAGGTGAACAGCAGGCCGTGACGGGCGGCGCGGGTGGGAAGGACACAATCCATCATGTCGATGCCGAGGCCGGCGTATTCGACGATTTCTTCGGGCGTGCCTACTCCCATCAGATAGCGCGGCTTATCTTTGGGCAGGTGCTCGAGCGTGGCTTCGACTACTTCGCGAGTACGATTGCGGGGCTCGCCGACGCTCAGGCCACCGATGGCGTAGCCGGGGAAGCCGATTTCGACGGTGCGCTCGGCGGATTCTTTGCGGAGGTCGAGGTCCATGCCGCCTTGGATTATGCCGAATAAAGCCTGAGTAGAGGAGTTGCCAGTGGCCAGTTGCCAGTGGCCAGTTCTTGGTTTCAAGTTCTCAGTTCTCGGTTCCCAGTTCTCAGTTTCGGAAACTGGCGACTGGCGACTGGCAACTGGCAACTCGTGCCACGGGACTTCGTGTTTATGGTCTTCGAAATACTTCTTGCTGCGTTCGGCCCAGCGCAGCGTTAGCTCCATCGAGGCTTTGGTCCGTGTCCAGTCTGCCGGATATTCCGTACATTCATCGAAGGCCATGATGATGTCCGCGCCCTGGCCAATCTGTGTAGCGGTCGAACCCTCCGGGCTGAAGAAGTGCGATGAACCATCGAGATGCGATCGAAAGGTTACACCCTCCTCGCTCACCTTGCGCAGCTCGTTCAAGCTAAATACCTGGAAGCCGCCGGAATCGGTGAGGATTGCACGCGGCCACGACATGAAACCATGCAGGCCGCCGAACTGGCGGATGGTCTCGACGCCGGGTCGCAAATAGAGATGGTAGGTGTTGCCGAGGAGGATCTGAACACCTAACTCTTCAAGAACATCCTGCGGAACGGCTTTAACGGTCGCAACCGTGCCGACGGGCATAAAAACGGGAGTTTCGATTTCGCCATGCGGCGTGATCAAACTCCCGGTGCGCGCGGGTCCGGCGCGGTCTTTAATTTTGAACTCGAGCGACATCACAGGTGCGATTGTAAATGGGCGGGTGCACGCTCGCGTCTTCACCGCTCAAATCATTCCTGCGTTGCGCTTCCTGCGCACCCCCACCTTATTACCATCCTGCTCGCCAATCGGGGCCATTCCACTTTTTCGTGGCCTGTCGCAAACTAACCATTAAATGGCAATGTCAGCGAAGGCAAAGAGCAACCGCAAGCAGGATCGCATCCGTGCGGTACTTCCAGTGCGCGTGCGCGGAACGGACGTTTCAGGGAACGTCTTCGAATCGCTTGCGCATACGCTCGACCTCACGCCTACGGGCGCGAGGCTGGGCGCGATTCGCAACTCGTTAAAACCGCTGGACAAAGTCATCGTACTTTTTCGCAAGCGCCGCATCGAGTTCACCGTAATGTGGACCAAGCAGTTGACCACGAACGAGCATCAGGTAGGGCTGAAAATGCTGGGGAAGGAAAGCGATCCGTGGGGCTTGCAAGTGATTCACGCCATACCGCGCCAGGTCACGAGCCCCGCGGCGGCTTCAGCGGCAGTCTAAGCGGCGGCAGTAAGACCCTAGGGGAGAATAGAACGATCATGAAGCAATTGCTAATCAATCTTTGGAGCGACCAGCAAGGTCAGGACATCGCGGAGTATTCCATCATGCTCGCGGTGATTCTCGTCATTGTCGTAGGGACGGTGCAACTTATTGGCTCCAACGCGACCAACGTTTTTTCCAACGTCGCCAGCTCGATTCAGTAGGAAATCCTTAACACAATCGCTTGCCAGTGTGAGACTCCGGCGAACGTACGGCTTCAAAGCCATGCTTTCGTTTCGCATTTCTCCACTGTCCTAAGCCACCAGAATTCTACTTCGGCGGCTTTCCTGCCGAAGGAAACGTTAATCCCGCCACCAACTCTTCCACTTCGTCTTCCGTGCCGCCGATGAAGGTGAATGAAATCGCGTAGCCGCGGGCGAGCATGGCCAGCGTCGATTGCAGCATCACGCGCGTGCCCACGTCTTTCTGGAAGTCTTCGCGAGGCAGGGTTTTCGCTCCGACTTCGAAATCATAGGGTTCCTGAATCGCCTCGAGGCCTTCGGCCTTAGCGACCTCTCCGAGCGGCCCAAAATATTGGGCGGCGTCTTTGAGCCCCGGATATGCTGCGGCGCTTTCCGCAGCAATCAAAATCGACGAATTCACATCTTCACCATGCGCCTCCGGCGGACGAGAGAAAGCGGCGAGCAGGACTCGCGTTGTCGGCGAAGTCTTCGCCGATTTTGCTGTTTCTTCTTTCGCGGCAGCGGTCTGTTCTGCATTCATCTCATCTGTCCGCAGCACCCAGCCCTGCGGAATTTTGCAATTGAAGCCGAAACCGGGATTGCGATAGACGCCTTTGCTTACCGATCCTGGCTCCAGCGCAAAACCCGCGACCGGCGCCCCTTTTGCGGTGCGTTGTTGCCCAGTTGCACCTTGAGTTCTTGACTGTTGCTGTGCTTGGGCGGAAGTTAGCGAGACCGAGATCATTCCTGCGACCACGCAGCGCCATGCGAACATGCACTCATAATATAGGAACACTCCCTACCGCTGAGTGACCGTGGCCGTGTCCGAGGCTGCGCCGAAATCTTTCTTACCGCCAACAACACAGGAATTCGTGAAGGCCGCGAAGAAGAGCTAAATCGACACTGGTACTCGCGCTATTCGAGAGGTGACTGCCGAGACTCGCTCGTATTTGGGCCTTTTTAGAACGGTTCTTTACAAAAAACCTCGTAAAAATGGGCCTTCGGTCATGCAAGATTCGCGGAACCCGCGTAAAATAAGGCTGTTTTCCACAGGGCGGCGGTGTAAGATCAACTGCGCTGGAATTTTTTAAAAATATTTCAAGGAGGAAATATGGCTGCAGGTTTGACCAAGACTCAGCTTGTCCGCCAACTGGCCGAAGAAGTTGAAATTCCCAACAAGACCGCGGCGGCATTTCTTGAGCATCTCGCCGACGTTGCCGTCAAGGAGACCAAAAAGAATGGCGTGTTCGTTGTGCCCGGCCTGGGCCGCCTGGTAAAGGCGCACCGCAAAGCGCGTGTTGGCCGCAATCCGCAGACGGGCGAGCCGATTCAGATCAAGGCAAAGACCGTGGTGAAATTCCGCGTCGCCAAGGCCGCCAAGGACGCGATCGCTCCCAAGAAGTAGATTTTCCGATTTGTCATTCCAGAAATGGATCTACTGATGTCATTCCGAGTGGGGCCGTAAGGCCCCGCGAGGAACCTGCTTTTGGCTTCATCCTCTCAGAACCCTTCTCTCATGCTTAATTGGATTCTCATCGGCATCGGCGATGTCGCGACTCGCAGCGTGATTCCTGCGATTCAGTCCGATCCGCGCAGCCGTTTGTATGGCCTTGTCACGCGCGATCCGGCAAAAGCCACGCAGTATGGCATTCAAGCCTGGACTACGCTGGACGCGGCTCTTGCGGATTCTGCAGTGGATGCAGTTTACGTGGCAACTCCGGTTTTTCTGCACGGCCCGCAGACGATTCTGGCGCTGCGGGCGGGCAAGCATGTGCTTTGCGAGAAGCCAATGGCGATGAACGAGGCCGAGGCGCGGACGATGGTTGAGACTGCGAAGGGGTGCGGTCGGGTTTTTGGCGTGGCGTATTATCGGCGGGCTTATCCGAAGGTTCGGCGGGCGATGGAATTGCTCGCGGCGGGCGTGATTGGCAAGCCAGTTTTCGCTGAGCTTACCTGCCACGAATGGCGAGCAGACGACAGTGCGAATCGCAATTGGTTGCTTGATCCTGCGAAGGCGGGGGGCGGGCCGTTGTACGATATCGCTTCGCATCGCATCGACGTGCTGAATTTCTTGTTCGGCCAGCCTGTCCGCGCAACTGGCTTTTTGTCGAATGTCGTTCATCGGTACGCCGTGGAAGATGCTGCGACGGTGATGATCGACTACGCGAGCGTGCGCGGGATCGTCGACGTACGCTGGCATTCGAAGATCAGGCGCGACGAATGCCGGATTCGCGGGACTGAGGGCGAGATAGAGATGAGCCCGTTGAATTGGCCGGAGTTGGTTTATCCCGGCGGGCGCGAGCAGCTTCCACTGCATAAAAACGTGCATTTTCCGATGATTGAGAATTTTGTAGATGCGGTGGAAGCCAAATCTGCTCTGCTCTGCAGTGGGGCGGAGGCTTACTGGACGGATTGGATTACGGAGCGGGCGAGGCGTACCAGTATAGGTGCAGGTTCCTTTTAGCTTTTCTTTGCGGGCTTTGCGTAGCCTTGGCGATCTTTGCGGTAAAAGCTTTTGACCGCAGAGTTCGCAAAGAAAGGCCGCTAAGTCCGCAAAGAAGACCTGCACCGCACGCGGTTACTTTCCGTAGTCGTTCCTTATCACTTCGCCGCCTTTCATAACGAACTTCACACGTTCGAGAGTCGTGACGTCTTTCAGCGGATCGCCGTCTACGGCGACGATATCGGCCCATGCGCCGGGTTCAAGCGTTCCAACTTTGCCAGACCAGCCGAGTAGATCGGCGGCATTGATGGTCGAGGCTTGAATTGCTTGCAGCGGAGTGAGACCCAGCTTCACCATTACCGCAAACTCATGCGCGTTCATGCCATGGGGATAGACCGCGGCGTCGGTGCCGAAGGCGACTTTCACGCCGCTGGCGAAGGCGTGAGCTACGTTCTGGCGGGCTGCCGGGATCACCGCTTTCGCTTTTACGAGAAGAAAATCGGGCAGATGCGTTAGGCCGGCATTCTCGATCATCCAGTCGCCGACATAAAGCGTGGGCACCAGATACGTACCATTCTTCTTCATCTCAGCGATGCCGGCGTCGTCGATGTAGGAGCCATGTTCGATGGAGTCAACTCCCGCTTCCGAGGCCCAGAGAATGCCTTGCGCGCCATGCGCATGCGCGGCGACTTTGCGGCCGAGGCGATGAGCGTCAGCGACGATCGCCTTCAACTCCTCCAGCGTGTACTGCGAGGCTTGCGGATCATCGCCTTTGGAGAGTACGCCACCGGTGGCACAGATCTTGATTAGGTCCGCGCCGTATTTGATGTTCTCGCGTACTTTGTGTTGAACCGCGGCAATGCCATCGGCTACTCCATCGCCAACGGCGTGGTACTCATAGGGCAACAGATTGTTGTCGCAATGTCCACCGGTGATGCCGATCAGCGGGCCGCTTACCAACATTCTTGGGCCGGGAACGTCTCCAGCGTTGATCGCGTCGCGCAAGGCTACATCGGTGAAGCCATCCGCGCCAACATTGCGGACGGTAGTAAATCCGGCCTGCAGCGTGAGGCGCGCGTTCTTGGCGCCGGTCAGGGTCTGGCGGGGTACGCTGATGGCGAGTCGCTCGTAACCGAACGTGGGGTCGAAGGTCAGGTGGGTGTGCGCGTCGATCAATCCGGGCAAAATGGTGGCGTTTGGCAAATCGATACGTTGGGCATCGGCAGGAACCTTGGCCGTGGCCGATTCTCCGACGCTGACGATTTTTCCACCGGCGATGACAATGGTTTGATCGGATAGCATTTTGCCGGTTTTGACGTCGAGCATGTGCCCGGCGTGCAGAGCCAGGTTGTGGAAAGGTTGTTGGGCAAAAAGTCGCAACGACGAAGCACATAAAAGAACGAGAAACGCGAGAGAGATTCGATTGTTTTTCACGCGCGGCATTTTCTCAAATCGCTGCGGGAATTGCGAGGACATTTACAGGGGGGCGTGGTTCCATTTGAAATGAGTCAATTTGGGTTCTGCGTCATCCTGAGCGCAACCGTTTTTCAGGCGGAGCGAGGGATCTCCGCCACGAGGGGCGTTGGGGCGGAAACGACGCAGGTTCCGGCGCCTGAACCCTGCGCGTTAATTCTTCTAACGCGACTTCATCGATAACCTAAGCAGAGACGGACGAGAGCAACGTCGCGATGAAGTCTCTGCTGATGCCGGGATGGTGGGTTGCGGCGGCAGCTTTGCTGCTGCACACGGGACTGATTGCGCCCGGATTGATTGTGGTCACATTTGCCTTCTATGCAGCACTGATTGCCGGCTTGCTGATGGCGTGGCGGTTTCATGCGTCACGCGTATTTCTTGCTTTGCTGGTTTTGTTCCTGGCGGAGCGCGCAGTTTCTTATTTTTCCGGCGCGCCATTCGCTGGCGAGCATCTTCGTCACGGATATGCGGCGGCGGCTTCGGCGCACATGGCAGTGGCCGCAGTTGGAATTCTGTTGCCCATCGATTTTGTTCTGCTCTCGTTTCAGCGCGAGAGGGGATTTGTGTTTTCGAGTCTCGCCCCCGCTGTGCTGGTGTTGTTTGTTGAGTCGGTGATGGTCGCGGTACTTTGCCGGCCGGAAACAATTTCGCCAGCCGCCCAGCCACATCAACACATCGCGGAGTTGCCTTTTGCGGTGATGCTTGCTTTCGCCGCGACGGGGCTTGTTTTACTGATGCGATTTCTGCTGTTCCACAAGCTCGTAGAGAGCGGACTGCTCTGGGCACTGCTGGCCACTTTGCTGTCATTGCGATTTGGCGGCGCGGGGAGGGTTGGTACGGGTTACTTTGCGGCCGCCGCCGTGGTGCTGGCGGTTTCGATGATTGAGACTTCGTATGTGCTGGCTTACCACGACGAGCTCACCATGCTGCCGTCGCGGCGGGCCTTCAATGCGGCGCTTATGCGACTCGAAGCTCCCTACGCGATTGCCATGGTGGATATCGACCACTTCAAGCGTTGCAACGACACCTACGGGCACGATACGGGAGATGAAGTGCTTCGGCTTGTGGCATCACGGCTGGCGCGAGTTGGCGGTGGAGGGCAGGCGTTCCGCTGTGGCGGCGAGGAGTTTGCGATGGTGTTTGCCGGGAAGACCGTGGCGGAGGTGCTCGAACATTTGGAGGCGCTGCGTGAGCGTGTGGAGGCGAGCAGCTTTCGGTTGAGAGGCAAGGACCGGAGAGCGGAGCCGCGCGGGCCGGATCGGCGAAATGTGCGGAGGGCAGGCGATCGATCGGGACACCGCATTCGGGAAATCGCGCGGGCGAGCGCAGGGAACGAGGTTGCTGTGACTGTCAGCATCGGAGTGGCGGGGTCGTCGAACGCGGCGACGCCCGAGAGTGTGATCAAGGCGGCCGACCAGGCGTTGTATCGGGCGAAGGCAGGAGGCAGGAATCGGGTGGAGACGGCCTCGGCTGCACGGCGGGTGCGGAGGAGGGCGGCAGGGATGGGGTAGAGTGTCTGATTGTCAGCGGCACGAACTTTGGGCGAGAGCAAGCAGGTTCCCGTTCGACTCCTTCGCTGCGCTCAGGTGCTCAGGGCAGGCTCTCACCGGGCTTCGCCCGATTCGGCATGACAGAGCACTACAGATTCATTTGAATACGGGAAACTCGAAAAGCGCCCGGCAACGTCGGGCCCGGGGCGTCGTTTCAGGGCGGGAAAGCGAGACGCGCCCGGGCTCGTACGTTTTCGCAAGCACCACAGGCCGTGCGGTCAGCCCGCGGTAGAAGGTGGCATGGAGTTTTTCCGACCGGTGCCTGCGCACGCCGGACACTTTACCCGGATAAAAGCGATACCCTCGGACTTACCACTGGTGTCCAAGGGCTTGGCGATATATCCGGAACCGCCGCAGCGCGGGCAGTCCGTCGGATCCACTCGTCCCCCTCAATTGGCAAAAGTGTTTCATTAAAATTGTCGATCAAAAGAAAAAAATGATTTTTGTTACGAAATCCGAACAAAACCCAAAATGGGAAGTCAACACATTGCCAGCAAAGCCATTTACGCCGGCGCGGGTGTCGGTGTTTTTTTCACGACTCAGCACTCGCGACTCCGGACTCGCAATATCCTTGATACCCTCTGGCACATGCGCGCCGCCGCCATTTTGGGTATGGGATGCTCGCCGAAAGACCTCAAGCCATTTCAGACGGCAGTTCCGAGGAAAAGACCGATGGAATGGATTATGGGCACGCCCTCCAGCGCTAACCAGGCAGAAGTGATTCTGCTGTTCGGCGGAGATGGCACGATTCATCGTCATTTACGCGAGTTGGTTCGGCTCGGGCTTCCGGTGCTGGTGGTTCCCGCGGGCAGTGGAAACGATTTTGCGCGAGCTTTGGGATTCCGGCGCGTGCGCGATTCGATTCAGGCTTGGAAGCGGTTCTGCGCTGGCGAGGAAAATGTGCGCGTGATCGATCTGGGAGTGATCTCATCGCTCGCCGCGCGGGATGAGGGATCGGCTACGCCGCGTGATCCGACTTTTTTCTGCAGTGTGGCGGGAATCGGGCTTGATAGCGAGGTCGCGCGGCGCGCCAACGGGCTGCCACGCTGGTTGCGCGGGCATGGAGGATACGTTCTCAGTCTTTTGCCCGCCCTTGTGCATTTTGCTCCGCAGCGGATGAAGGTTTTGGCGCACGGCGACTCCGGCGAGTGGACCATTTGCAGTGATCAACCCACTTTTCTTACCGCCTTCGCCAACACCGAAATCTATGGCGGAGGAATGAGAATCGCACCGCGGGCGAAAACCGATGACGGTCAGGTGGACGTTTGTGTGGTCGGCGGCATGGATCCGGTTAAGCTGTTTTGCACGTTCCCCACCGTGTATTTCGGACGACACTTGGGCATTCGCGAAGTTTCGTATTTCAAATCACCTCGCGTTCGCGTGGAGACGGAGAAGCCCTTAGACGTATATGCAGACGGCGAGTATGTTTGCCGCACGCCGGTCGAGATCGCGGTGCGGTCGTCAGCCCTTCGAGTCATTGTTCATCCGTCTTCCAACGCGTCGAGGGCAAGGGAAATGTGAAAGGTTTCGGCTTTCAAAGTTGCAAAGTAGGCGAGTCTTTGAAACCCTGAATTTCGAAACTTTGAGACCTCCCTGCTACAACCTCAGCCTGCTAGGCTTCGGCAACGTAAACCGCACGCTAGCCGAACTACTCCGAAACCGCGAGACCGAACTCCGCGACCGCTACGGCATAACGTTTCGCATAACCGGAATCGCCAGCCGGACCAGAGGCTGGCAAGTCAACGCTTCAGGCTTCACCGGTGATGGAGCCGCGGACGTCTTGTCTGCGAGACCTGAGAAATCTCGAACGCCGACCAACATTCACGACTGGCTCGCCGCTGCGCAGGCTGATGTGCTTTTCGAAGCGACTTCGCTCAATGTCGCCAGCGGCCAGCCTGCGATCGACCACATTCGCGCCGCGCTTGAACACGGGGCCCACGTCATTACCGCGAACAAAGGCCCGATCGTCCACGCGTACCGGGAGCTTCGTGACTTGGCGGCGGCGCATGGCAAGCGTTTCCTGTTTGAATCGACGGTAATGGATGGCGTGCCGATTTTTTCCCTCTTTGAACAACTGCCTGCGGTTCACCTGCAAGGCTTTCACGGCATCCTGAATTCGACGACGAACGTGATTCTTAGCGAAATGGAAAATGGCCTGAGCTTCGATGAGGCGCTGAAGAAGGCGAAGGCGCTCGGCATCGCCGAAACTGACGCGACCCACGACATCGACGGCTGGGATGCCGCCGTGAAAACTGCCGCTCTGATTACGGTTTTGATGGACGTGCCCATCAAGCTGGAAGAGATCGAACGTGAGGGAATTCGGAATCTAAGCGCGGAGGCGGCTCGCGCGGCGAGGGATGAAGGACGGCCCTACAAGTTGGTTTGCCGGGCTACGAAAACAGGGATGGGAGTGGAGGCTAGCGTTCGCCCTGAGCAGGTTCTGCTGGAAGATCCTATGGCGAAGATTGCCGGCACGTCGTCGTATGTTTATTTCGAGACAGATGTTTTCCCGGGGCTGGCGATTACGGAGGAAAATCCGGGATTATATGCGACGGCGTTTGGGATGCTGGCGGATTTCATTCGCTATCGATGACTGGGCATAAACCACCACAGGGCGGAGTGGTCGGTTAGTCTGAATTACAGGCTGCGAACCACACTGGGCAGGAGTGCGATAGGTCTCATATCACCTAGCTTCTTTGTGAGCTTGTAGGTAACTGACTGCCCTTCAGCCATGCGGACTAAAGTGCCAGCCTTTTCTTCGGCGACCTCTCCCTTGCGCCACATATTGAAGACGATCTCTGCGGGGCAAATCCCGAGACAGAGTAAATATTCGTATTTCCTGTCCAGCCGTACGTGATTAAATTGGAAGGTCCCGTTTGCCCCTAGTGAAGCAGTCTTCACCTCAAACTTGTGTTTCGCGATTTCCATATCTGTACGCGATGTGCGACCACCATGGTCAACGATGATTCCCGCATCGCTTAGATAACGCCGCAGAAACTCCTCGCCGATTTCGCCCCGGTTCGTGTTACCCAAACTACGATAACCGATCAGCGGCGAGCCCTGCCAGATGTCCTCCGGAACGCACTCTTTGATGATCTGAACTAGTAGTTCAACAGGATCCACTTTGGGCTCCCAAGGAACTCTGGAGCGGTAGAAATTCCAGGACTCAGGATATAGGAATATTCTTCTGGACGGGCCTAGCGCACCATGCGGGTAAACGGGAACGTCTTGGACAATGGCGGAGTCAGGCCATTTGGAGCGTCTCCGATTGAGTCGCGGGAGACTTTGGCTGTCCGATGGGGTCCGGTGCGGCACAAACTCTCTGGCGTGCGACCAGTCGGCGAACCTTCGACTTACGAAAAACAAGAAAATAAGAGTGGTTCTTTCGCGCATGGACCTGTCGCAAGACCCGACTTACTCCAGGCCGATTATTGCGCAACAACACAAACAAATCTTCGATAACAAATCCCTGGGAGCAAAACTCGTTGATTAATTCCACGTGAGTCAATCGTTGCTGATTGGCGCAGACCTCGTCGCCGCATTTGACGATGAAGATACCCTCGGCTCTAAGAACACGCTTCGCTTCATTCGCTGTCTTGAAATACAAATCCAGGACGGCTTCATGGTATTTTTTGGCCGTGCCTTTTGCACCTACGTTGTTCGCGTAGTAGTTCTCGTAATTCTGGTGATTCACGTGCGCGGTCCCGCCCGGCGTATGCATGTAAGGCGGATCGAAGACGAGACAATCAAGGCTTCCAGCCTCATAGGGGAGGCTCCGGCAGTCCACGCCCGTCTTAAGGTCCGTGGCTAGGAGCTTGTATCTGTCTTTGGGTACGGCTCTCCAAAACACTCCTTTCCCATAGGTCACATCCGCGACCCTGCTGCCTGGCGCGACGTACAGAGAGAGAACTTGCGGAAAAACGCTATCGTTCGTACCTTGGTAGGCGCTGAAGACGAGGTCATTCGTCGCCTCGCCACGCGGGGAGTTGCGTTTTTTCTGATTCCTGGCTTTCATGGCAGACCCGAAAGTGTAGCACGCATCCGCCTTTTCTTCGCCCCAAAGAAGTGTGGAAAACTCTGGCATGTTCTCCAGAAGGTTAACCAGTCGAGCAGATTCCTTTCCACAGCCAAAAGTATCGATAGCGAATTAGCAACGGGTGGGGAAAATCAAAACCGGACTGTTTCCCGTTCCCGATGGGTTCATGATAAAAACCATAAGATGCCAACGTCTGAAGTCGTTCGTGCGACCCTCGATATTGCAAACATCCGCGCCCAATTCCCCGCGCTCGCCCAGACTGTTAACGACCATTCCGCCGTATTTCTCGACGGCCCCGGAGGCACGCAGGTGCCGCAGCGCGTTATTGATGCCATTTCCGACTATCTGCGCCGCGACAATGCCAATACTGGCGGAGCTTACGCGACCAGTCGCCGGACCGATGCCATGATCGCCGAGGCTCGGGCGGCTATGGCTGATTTTCTGCATTGCGGCTCTGACGAAGTCGTATTCGGCGCCAACATGACTTCGCTCACTTATATGATGAGCCGCTCCATTGCACGCGACCTCGCGCCCGGCGATGAGATTGTTGTTACGTGGCTTGATCATGACGCGAATGTTTCGCCATGGCTGGCGCTGGAAGAAAAAGGAGTGACTATCCGCTGGGCTGAGATTCACGAGGAGGACTGCACGCTCGACCTCGACGATCTCGCGTCGAAGATTAACGAGAAGACGAAGCTTGTGGCGGTTGGGTATGCTTCGAATGCGGTGGGAACGATCAATCCGGTAAGGAAAATTGTTGAGTTGGCTCATGGAGTTGGGGCACTTGCTTTCGTTGATGCCGTTCACTACGCCCCGCACGGGTTGATCGATGTGGCCGCGCTTGATTGCGATTTTCTGGTTTGCTCGACTTACAAGTTTTTCGGACCGCATATGGGGGTGCTGTTTGGGAAGCGGGAACACTTGCAACGGTTGCGGCCATATAAGGTGCGTCCACTCACGGATGCGAGTCCGAACCGGTGGGAGTGGGGAACGCTGAACCATGAGTGCATTGCTGGCATTACGGCTTGCGTGGAGTACATTGCGGAGATTGGGCGGACTTCAACTTACAGCGACGGTCGAGCTATGCTCGACGGACAGCCGAGGCGGCTGTCCCCACATATGACCGAGCGGCGGGCTGCGATTGAAAGTGCTTTTGAAGCTATTCACGCGTACGAGCGCGGATTGATGGAGCGGCTGATCGCGGGGCTGCGAGAAATTCCGAAGCTGAAGATTTACGGCATCACCGATCCGGCGCGGTTCGGCGAGCGGTGTCCTACGTTGGCTGTGCGGGCTGAAGGGCAGACGCCGCTTGAACTCGCCACGAGGCTCGGAGACCGCGGATTCTTCACCTGGGATGGAAATTATTACGCGCTGAATTTAACGGAGCGGTTGGATGTCGAAAAGACGGGAGGATTTCTGAGAATCGGCCTGGTCCACTACAACACGATGGAGGAAGTGGATCGGCTGCTGGAAGCCTTGCGGTCGATCGTAAAGTAGCGCTCCCGTCTCAGCCGCTGAAAAGCTTCCTCGGGTTTAAAGGTGGCCCCAGCGGCTAAAGCCGCACGCAACGGACGCTGGTGGCGGCGCGGCTGAAGCCGCGCCCTTTCAAAGCTTCGAACGAATCTGCAACCGGAGGGCGCGATCACGGCTCTGTCGGCGCATGCCGTACCTTACGGCCAGCGCTTTGCGGTGTCGTCCCAGCCCGCTGCGCGCACAGGCTGCGCGGCGGCTACAACTGCTGGGGATGGAACTCGAATCGGCTGTTGGGGGGCGTTTACCGCCGTTGCCAATGCTGGTTTCGCGATGTCAGAGATGGCTTCTTTTTCCTCAGAAAGTAACGGAGCCACGAGCCGAAGCGCTTCTACCTCTTTCTCCAGTCGAGTCAACTCCATCTCTTTCTGCCTCAGAACCTCGTAGACATTCTTCATAAATTGGGGCACCTGCGAATTGTTCAATGTGTGTGCAGCTTTTCCGAACTGTAGCATGGTTCTCCCGCTTGTCAAGGCCATAAACGGCTGCGAATTTACCATTTCTGCACACATTACGCGCGTCACGAGATGACTCCTAATCGTCCGAAATCCTTATCTGGCAAGGCTTTCATGAGATATGCACACCACAGCGCGGAACAGGTTATAAAAGCAACTTTGATACGGTTCCATTTAGGGCCATCAATGCTGCATGGTTGTGGAACATTTGCAGAAATCATTCTGCCGGACTGCACCAAATCCTGTCAGCGGCCTGTGAACGGGCCGCACTCGCCTGAAAACAAAGCACATAAATCCACAATCTTTCGATTGACGCAGGATTTAAAAGGAGTACAAACATAATCGTTCTTTGACAGTTTCTTAAGTTTTTCCGGTTGGTGCGGCGTCCGGGGCTCAAGCTGAGTCGCTTTCGCACTGAAAAGTGACGAAAGAAGGCGAGCGAGGGTCTATAGCAAAGCGCTGGTTGAGGAGAACGAGAAACCCAAGTCAAAGGCAGGATAGAGTTCCGAGGCGTTGCGTAGGTTTATCCGGTTGGCGGTAAGCCCGGAGCCCGAGCAAAGATCGCACGTGGCACCCCGCAAGGGAAGCTTCGCAGCAGGTCGGCAAGGGTCTAAAGCGAGCTACTGGCCGAGAGGAACGGACACAACACCACCTCGGAACTCTTAATTTTTGTTCCCGCCAGTCTCCTCGGTCAGATCTATCTCACAATCTCTGCGAGACGCCGCCGTGCGCAGCGGCGGGGCAGTTGCCGCGAGCTCCGCGCGCGGCACACCGAATCAGCGAGGCCGCCGGGTCGTCATTAGTTATCCACCACCTGTTTCACCACGTTTGACGTGCTGCCTTTGAAGTAGGCGTCACCGCCGTAAACCGCCTTGACTGACGTTGTGCCCACCGGGAGCGTCGACGTTGTAAAGCTGGCCGTGCCGCCACTCAGCGTACCCGTCCCCAACAACGTTGTACCCTTCATAAATGAGACGGCCTCACCATTCGGCGGCGCGCCAGCGTTGGAACCGACCACTGCGGTAAACGTTACCGCCTCTCCAGATGTAGATGGATTCGGAGTAGATGAAAGCGTAGTCGTGGTCGCGATCAACGTTGTGCTCAAGAGGAATGGCACGTTCGTGGTCAAAGTGCCGCTCGGAGTGGTAACCGCCACATAGCCAGCCGTGGCCCCGGTAGGTACGCTGGTTGTAATTTCAGAACTCGAAACCACGTTGAACGCGGCTGCCGTACCGTTAAACGTGACGCTGGTCGCGCCCGTTAGATCGGTACCGAGAATGTTGACGGCGGTTCCCACTTTGCCGGAGACAGGTTGTGTTTTCACGAACGGGCCCAACCCAGTAGATAAGCTGTAGACTGTGCCATAGACCGCAGTGGCGACCGAGGTTGTTCCGTAGAAGGTTCCATTGGTGTCCTGGATCAGCCCCGCGACGGGTACGTAGCCGTCCGCGCAACCATCCTGAGAGCAAAAGCTGTAAAGCGTGGTCAGTGTACCGCTCGTCAGGTTGAATTCGAAGATCGTGCCGCAGCCATACTGTCCCGGGCAGGATGTGCCGCTTCCACCCTCGAGTGTGATCCCGTACAGGTTCCCATCGCTGGCTTGGATCAATGCCGCTTGCGGCGTTTCGAGATTACCCCCGTTTTGTCCATCCGCGCAGCCGCTTTGAGAGCAAAAGCTGTAAAGCGTGGTCAGCGCGCCGGCTGGGGTGATTTGGAAGATCGTCCCACAGCCATAAGAGACGGGACAGAAGGCGCCAGTCCCACCCTCGACCGTAGTCCCGTAGAAGTTCCCGTTGGTGGCCTGCACCAGTACCGATGATGGGTTGGCGCCGTCTGTGCAAGGACCGCTGCCACTGTACTGCGAGCAAAAGCGGTAAAGCACAGTCAACGCTCCGCTGGTGGTGGTTTTGAAGATCGTGCCACCGTTCGGCGGGTTGATCCCACCAACTACTGTTGTCCCGTATAGATCTCCGTTAGTAGCTTGTATCAGTCCGGCCAAGGGGTCATAGCCGTCGTAGGAGCTAATCGTGCCGGGGTCGCATTCGTCTTTAATTTGGGTTTGAGCAAAAGTTGTAAATCGTTTTCAAATCCTTGAGGGGCGGGTCGGTTGGGTTGATCGTGAAAAGCGTTCCTGCTCCATTGACTCCTCCGCCGCTGGTTGCACCATATAGATTGCCGTTGCTGGCCTGGAACAACCCTGCCGTGGGCTCCGCGGCGTCGGCGCCGTCATCGTAGAAACTGTCGAGGGTGGTCAACGCGAAGCTGGGAGTGAGAGTGATCTTGAAGACCGTGCCAAAATCTCCGCTCCCCCCGCCATATTCCGTTGTCCCGTAAAGGTTCCCATTGGCGGCTTGGACCAGCCCTGCCACGGGGCCCTCGCCGTCTGGGCAGGGAGAGCCAGCTAAGCAAAAAGTGTAAAGCGAGGTCAGCGTGCCGCTTGTAGTGATTTCGAAGACAGTGCCATAGCCTGAACCGTCCGACACTTGGTTGGTCGTCCCGTACAAGTTCCCGTTGGCGGCCTGAACCAGAGGCGCCAGCGAGTAGCTACCGTTCGTACCATCAAAGCTGGCCAGTACGGTGTACGTCTGCGCCTGCGCCGACTGGGCCGAAATGGTGATTACCGTCAGCACCAGCACGGCCACTAACGTCAGTGCAGCGGCAGCCTGACGCATCCTCGAAATCCGATTCCAATTTTGTATTGTGTTCTTCATACTCGATTCCTCCAGCAACGTGGATTTGTGCGCGACCCCGGTTGCGAAACAGGCTCACGCCCGCAGCCTCAATCTCCGTCTTGGACGTGAGTTACAAGCGGTATAGAATGTGGACGGTGCAACGCCCCCGGTCGCCATCTCCCCGTCGCCTGGGATAGTGCCGCAAATCCATTGGGCGGTATTCAGACTCGCATAAATTTTTTCTAAAGCTTTTGTGAATGCCTCATGTCCGCACAAACAAAGGCGATCTTCGAGTTCGGCTCGTATCGCTTGAATCCCACCGAGCGGCTGCTGCTGCGGGAACAAGTGCCCGTGCCGCTACCCCCGAAGGCGTTCGACGCTTTGGTGGTGATGGTCGAGAATCGCGGACGCCTGCTCGGCAAAGATGAGCTACTCGAGAAGGTCTGGCCCGACAGTTTCGTCGAAGAGTCGAACCTTGCCCAGCATGTATCCATCTTGCGCAAGGCGCTGCGGGATGGCGAGGACGGCTTGCAATACATCGAAACCGTCCCCCGACATGGCTACCGTTTCGTTGCAGAGGTTCGAGAGGTTGACGGCGTTCCCCCGGAGACCAACGTCGCGCGCGATCCAACGTTGGGCCAACGACCGTCCCCTGAAGTTCCTGTAAATACGACTCCGGAAGGCATCCCCTCTCGGCATCGCTTCCGCGGTCTAACCTACGCCGTTGCCGCACTAGCACTCCTCTTGGCTGTCTTGATCTCGGCGCCGCCATTGTGGAAGCGACTCCGCCGCCCCGGTCCCGAGCCCATAGAGTCGCTAGCCGTGTTGCCGCTGCAGAATCTTTCTGCGGACCCGGCCCAGGACTATTTTGCCGACGGCATGACGGAGGCTCTGATTACCGACCTGGCCAAGATTCCTGGCCTCAAGGTCATCTCCCGCACTTCGATCATGCAGTACAAGGATTCGCACAAAAAGTTGCCGCAGATCGCCCGGGAACTGGATGTCGATGCCATCATTGAAGGCGCGGTGCTGCGCTCGGGAGACCGCGTCCGCATTACAGCCCAACTGGTGCGGGCCGCAACCGATCAGCACATCTGGGCTGAGTCTTACGAACGCGACTTGCGCGACCTCGTCGCCCTGCAGGACGAAGTTTCTCGAAGTATTGCCGGCCAAATACAGAAACAAGTCGCACCATCGGCGCCACAGCGGCTGGCGGCTGCCGATCCGCAGGCTCGCGAGGACTACCTGAAAGGCCGGTACTTTTGGAATCTTCGGACAGAGGCGGGTTACCTCAAAGCGATCGATTATTTTCAGGCCGCAATCAATGAGGACCCGCAATACGCGCAGGCATACGCCGGCTCAGCCGATGCTTACGCCCTGCTTGGTTCATTGCCCGCTTCAAAGATTCGCGACACCGCAATGCCCAAAGCGAAAGAAATGGCGCTTGCCGCATTGAAGCTGGACGATTCGCTGGCCGATGCGCACACTTCGCTGGCTTTCGTGGAGATGCACTACGAATGGAAATTTCCAGAGGCCGAGCAGGAATTCAAGCGGGCCATCGATCTCAACCCCAACTACTCGATCGCACATCAATGGTACGCAATTGATCTGGCTGCGCTCGCGCGGATGGACGAGGCGGTGGCAGAGTTAGAGCGTGCCCGTCAGACGGATCCGCTTTCGGCCATCATCAATACCGATGTGGCCGAGATGCTCTATTTTGCGCGGAGGTACGACGAGGCCGCGCAACAGGCCCGCGTCACGATTGAAATGGATCCCAACTTCGCCCACGCGCACCGCGTACTGGGCCGCATCTACGCGGAGAAGCACATGTTTCCCGCGGCCATTGCCGAAGGGCAGCGGGCGGTGGCACTCTCCGGCAACGATCCCTGGATGCTGTTAGATCTGGCCTACACATACGCGCTGGCTGGCAAAAAGACGGAAATGCAAGACTGCATGAGGAGAGCAGCAAGCGCAAGTTCCGGCGGCGTTCTGCCTGACACCGGAATAACCGCGGCAATCTATGCGGAGTTGGGAGATGTGGATCGCGCTTTCCAAGTGTTGGAAAATTCATATCGCCGCCGCGATGGCGGACTTGTCCTTCTAAATGCAGCAACCAGTTCGGACCTCGCCAGTCTTAGGTCCGACTCCCGCTTCCAACAATTGCTGCAACGCATCGGTCTGCCAGGCCAACCACGCTAAGAGCGTGAGGCCGTATCGCATGCGGCTAACGTTTCTGTTCAGCAAGCGAAGACAAGCCGGGTTCGTTTGCTTAATGTCAGGGCTGGGGCCGTGCTAATCCACGTGCTCACCCATCTCAAATCCCTCTTCCGCAGCGGGTAACACGTCGCGTTCGCCGGCGATCCAGACATAGAGCGTGGGCAACAGGAAGATGCTTAGCACTAAGTCCGAAATCAATCCGCCGACAATTACGATTGCGAAGGGCCGCTGAGAGTCGGAGCCGATGGCGTGCGACACCGCGGCCGGCAACAGCCCAAGCGTCGCAACCAGCATGGTCATCATTATGGGACGCAAGCGTAGCACGGCGCCTTCCACTGCCGCTTCTTCAATTGTGTAGCGGCGGGCGCGAAGCTGGTTAATGTACTCCAGCATGATCACGCCGGTTTGCACCGACACACCGAAAAGCGCAAGAAATCCTACGCCAGAGGAAACGCTGAAATTCGTTCCCGTAAACAGCAAAGCCAGCAATCCGCCGACGCGGGCCATGGCAACGTTCGCCAGAATCAGCAGCGCCCACTTGAATGACTTGAACATCGTATAAAGAATAATGAAGATGATCGCGACCGTGATCGGCAGCACGATGAGCAGCCGCTTATCTGCGCGCTGCTTGCTCTGATATTCGCCCTCCCAGTTGATGTGATAACCGGTAGGCAATTTTACCTGCTGATTCACTTTCTGCATGGACTCTTCCACCGCCCCACCTAAATCGCGCCCGCGAACGCTGTATTTGATGGCAACATATCGCTGATTTCCTTCGCGATAAATTTCCGACCCTCCGTCGACCTCGGTGACTTTGCTCAATTGAGCCAGCGACACCCGCTCACCTGACGGAGAAAGCAACCGGATGTTTTCGATCGCATCCTTGGTTTCGCGATATTGCGGAAGGTAGCGCAAAGTCAGGTCGTAGCGGGCTTCGCCCTTCAGAACCTGCGTGAGCGCTGTTCCTCCCACGGCGGTCTGGATGGCATCCTGCACATCGGCAACGTTGATTTGATAGCGTGCCGCGGCTACGCGGTCGACTGAGACGTTCAAATTGGGCTGACCCAGAACGCGAAACACTCCCAAATCCTGAATGCCTTTCACGCCGCGCATGATCTCGACGATCTGATCGGCTTTGTCTTCGAGCACTTTCAAATCATCGCCGTAAACCTTGGTAGCCAACTCGCCCTTCACGCCGCTGACCGCTTCTTCCATGTTGTCTTCAATCGGTTGGGAGAATCCCCAGACGACGCCCGGAATTTTGTCCAGCTCGCGCTGCATGGCCGCGATCAATTCGTCCGTGTTGCGGTGAAATACGGGCCGCCACTGCTCTTTCGGTTTCAGATCGACGAAATACTCGGTATTGAAGAATCCGGTTGTGTCTGTTCCGTCGTCCGGCCGGCCGACCTGGCTCCAGCATTGTGGCACTTCGGGAAACGAGCAGAGAATAACGCGCGCCTGATTCACCACGCGTATTCCTTCATCCGGCCCGGTGCTGGGCGCAAGCGTGCCGCGCACCCAGAGAGCGCCTTCATCGAGGTGAGGCAGAAATTCCGAGCCGATGGTGTCTCCGAAGGCGAGAAAGATGGCGACGGCCAGCGAAACCACTCCCACTCCAACCGTGAGCCCGCGCCGCCGGACTGCCCAGTGCAAGGCGGAGCGATATTTCACGGTCAGGAAATGCATGACCGGGTTGTGCCATTCTTTCGCGCCCTTCGCAAAGGCAAAGCTGGCCAGGACGGGCGCAATCACAATGGAGAAAATCAACGCTCCCAAAAGCGCGAAGGCGACGGTCCAAGCCATGGGATGAAACAATCGCCCTTCGACGCGTTCCAGGGTGAAGATCGGCAGATACGCGGTAATGATGATGGCAATGGCGTAAAACACCGGGCGCTGCACTTCATGCGAGGCATCGCTGATCTGCTCGCGTGGGGTCTTGACTCCTTCATTCTTGTGACCGAGATGGCGCACGATGTTTTCGATCATCACCACTGCGCCATCCACCACCATGCCGAAATCGAGCGCGCCGAGCGAAAGCAGGTTCGCCGGAATATGGCTGAGGTCGAGGCAAATGGAAGCGAACAATAATGAGAAGGGAATCGTGGCCGCAACGATCAGCGCGCCCCGAACATTTCCGAGGAAAAGAAAAAGAATGATCGAGACCAGAATCATTCCTTCGGTCAGATTGTGCAGCACCGTGTGGCTGGTGAAGTGGACCAGATCGCTGCGGTCGATGAAGGGAACGACCTTTACACCGGGGGGAAGAATATAACTGTTCAGTTCCTCGACTTTCTTGT
>Ga0187781_10000365_pt1 | contig 32129 bp, 27 predicted proteins | sample 0715_SJ02_MP02_2_FD_132447 | JGI IMG/M metagenome (GOLD analysis project Ga0187781, IMG submission 132447) | Tropical peat soil microbial communities from peatlands in Department of Meta, Colombia - 0715_SJ02_MP02_20_MG | ecosystem: Environmental > Terrestrial > Soil > Wetlands > Peat | place... | reverse complement strand
GATTTAGGCCTGTTGTCGGAGAGTTCGTGGCAGGAACTTCGCGCCGTAGCGGAATCTGTCACTTACTATGACCTTATAAACTACCCCAGTTACTACGACGAATTTTTGGCGGCGAGGTTCATCCCGCACACCGATCTCAGCAGGTTCAAATCCGGGAAGCATTCGCAAGAAGTGGAGGCTTGGACATAGATGGCATTCACCCTGGCCGTGGCCGGTAAAGGCGGTACCGGCAAAACCACCCTGGCGGCGTTGCTGATCCGAACTCTGATCGAGCGCGGGGACGGCCCTGTCCTGGCGGTGGACGCCGACCCCAATCCGAACCTCGGTTTTGTAATGGGTTGCAAGGTGGAGAAGACCATCAGCGAGTTGCGCGACGAGCTACTGGATCATATTCGCAAGCTTCCTCCCGGCGTGACCAAAGATGACTACCTGGAGATGGGCATTCAAGAGTGTCTGTGGGAAGGGCACGGCGTCGATCTGCTGGCCATGGGGGCCGGAGAAGGGCCTCGTTGTTATTGCGCGGTCAACAACGTTCTGCGCCGCTGCATGGACCGCCTGCGAGGTGCGTATCGTTATGTGGTGATGGACAACGAGGCGGGCCTCGAGCACCTTTCCCGATGCACAACCCAGGATGTCGATGTGCTTCTGATTATAAGCAACGGTCTGCCCGTCGCGCTTCAGGCGGCTTCGAGGATCCGAGAGCTGACCAAGAGTTTGGCGCTGCGGATCGGCGGGCAGTATCTGGTTCTCAACGACTTCGACGGAGCCGGGGCGGATGGCCGGGCGTCCCAATTCGCGCAGCAAACGGGCCTCGAGTTGCTCGGTGTAGTGCCGTCGGACAGCCGCCTGCGGGAACTCAGCCTCGGGGGAGTGCCGTTGAGTCAACTGGCGCCGGATTCGCCGGCTCGAACAGCGTTGCGGGATATCCTGGAGGCGGCGCTGGCGCCGAGGTTAGGGGTGTCATTCTGAGCGAAGCGAAGAATCTGCATTAGTTCGTCTCGGGCCGGAACTGCAGATCCTTCGCGGAGTTTACCCTGAGCGAGCAAACTGCAGACCCTTCGCTTCGCTCAGGGTGACAGCGAAGGGCTCAGGATGACAGCGGTTTTCATCTTCATGGGTGGGCAGCAGGCCCATGCCCGCTCAGGATGATAGAGACGAGAGTTTGAGGAGGAAAACAAATGGTTCCAGATGCGAAGAAAACCTGGGGTGGAAAAGTCAATGCATTGACCATCGGAGCAACCCAAGCCGCGGGAGGTACGCGAGGGTTTACCGTCACCATCGGAGGATCCGCAACACTGCCCTTCCTCGATTTCGAGGGGCCGTGCGGCCAGCCGGCGGTGGCCATGGAGATTTGTGATGTCTGCCCGCAAGAATGGCCGGACATGCTCAAAGAACCCTTCGGCGATGCTTTGAAAGATCCCGTGAGCTGGGCGCGGAAGTGTCTCGAGATGGGAGCCGACCTGATCTGCTTGCGCCTCGACGGCTGCCACCCCGATCGCGGCAACCGCTCGCCCGCCGAAGCGGCCGAGACGGTGAAGAAGGTTTTGCAAGGAGTGCCGGCTCCGCTGATCATCTGGGGTACGGGGAACGCCGACAAGGACAACGAGGTATTTCCAGCCGTGGCGGAGGCAGCAGCGGGTGAAAACTGCCTGATGGGCAGCATCACGGAGGACAACTACAAGACGCTGGTAGCGGTTTGCACAGCCTACAAGCACAAGATCATCGCGGAATCACCCTGCGATATCAACATGGCCAAGCAGGTCAACATCCTCGCTCAGGACATGGGTTTTCCGGTCGAGAATATTGTCATCTACCCCACCTGTGCCGCCTTGGGATACGGCTTGGAATACATTTACTCGGTGATGGAACGGGGACGGTTGGCCGGTTTGAAGGGAGATCGGATGCTGGCGCAACCGATCGTTTGCGATATCGGGATTGAGGCTTGGAGCGTCAAAGAAACGCGCGTGTCGGAAACAGAGATTCCCGAATGGGGTCCCCAGCGCCAACGCGCGCCCCTCTGGGAAGCCAGCACAGCCCTCGCCTGCCTTGTGGCGGGCGGCGATCTTTTCATCCTGCGTCATCCTGAGGCCGTGCAAGCTCTCAAGAAGAGTATTGCCGAGCTGAGCGGAAGCGTGGTTACGGCTGCCGCGGCGTAGACTTCTGTGGCTCGACAGCCCTCTCCCCTGGGGAGAGGGCGGAGACCAAATCTCCAGGAGGAGAATTTATGGGAATCATCTTAATCGGTGAACGGATCAACGGTTCCTTCAAGGACGTGGGCCGTGCAATTCAGGAACACGACAAGACTGTGATCAAGGATCGCGTCGCCAAGCAGGAGGCCGGCGGCGCCGACTATCTCGATGTGAACTTGGGGGCGGCTTCGCGCAAATTGGAAGACTACGCCTGGCTGGTTGAGACGGTGGCCGAATCCACCAGCTTGCCGCTCTCGCTCGATTGCCCGCGCGCCGACATGTTTCGGGCGGGGCTCATGGCGTATCGAAATACGGTTGGGGAGCGGGCGGTGATTCTGAACAGCACCACCGCCGAAGACAGCAAGCTCGTCCCGCTGCTCGAACTGGCCAAGGAATTCAAGGCGTCCATCATGGGCGTGGTGATGGACGAGCGGGGTAGCCCGCAGGACGTGGACCGGCGGCTGGAACTGGGCGGCAAGATATTCGCCGCGGCGATCGAAGCCGGACTTTCTCCCACCGAGATCTATCTCGACCCGATCGTCATGCCCGTCAAGTTCATGCAGGACCAGCCGAAGAATGTGCTCAATGCCATTCAGCAGATGACCGCGCTTTCCGATCCACCCTGCCACATTTCCATCGGGCTGAGCAACGTCTCCTCCAAGACCGAAGAGCGCAAACTCATCAATCGCACCTTCATGGTCATGGCGCTCGCGATGGGGTTGGATACGGCCATCCTGGACGTCTGCGACGAGGAACTGCGGCAGGCCGTGGCCACGGCTGAACTCCTGCTCGGAATGGAGATTTACAGCGATGGCTACTTGAAAGCCTATCGCCAGCGAACGGCGCCGGGGCCCACCGCTGCTGCAGCTTGATCCGAAAACCCTTCACCACAGAGGTCACAGAGATCACGGAGGAACGAACGAGGCGAAGCATGTGGGAGGAGGGCCGTAACTCTTAGTCGTCGCAAGAGCGTTGCCTGTTGGCTCTGTGTTCTCCGTGTACTCTGTGGTGAATCTTTTCTTTGCCCTTAATGTCGGACACCGAGGTAACTATGAACCAAAAGAGCGTTGACCCCGCAACTCTGGAAATGCTCCAGATCGCCGATAATCAGCACTTCGAAACGATCTGGGACCGCTGGGAGGAGCAACAGCCGCAATGCGGCTTTGGCAAGCTGGGAGTGTGTTGCCGAGTGTGCAATATGGGCCCCTGCCGCATCGATCCGTTTGGCGCCGGGCCGCGCCTGGGCGCTTGCGGAGCGGATGCCGACACCATTGTGGCCCGGAACCTGGTGCGCATGGTGGCCGGCGGTGCGGCGGCGCATTCCGATCACGGCCGCGATGTGGCGCATACCCTGCTTTTGGCGGCGGAGGGAAAGGGCGGATACGCCATTAAGGACTCTGCCAAGCTGCGCCGCGTGGCAGCGGAATTCGGCGTCGCCGCCAACGGGCACAGCGATGCGGAGATTGCCAAGGCCCTCGCCGAGCGCGCCCTCTCCATGTTCGGTCAGCAGGAGGGCGAGCTCCAGTATATTTCCAGGGCTCCCGCTCGCCGCCAGGAACTCTGGCGCAAGCTCGAGATCAGCCCGCGCGGCATCGACCGGGAGATCGTCGAAATCATGCATCGCAGCACCATGGGGGTTGACACCGACTACCGCAACATCCTCATGCAGGGGTTGCGCGCCTCGCTGGCGGATGGCTGGGGCGGCTCGATGCTCGCGACCGATCTTCAGGACATTCTCTTTCGTCCCCCTAAACCGCTGCGCGCCGCGGTCAACCTAGGCGTCCTCAAGAAGGACGCCATCAACATTGTCGTGCACGGCCACGAGCCGGTCCTATCGGAGATGATGGTGGCCGCCAGCCGCGATCCGGAGCTTTTGAAAATGGCCGAGGCGCATGGCGCCAAGGGTATCAATATCGCCGGCATCTGCTGCACGGCCAACGAAATCCTGATGCGCCATGGCGTACCGGTGGCCGGCAATTTCTTGCAGCAGGAGCTGGCGGTCGTGACCGGTGCGGTCGACCTCATGGTGGTCGATGTACAGTGCATCATGCCGTCCCTGTCGAGCATCTCGAGTTGCTTCCACACCAAGCTGGTCACCACTTCGCGCAAAAACAAGATGCCCAATGTTGAATCCGTTGACTTCGACGAAGCGCGGGCCTACGAGGGCGCGAAAGAGATCGTCGCCAAGGCCGTCGAGAGTTTTACCCGGCGCGACCCGCGCAAAGTGAATATCCCTGACAGCCGCTCGGACCTGATCGCCGGCTTCACCACCGATTCGGTCTTTCAGTTTTTGGGCGGACGATATCGCAGCACCTTCCGGCCCCTCAACGACGCCGTCATCGACGGCCGGCTGCGCGGCGCGGTGGGCATTGTGGGCTGCAACAACCCCAACATGCTCCACGACTATGCGCACCTCACGCTCACTCGAGAACTGCTGAAGAATGACGTGCTGATCGTCAGCACCGGCTGCGCCGCCATAGCGGATGCCAAGTGCGGATTGCTTCGTCCAGAAGCGGCGTATAACGATGCCGGAGCCGGTTTAAGAGAGATTTGCGAAGCCGTCGGGATCCCTCCCGTGCTGCACCTCGGGTCGTGTGTGGACAACTCTCGCATTCTGACAACTCTGATCGAGATCGTGGGTGAAGGCGGCTTGGGCGAAGACTTTTCCCAACTCCCGGTGGCCGGTTCGGCGCCCGAGTGGATGTCCGAAAAGGCTGTTGCCATCGGCTTCTACTGCGTGGCTTCCGGCGTGCTCACTCACTTCGGAACACCGCATCCGGTGCTGGGCAGTCCCGCCGTGCACAAATTCCTCACGGATGACGTCGAAAAGCTGACGGGCGGAAAGTTCTTCTTCGAACCCGACCCCGTCAAGGCCGCCGCGCGCATCATCGAGCACCTCGACCAGAAACGGGCGGACCTCAAGCTCGCGCCGCCCATGTACACTGCGAAGAAAACGTTTCAAGGCGTTGCGCTTGGGGCGTAGTACGGCTATCAGCTCTCAGCCGTCAGCTATCAGCAAACCCCACGACTTGAACAGCCCTCTCCCTCGGGGAGAAGTTCGGTGGGACAGGCACTCTTGCCTGTCTCCAAAACCAGATGCGCCGGCCAGGAAAGACAGGCAAGAGTGCCTGTCCCACTTCAACCGATTGCGGGTTTGCTGAAAGCTGAAAGCTGAGAGCGTCTGAATTTATGCGCGTAAATCCAACTTGGGCGGCCAGCCTTGAAAAGCAATTCCAGGAGACGCAAGAGGCGCTCCGGCGACGCGATCCGGCGGACGTAGCGCTGTGGTCAGGCACGGCGTGTGAAACGGTGGCAGGCGAGGCCCGACTCGAGGTCCGCTTCTGGGGTCAGCCGTACTCCGTATCCTGGCCGGACCTGGCAGTCCGCAATAAAGACGGTCAACCTTGCCCCGCCCATTTTGCGGGCTTGATCCTTCAATACCTCGTCATAGCGGACGGCGCGCCTTTGGAGAACTCTTGGGTTTCATTGCGCAACCTGCCGCATGGGGCGTTCTATGAGCAGGCATTTCAGTCTTACAGCGGCAAGCTGCTGGTGAGAAGCTTTCGCGGTGATGTGGAAGCTTTCCGCGCCAGCTCTCGAGGACTGGGCGGCGAACAAGTCGAGATGGGAGACGCGGCGTTCCGGTTCTGGGTGTTTCCCCGGTTGCCGCTCGCGGTCGTTTACTGGTCTGGCGGCGGAGAGTTCCCCGACTCCGCCCAGGTTCTCTTTGACAACTCCGCCAGCCATTACCACCACCTCGAAATTCTGGCTCACCTGGGCGGCATGTTGTGCGAGCGGCTGGTTGAGTTCTCGAAAAAAAGATCCACCACAGAGGTCACAGAGAGCACGGAGTAAGCCCTCTTCTCCGTGTTCTCTGTGCCCTCTGTGGTAAAAGCTTTCTTGGTAGACTGTCTTTATGAAAATCGCGCTGAGCGGCAAAGGCGGAGTTGGGAAGACAACGCTGACGGCCCTGCTGGCCCGGCAGGCGGCCACGCGAGGACACCCCGTGCTGGTTATCGACGCCGATCCCAACCCCAATTTGCATCTGGCCCTCGGTTTCCCTTCCGCCCCGCCCGCCTTGGTGGGGATGAAGGAATTGATTGAGGAACGGCTCGGCTCGCTCGAGGGATTCTTCCGGCTCAATCCGCGCGTTGACGATATTCCGGACCGTTTCTCTTACCAGGACCACGGTGTTCGCCTGCTGGTGATGGGCGGCATCGGTCAGGGCGGCGGCGGCTGCGCTTGCCCGCAGAGCGCGTTCCTTCGCAATCTGCTTCAACACATCATGCTGGAACGCTCCGACTGGGTGTTTATGGATTGCGAGGCGGGGCTGGAACACCTGGGGAGAGCAACCTCACGAGGCGCCGACGCGCTCCTCATCGTGGTCGAGCCCAGCCAGTCTTCCATCGAGACAGCCAAACGAATTCAACAACTGGCCGCAGACATCGGCCTGACCCGCTTGTTAGTCGTGGGGAACAAGACCCGCGATGCGGAAGAGCGAGAGATGATCGAAAAAGGGATGGCCGGCCTGAAAGTGGTAGCTCAACTTCCCGATAGCGCCGTACTGCGCCAAGCCTCGCGCCGCGGGTTGCCGGTGCAAGATCCCGCTCTTCTGGCGGCGGCGGGCGGAATATTGGACGCCATCGAGGCAGGTGCGTAAGACTTGCACGCGGCTATCTCGGTTCGAGAATCTGGTACATGCGAAGACCAGTCAGTCTGGAGATATGGGCAAAATCCTTATCGAGGGAAAAGAGCGCCAGGTCCCGTTCCAGGGCGATGGCAGCAATCAGAGAGTTGATGGTGGTCAGACTGACGCCGCGCGCACGCGCGAGGCGGAAAATGCCGGCGGCTGCGTGATAAGTGGACAACCCACGTGGCTCGATAACCTCCCACATTGCCAGGAAGCGTTCCACTTCCCCTATTTCGCGCGTAAGACCCTGCAAGACTTCGCTCACTATAATGCCGGTGAGCGCGACTGGTTCGCCCTCGACAATCAATCGACGCAGTTCCGCCCCTGCGGGGCCCGGTGAGGAGCTGAGATAATCGATCCAGACTGAGCTGTCAACCAGTGTCAAACGCGGTTCCTGCGGCCCGCCTTGAGATCGCCCTGCCAGATGCCACCGCCGTAATATCTCAGCATTCCTTTGCGAGTCTCAGTGCGCACCAGGAGTTCCAGCGCCCGGTCCACAATCGCCCGCTTGGTCCTGAGCCTGGTGAGCTTGCGGGCCTTCCGGATGAGGGTGTCGTCGATTTCGATGTTGGTTCGGCTCACAAACCCACTATACACCAAAAACCGGCTCATTGGTGTATCAAATGACTACGGGATGCATTCGAAGAAAAAGCATTCACCACAGAGGTCACAGATAGCACTGAGGAGAAAAGCTAAAACCTGCCCTTGACGAAGCGGCGGATGCCGTCCTTCAGCAAGAGCACGTTAAAGTTAATTAGCAGGGCCACTTTGCAGCCCGACAGTTTGAGATACGAAATTACTTTCGCTTCGTGAATTGGCGCCAAAACCTCCACGGATTTGATTTCGACCACCACCAGACCTTCGACCAGCAGATCGATACGATAGCCGCAATCCATTTTGACTTGCTCATAGATAAGCGGGAGAGGCCGCTCTTGCTCTACACTGAGTCCTCGTTTCTTCAGCTCAAATGCCAGGCACGCTTCGTAGGCCGACTCCAGCAATCCGGGCCCGAGCACCCGGTGCACCTGGATAGCTCCACCGATAATGGTCTCTGTAATCCTATTCAGTCTTTCTTTCTCTGTCACTGTCTCTGACCACTTTCCTCAGTGTTCTCTGTGTCCTCTGTGGTGAAAGCTTTTAGCGAACTTTCTCCAACTCCGCCGCGCAGCATTTGTATTCGGCGGTGGCGGTGACGGGATCGAAGACGTCGTTGGTGACGGCGTTGGCGGATTCTTCGACGAAATGGAAGGGCATCCAAATCATGTCGGGGCGGACGCGATCGCCGACCACCGCGCGGCCGGTCACCTGGCCGCGGCGGGTGCGGACGATCACTTTCTCATCGGGCCGGATGCCATAGCGCGCGGCGGTGTCGGCGTGAATTTCGACGAAGTTGGCAGGCTCTTTCTGGTGGATCACGGCGGAGCGGCGGGTCATGGCGCCGGAATTGTAGTTGTAGAGCGTGCGCCCCGTCGAGAGGATGAGGGGGAATTCCTCACACGGCTCTTCCTTCTGCGTCTGGTAAACGACGGCGTGGAACTTGCCTTTGCCGCGCGTGAACTTACCTTCGTGAAGGAACCGTGTTCCCGGATGATCGGGAGCCGGGCATGGCCATTGTAGGCCGTTCAACGCGGCGATTCGCTGGTGGCTGACGCCGGCAAATATCGGCGAAAGGCCGGCCATCTCGTCAAAGATTTGCGCCGGGCTTGGATACTGCATGGGGTAGCCCATGGCGGTCGAGAGGGCGCAGAGAATCTGCCAGTCGGCGCGGGCTTCGCCGGGTGGCTCGACGGCCTTGCGGACCAACTGCATCCTGCGTTCGGACGCGGTGAACGTTCCATCCTTCTCCGCCCAGCAGGCGCCCGGCAGAACCACGTGTGCGAGCTTAGCGGTTTCAGTGAGAAAGATCTCCTGGATGGCGAAGAATTCCAGGCCGCGCAGGTGCTCGACCACCTTGGCGTTGTTGGGCTCGGTCATCACCAGGTCCTCGCCCATGACGTAGAGCCCCTTCAAATCCCCTCGTCCGGCTGCCTCGAGGAAGTACGTAAGGTTCCCGCCTCTGTTTTCCGGCAATGTAACGCCCCAGGCGCTCTCGAATTTAGCGCGGACCGCGGGGTCGGTCACATCCTGGTAGCCTGGGAATTTGTTGCCCATCGCGCCCATGTCGCAGGCGCCCTGGACGTTGTTCTGGCCGCGCATGGGGTTGACGCCGCTCGAGGGTTTGCCGATCTGGCCGCAGAGCATGGCCAGGTTGGCGACGTTCTTGACGTTGTCTGTGCCGCAAGCATGCTCCGTGATGCCCAGCGTGTAAAATAGGGCGCTGGGATTTCCCGTCGCATACCAGCGCGCGGCCGTGCGGATCAATTCTGCCTCCACTCCGCAATATCTCGCCGCCGCCTCCAGGCTGTAGTGCTTCAGGTTCTCGCGGAACTCCTCAAAGCCTTCGCAGCGGCTCTCGATGAACGAGCGGTTGGCGAGTCCCTCATCCAGAATGTACTGCATCATGGCGTTCAGCAGCATGTTGTCGCTGCCGGGACGGTGCTGGAGGTGGATGTGAGCGCGCCGGGCAATCCAGGTCTTACGCGGGTCGCAGACAATCAACCTGGCGCCGCGGCCGAGGGCGCGTTTCATTTCCAAACCGAAAATAGGATGAGCCTCGGTTGGGTTGGCGCCGATAACGAAGAGTACGTTGCACTCTTTGATCTCGGCGGTGCTGTTGGTCATCGCTCCGCTGCCCAAGGACATCGCCAGACCGGCGACGCTAGGGGCATGTCAAGTGGTAGCGCAGTTGTCCACGTTATTCGTGGATCCCGCCGTGCGCGCGAGCTTTTGCATCAGGTAGTTTTCTTCATTGGTGCAGCGGGAAGAGGAGACGAAAGCGACGGCGTCCGGGCCGTGCTGGTCGCGAATCTCGCGCATGCGCCGGCCGATCAGGGTGATGGCCTCGAACCACGTCGCATTTTCGAACTTGCCATTCCTGCGAATCAGCGGATGGGTGAGCCGGTCTTTGGACGCGACAAATTCGAACCCGAATTGCCCTTTCACGCAGAGGTTTCCCCCGTTGAGGGTCGCGTCAGGCCCGGCGGTCACTCGCACAATGCGGTTGCGAGCCTTGTCCACCAGCAGGTCCATCTGGCAGCCGACGCCGCAGTACGGGCAGGTGGTGCGTACGCGGCTAAGGTCCTTCTCTCGTCCCATGCCCACGGCGGATTTGTCCAGCATGGCGCCGACGGGACAAACACGGATGCACCCGCCGCAAAGTTCGCAAGTGGTTTTGTGCAGGTCCTCGTTGAAGGGGGTCGTGACCACCAGACGTTTGGCGCGCCAGGCAAACGTCAGCGCATCGGCCATCTGAACGGTCTCGCAGTATTTCACGCAGAGGCCGCACTTGATGCACTTGTCGGCATCATACAGGATGCCTTTGTTGAGCGCCGTATAATTCGGGCCATTGGGCGAGTGGGTGAAGGCGCCGAAGCGGCTCTCATCAACGTGATAACGGTAGGCGTAATCCTGAAGCCGGCAATTGCCGGATTTATCGCAGCCAGTGCAGCCCGAGCGATGATCGGACAACAGCAATTCCAGAATCTGCCGGCGGTGCAGCGCCAGTTCATCGTCCTCCGTTGTCACCTTCATGCCGTCGCTCGCCGCCTGCCCGCAGGAGGCGACGAGGCCGCGCATTCCTTCCACCTTGACGCCGCAGAGGCGGCAACTGCCGATGGGCTCAACGCGCGGGTCATAACAGAGATGTGGAATGTCGATGCCGGCCGCGGCCGCGGCATTCAGAATGGTGCTGCCGGCGGCTGCCGTCACGGCTTTGCCGTCGATGCTGAGCGAGACGGTTCTCATGCTGCATCCTCCCCACATCTGGCGATTCGGGACGTAGCGGCGACTTTACGTCGCCATAACTCCGATTGTTCAAACACCAACATGGCGGGGTAAACCCGCCGCTACTCCGCTTCCGCCGCTTTGAGGTCGCAGCGCAAGCAGCGCAGCGATTCCGCGCGCGCCTGCGCGGCGCTCAAGGTCTGAGCGACCTCATTGAAGTTTTGGCGGCGCGACGCGCAAGGGGCAATTTTGGCCACATTGCGCGGCCCGCCCTGGCCCTGCGGCGGCGGCGAGTCGTCGTACTTGATCAAGGGCCACAGATCGTGAAATCGGCTTTGGCCGGTCAACTGGCGGTCAATGTTCTGAGCGGCCTTCTTAGCCAGGGCCATGGCGCCGCTGACGTTGGCGGCGCCGGTCACCACATCTCCGGCGGCAAAGACACGGGCATCGTTGGTCCGCAACGTCCACGGATCTACTTCGACCGTGCCGGAACCCGTGACACTCATGCCGAGTTTGGTGAGCAACCCCGCTTCGACTCGTTGGCCGATAGTCTCGATGATCGTGTCGCAGGGGATGACGTATTTTTCGCCGGTCGGCACCGGCACGCGCCGTCCCCGCTTGTCGAATTTGCCCAGCGCGGTCTTCTCCACTTCCAACCCGGTAACCTTGCCGTTCTCGCCCAGCACCTGTACCGGCGCGGCCAGCGTGATGAGCCGGGCGCCTTCCTCGAGCGCGTGCGCCGTCTCCTCGGCAATGGCGGGCATCTCCTCGCGGCTGCGCCGGTAAACGATGGTCGCTTCCGCGCCGAGGCGCAACGCCGTGCGCGCGGAATCGATGGCCGCGTTGCCGCCGCCGATGACGACGACTCTGCGTCCGACGGGACGCTTTTGTCCCCGCGTGACGGCTTCGAGAAAATCCAGCGCCGGCAACACCCCGGCCAGTCCGCGGCCCGGCACGGCGAGATCCTCTCCCTCCCAGGTGCCGAATGCCAGCAGGACCGCGTCGTGCGCGTGAGTCAATTCGTCGAGAGTGATGTCGTGGCCAACGGCGGTGTTGCAGTTGAACCGCACGCCCAGGCCACGGATTATCGCGATCTCGCGGTCGAGCGCATTCTTCGGCAAGCGGTACTGCGGCAGCGCGTAGCGGAGCATGCCGCCGGGGTGGGCAGCGGCCTCGAAGACGGTTACCTGGTGGCCGAGCAGCGCGAGGTAAAACGCCGCCGTCAAGCCCGCCGGCCCGGCGCCGACCACCGCCACGCGTTTGCCGGTGGCGGGCAGCTTACGCTGTTTCAGCCTGCCAACGATCTTCGCCATCGAGGTTCTGGCGAGCTTCGTATCGGCGATGTAGCGGTGCACTTCGCGCATGTTGACGGGCGCATCGAGTTGGGCGCGCCGGCAGCGTTGTTCGCAAGGATACTGGCAGACGCGGCCCGTGGTGGCCGGCAAGGGATTGTCGAGGAGTACCAGTTCGAAAGCCTCCTCGAGCCGCTTCTCCTTGAGCAGCTCGAGGTAGCCCGGGATATTCATGTGCAGCGGGCAGGAGTTTTCGCAAGGCGCCAGCATCAACTCCTGGCAGACGCCCGCGCGGCAACGGCGCTCCCGGATGTGCTCCTCGTATTCGTGCCGGAAGTACTGAAGCGTGGTCAGCACCGGGTTGGGCGCAGTCTGGCCCAGCCCGCACAGCGAGGTGTTTTTCACCGTGGCGCCGAGCTGCGTGAGCGCTTGCAAGTCCGCCTCCGTACCCAGCCCCCCGGTGATGCGCGTCAGGATTTCTAGAAGCTGCGCGGTGCCGAGCCGGCACGGCGCGCATTTTCCGCAACACTCCTTGGCCGTGAAGGTGAGGAAATAGCGCGCCAAGTCCACCATGCACGTGTCCTCGTCCATCACAATCATGCCGCCGCTGCCCATGATGGCGCCATGGCGGACCAGTTCTTCATAGTCGATGTGGGTTTCGAACAAGGCGGTGGGGATACAGCCGCCGCTCGGGCCCCCGGTCTGCACCGCCTTAATGGGGCGGCCGGTGACGCTGCCGCCGCCCATTTCGTATATGATCTCGGAGAGCGTAATGCCCATGGGCACTTCGATCAGGCCGCTGTGGCGGATTTTACCGACGATCGAAAACACCTTCGTGCCTTTGCTTTTTTCGGTGCCGAGCGCCGCGAAGGCGGGCGCGCCGTTGGTGATGATCCAGGGTACGTTGGCGAACGTCTCGACGTTGTTGATCACCGTCGGACAACCCCAGAGCCCGCTTTGGGCCGGAAAAGGCGGACGCATCCGCGGCATGCCGCGGGCGCCTTCAATGGACTGCATCAGCGCCGTTTCCTCGCCGCAGACGAAGGCCCCCGCGCCTTCTCGAATTTCGAGGTCAAAGGTTTTCCCCAGCAGCCCGGCGACGCGCGCTTGTTCGATAGCGAGCGACATCCGTTTCACCGCCAGCGGGTACTCGGCGCGCACGTAGACGAAACCGGCCGAGGCGCCGATGGCGAAAGCGCCAATGGCCATGCCCTCAATCACACGGTGCGGGTCGCTCTCGAGCACGCTGCGATCCATGAAAGCGCCGGGATCGCCTTCGTCGCCGTTGCAGACGATGTACTTCTGTTCGCCGGCCGCCTCGGCCGCGTATTTCCACTTCAATCCCGTCAGGAACCCGGCCCCGCCGCGTCCGCGCAAGCCGCTGGCGGTGATCGTCTCGATGACCTGCGCGGGCGTCATTCCGCCCAGCACCTGTCCGATAGCTCGATAACCACCCGCGGCGCGGTAGGCATCGAGCGATTCAGGGTCGATGACGCCGCAGTTCTCGAGCGCGATTTTCTTCTGTTTGGCCAGGAAGCCGCGCACACTCTCGGCGCGCCCGGAGCCCTCGAGCAGGTATTTCTCAACCGGCCGGTTGCGTCCGATATGGCGGTCGAGAATTTGCCGGACGCCCTGCTCATCGAGGTGCACATAGGTCCAGTGGCTGCCGCCCGGTGAATAGAGCTCCAGCATCGGTTCGCGATGACAAATCCCGGCGCAGCCGGTTTTGTGCAGCACGAGGCGCGCGGGATCGGCGCGTTTCTCGATCAGATCGTAGAGCGCCTGAGCGCCCGCGGCCACGCCGCACGATCCCAGGCCAACCGCGATGCGCCAGTGCGAGCTCGTGGTGGACGTTTTCATCGGGTTTCTCCCGGTTTCCGGTAACGGTCGAGAAGGCGTTGTGCGCGCTGCGCATTCAAGCGGCCATAAACCTTATCGTCAATCATCATCACCGGCGCGAGGCTGCAACAGCCGAGGCAGGCTACCGTCTCGAGCGTGAACTGGCCGTCAACCGTCGTTTCGCGGTCCTTGATGTGAAGTGTCTGGTGGACCGCCCGGCCGATCTGTTTGGCGCCGTTGACATGGCAGGCGGTGCCGTGACAGGCCTGGATCAGATGTTTGCCGACAGGCTGGAAGCGAAACCGTTCGTAAAACGTCGCCACGCCGTACATGCGAGTCAGCGAAACCCGGGTCCGCTGCGCGATCGCCTCCAGGACTTCGCGCGGCAAATATCCGCAGCGCTGCTGGACAGCCTGCAGGAGCGGAATCACGTCGGAGGTGTTGACTTTTGGAAACTTGTGGAGAATCTCGTCGACGGACTGCTGAAGTGAAGGCATACGTCGCTCCGTTCAGGCAGGGCTATTCTCAACCGGGTTGTTGTTTCGAAGAGGACAAGCGCCCCCCTTGGGCACACCAATCCTCCCCTCGAACCCGTCAAGGCGTGTGTAGCACGCGGCGGACCACATTGCCCGTCGGGCAATCCTCCCTAACTCGTTGAAAAGGTGAAGAATTTGACGGACATTCAGCACTTGAGGGAGTGAGTAAACAGACTTGCACTCTGTCCAAGCGCCGCGACTGTTCTCGACTGCGAAGTTTCACACACCTTGCTTCATCGGCAGCGAGGCGCGCTTGCGGCGCCCGCCCCGTAAACCCACTCTCCAGCCGGCATTGCAGCCGCCAGGAGAGTGGCGCTGCCTTCGGCTCCGCCCGGCGTCCTTTTTTGCTTGACAAGCAGTCTGAGCTATAGTAGTATGGCTACGGGCATCGTCGCTTCACGCGGAGCGCCCAAGGGGTGGTCGGTACGAGTTCGAGGGAACAATCCGGGAATGTTGATGAAAACAAAGGACAATGACAAAAAGTCGTGGAGTCCTGTCGGCTGTTTGACCGTCTCGGAATGGAATGACCGGAAGGTGCGGCATCTGCAGGATTCACTGGTAGCGGAAGAGCCCTTGCAGATCCGGCTTGGCAAGCGTCCACTCAGCGCGACGATGAGAACCCCCGGAAATGACCTCGAGTTGACCGCGGGGTTCCTCTTTAGCGAAGGGATCATCCGCTCGGCAAGGGACGTGGCTAGCCTGCGACAGGGCGATGGATCGGGCCGCGACCGCAACGTGGTGGAAGTCGAGCTTAAAGGCCACAAAACTCTCAGTGCGATGCGGATCAAGCGGAACTTCCTGGCGAACTCCAGTTGTGGATTGTGCGGCAAGGCCTACATTGAGGGATGCCGCCTGCAAGGGATCAAGCGGCCCAATCCTCGTTTTCGACTCGATCCGGAGGTCCTCTGCAGGCTGCCGGAGACTCTTCGCTCCGCCCAAGCGCTGTTTGACCGCACCGGAGGGTTACACGCCGCGGCGCTGTTCGAGGCCTCAGGCAAGCTGGTTGCCCTAAGGGAAGACGTGGGGCGGCATAATGCCGTGGATAAGCTTGTGGGCTGGGCCCTACTCGAGGAGCGGCTCCCACTGGCCGACTTTGCCTTGCTGGCCAGCGGCCGAGGGGGCTTCGAGATCATCCAAAAGTCTTTGATGGCGGGAGTTCCACTGCTGGCCTCGGTCTCCGCCGCCTCCCATCTGGCGGTGCAATTGGCGCGCCAATGTGGGCTTACACTAGTAGGCTTTCTGCGCGGTAAGCGCTTCGTTTGCTACTGTGGGCAGGAACGCTTAGGGCTTCCCTTGCCGCCGGAATCCTGAATTCACCTCCCCTGCACGCGGGAGCCACGTCTCCAGCATGAGGCCAACTCAGTTTCAGATTCTCACATCCAACGAAAAGACCGGCCTTTGAGGACCTCAATGAAACGACTTTCGTACCCTAAGACACTCGTAGCACGAGGGTTCTGCTTTTTGATCGCAGCGGCGGCACTGTCACCCCTGACCCGCGCGCAGCAGAGTCAATCAAACCAGCCCGTCCAGCCAAGCCAACCGGCTCAACAGAGCCAGCCTCAGAACCCGCAAAACCCGCCCCCGCCCAAAATCTCCGTCAACGTCAAGGTGGTTAACGTGCTTGCCTCGGTCCGCAACAAGAAAGGAGAGATTGCGCGCAACCTTACCAAAGACGATTTCGCGCTGGAAGAAGACGAGCGTCCGCAGAAGATCGCTTATTTTTCGCAAGAGACCGATCTTCCCCTGACGCTTGGCCTGCTGGTCGACACGAGTGGGAGCCAAAGGCGCGTACTCGGCCAGGAGCGTGACGCCAGTTCCGCGTTCCTCAACCAGGTGCTGCGCGTCGATAAGGACAGGGCATTCCTCATTCATTTCGACCACGAGGTCGAACTCCTTCAGGACCTCACGTCCTCCCGCCAGAAGCTGGAGGCGGCCCTGGCACTGATCGATAGCCCGCAGCTTCATCGCTCCGATCAGCAGGGTGGTGGCGACTCGGGTGGCTCGCCGGATTCGAACCCTGGTTCGGGCCAGGGACGCGGCGGGCATGGCTGGGGAGGGGGCACGTTGCTCTACGACGCCGTGTACCTGGCGTCGAACGAACTGATGAAGAAGCAGCAGGGACGCAAAGCGCTTGTTGTGCTGTCGGACGGCGTTGACCGGGGCAGCAAAGAGACCTTAGCCAGCGCCGTCGAGGCGGCCCAGCGCGCCGACACGCTGGTCTATTCCATCCTATTCGCATCGGAGCAAAGTTATGGCGGTGGGTACGGCGGCCGCGGCATGGGAGGAGGGATGGGTCGACACGGAGGCGGCTACCCCGGCAGATACCCCCAGCAAACGCGCCCCGATGGCAAGAAAATCCTCGAGCAGATGTCCAAGCAGACCGGCGGCCGATTGTTTGAAGTCTCGAAGAAACAGCCCATCGAGCAGATTTACCGCCAGATTCAGGACGAGCTGCGCAACCAGTACAACCTGGGCTACACCCCTGATCCACCCGACGCTGGAGCGGGCTACCACAAAATCCACCTTACGGCCAAACAGAAAGACCTGATCGTGCAAGCAAGAGACGGATATTACTCGACGCCCTAAGTTTTGGGGTCGCTGCGGTCACGCGCCTAAATGCACTCCCCGCCGCAGAGGTCAATTATCGTATTCAAGAAGGAACGCAATTCGGGGCAGGCCTGGGCTGCAACCAGAAGGTCATTGTCGCGTAAGATCCGATTGGCGTCTCGATCCTTGACATAGTGATTCCTGCAGCGGCCGGCGGCGAAAACCTCCTCGATTCGAGTCGAAGGCGGACGAGTGAGATTCACGTCTTCCGGAGGTCCGCCCGGCGCTGCCTTGTTGTGACCCGCTAAGTGCTGGATCGTGCTCCAGAAGGGAAGCAGCCTAGCTTCGAATTCGTATTGGGCTGCGTGCGGAAAGAATCTTGGATTGTCGCCGACCCACCCACGCATTTTGGTCTTGGCATCCTGGGCATTTTTAAACTCTCCGGTTCCTGTATAAACGTCCGTAAGTGCAATCACGGCGTCGGCTGGACGCTTGCCGCTTCGCAGTAGGCGCTCCACTTCGCGTTTCAGGCGCTCGCCCGTCGGAATGCGGCCGTACGGCTCCGAATCCAAACGCGGCATCCGACCCGAGAGCCGTGTTTCTAAGAACCGCCGGAGATGGGGAAGAAAAGCGCGTTCGGTTTGCCCTTCGACCAGGACGGCAATCTTCATGCGCGTCCCCCCATGCGACCCATTCGCCAGACTTCATCCAAGGTGTACTCGGCTAGCCACTCGCCTAGGTCTAGTTGGTCCGCCCAAGTGAGTTGAGCCATCCCGTCCTCTGTCGAGTCGATCACCACGACTTCAGCGGGTTTCAGGAAGCGGACCAGGCGGTCCGAATGTGTAGCCACAATAAGCTGGGTACGATTCGCCGCTTCTCGCAAAAGTCCGGCGAGCAGGCTGAGTAGCTCGGGATGAAGGCTGACTTCTGGCTCGTCGAGCAAGGTAAGAGCAGTGAGACCAGGGCTGGCGAGAAGCGTAGTGAGCCACAGAAAGCGAAGCATTCCTTCAGACAATTGATGCATGTACAGCGGCCTTGAGAAGTTCTTCTCGCGCCACGTCATAGCCAGCATTCCTGCGGCGACAGGGGGGAAGTCAAGCCGCTCAAAGGTAGGGAATGCGGCACGCAGTGAGTCCGCGATGGATTCGAATCGGTCGCGGTCCATCTCCCGAAGATTGTATAAGCAAGAAACCAAGTTTTCCCCATCCCTTCCAGGTAAGGAGGACGAAGCAGCCGGTTGTAGCACTTGCGGTAATCGTACGGGCGAGCGCTCATTGACATCCATGAGGTGATAGTAAGTGCACGAAGCAAGCTTGCCGCGGAAGTCCTCCACCTCCCGGATCGTCCTAGGAACCTGAAAGAGCGAGGTTTCCAGTGAGGTGCGGTGCCAAGGCGAGAACACCTGAACTCTCGGACTTGGATCGCGGAACTCCACTTCGGACCCTTCGGATACGATGTACTCGACCGGGGCCAGGCCTGGAGTGTCACTGTCTGGCTGCTGACTCAGATTTTCTTCGGCAATCACGTACCCTGCGCCTTGCAACGTGAGCCGCAGCCGGTAGTCGAGCGGTTCGTGGTCGGGGACGCTTATGGAAATGCCGAGCGAGAGGTCTCGCTCCCGGTCATACGTAATCACTGCTGAGAGCCCAGAAAGGTCGCTGATGGCCTTACTGAGAGAGCCTTGCGCCGAGCTTGCCAGGAGTGAAAACACGTCCAGCACGGAGGTCTTGCCGGTCCCATTTGCGCCGATCAAAACGGTCAAAGGGCGCAGCTCAAGCCCAACGTTGCACAGGCGCCGAAAGGAATCGACTGAGAGCTGCTTGAAGCTACTGCCGACGGCCTCACTCACCGAGTTTGGCATGTCATTCTCCTCAGCTCGAACTCTGGTGCCGTTTTCAGTGTGCACCAAGCGTTGCATTGCAGGATAGCGGAAATCACCTTGCAGCAACAAGCGACATTTGGTCAGGAAAGACCAGAAACGGCACGAGAGTTGCTCTTTGTTCAGGGACAGGGTGTATATTCCCTTTGTCGCGGTGGTCATCGGTCAATGGAAAACCTCAGCTGCGCACTTTTGTCGCTTTGCCTTGTCCTGTCTTCGGCCTCTGCTGCCGCCGCGGTCTCGCAGGATGCCAAACCGTCCTCGCAACAGGCCGCACCCTTGGCGCGCGCTGCGGATGAGTTTAAGCTTCTGACTCGCGAATGGGGCATGCGTCCGGGCAGCCAGGAGGCTGAGAAAAAGAACCGTGGGCCGAGAATGCTCTGGCACGGCCGCGTCTATGAGAACTTCCGCAACGACGTTCTCGATGCTATCCCGCATCAGGTGAGGCAGAATGGCGAAAGCGTTTCCCCCCTGCGCCGCAACCAATTCGGGTTCAACGTTGCCGGCCCGGTAATTATCCCGCCTCTGCTCAAGAACTCGAAGAACACTTTCTTCACGCTATCATATGAAGGGGTACGCGAACTGGTCTTTCATGCTTCGCTGCACACTGTGCCCACCGCCGCACAGCGCACCGGCGACTTTTCCGAGACTGTGGACGAAGCCGGCAACCCCCTGCCCATTTACGATCCGGCCACCACGGCCCCGAATCCCGCCTACGATCCCAGCCAACCGGTCTCGACCAGGAACCTCCAGTATCTTCGCTCGAGCTTTCCCGGCAACCGCATTCCTGAGAGCCGCCTCTCCCCTATCGTGCAGCAAGCCCTGTCGCTTTACCCTTTACCCAATACCGACATCGGTCCCTTTTTCCAAAACAACTACTTCGTCAACGCTCCGGCCACGGACAACGCCGATGGCATCATTGCCAAGCTCGAACACCAGTTCGGTGAGCGGCACCGGGTCACTTCCACGAGTACTCTTTCCAGCGGCTTCCTCAGCTCCACAAAGTATTTCCCCAATATCGCCAGCCCGACGGCTCCGGAACAGCATTTCTCGAACCGCCGGACGGAACTCGATTACGTTTTCACCGCCAACCCCAACACTGTTTACTCGTCCAGTTTCACCGCGGTTTCCGAGACGGCAATGGTCGGCGACCCCTCTCAGCCCGCTTTCCCCAGTTTTCAATTGCTCAGCAATTATCTCTCGATGGGCACCGCCTATCCCCACACACGCGACGCTCGCAACACGTTTGAGATTCAGGAGGCTGCCACGACTCGAAAGCGCAAACATTCTCTCGGGTTGATGTACCAGGCGGACAAGTATGAGGTAAACTCCTTCAATCCAGCTTACCCCTCGGGCTATTTCCAGTTTGGCACTGACATCACCAGCCTGCCGGGGATCATAGACACGGGCGATCCGTTCGCCAGTTTCCTTCTCGGCTTGCCGGCCTACGCGGAACGCACCATCAGCACGTCGCCATCGTACTTCCGCGACTCCTACCAATCCCTGGCGGGGCGTGACAAGTACGAGCTATCGAAAGACCTGAACTTCACCCTCAGCCTGAATTTAAGCCGAAGGACGCCGCGGGTGGAGAAGTACAATCGCCAGAGCACTGTCGATCCGTGTGCCTACGACACCTCGAATTGGCTCCCTGGCGCGCTCGTATTCGCCGGCCTGCGCGACATGCCACGCGGCCTGCGCAACCCCAACGTCGACCTCGATCCGAGCGCAGGCGTCGCTTGGAACCCGCGCGGCGATGCCAAGAGCGTGGTCCGCGCCTCATACGCTCGCTCACACAGCATGATACCCATTTACAACGGCCAGTGGGGCACCCAAGGTTTTTATGCGCGCCAGACATTCATTTCGCCGAACACTCAATTGAGTCCGGCGCTCGATCTGACTAGCGGCATGCCCCCGTTTACGGCTCCGCTTCCGGACCTCAGCCCCTCGGCGGCCGATAACACGGTGGCGGATTTCGTCGATTTGAGCGGACGGGAACCGGTCTACCAAGCGCTGTCGCTTGCCGTGGAGCGCCAGGTGCCTTTCTCGATGGTCATTTCGGTGGGTGCTAATCACGGCACCGGCCGGGATCTTCTGGTGGGTGATGGCATCGCCAATCCCAATGCCATTAACCCCGCCTTCCTCGGCTATGGCGACCAGCTTTACAACCTGGCTTTCCGCGATTCCCTCCAGCCCTTCCCTCAGTTCCAGGGCTTCGAGCTTTACGGTCACTACGCCTGGGGACGATACCAGCGTGATTCCGGCTTCGTGCGAGTCGAAAAACGCGCCTCGTTCGGTCTGGCTCTCACCGCCTACTACGAATTCTCCAAGCAGCTCGACGACTACTCCGGCCCTTATGGCAACCAGGATTTTTTCAACTGGCGCCACGACTGGGCTCTCAGCGCTTACAACACACCCCAGTACCTGCAGCTTAGCTACGTCTATGATTTGCCGTTCGGCTCCGGAGAGCCCCTGCTTCCTTTCTTGGGCTGGGGACGGCCGCTGGTCAGCGGCTGGTCGGTGAGCGGCACGGCCTACTGGAACGACGGGACGCCGCTGGCGCTTCATCCCGAGTTCAACAACACCGGGGGCGTTCTCCCCACCCTCAACGTCAACGTCGTCCCCGGGGTGGATCCGCACGTGGCCCATCCGGGGCCCTCCTTGTGGTACAACCCCGCCGCCTTCGATCAGCCGCCCGACTTCACCCCCGGCAACGGCCCGCGAACCGAGCCGAATTTGCTAGGACCGGGTTATAATTCCACGGATCTAAGTGTGACCAAGCGTATGCCCATGGGGGGTGAGCGCTCGCTCGAATTCAGCGCCACCGCGATTAATACGCTCAATCACGCCAACTGGAATTATCCCGATCCGAATATCGGTCCAGTCAGCGCCCCCAATGTGGATGCCGGAAGAATTATCGGGTCACACGGAGGGCGCATCGTGCAGATTGGGCTGAAGATCAGCTTCTGATGGCGCCGACAATGACTCACCACAGAGGCCGCAGAGATCACAGAGAGAAAGCAAAGCATCTGCTCTGTGCTCTCTGTGCCCTCTGTGGTGAATCCTTTGCTTCGCGGCGATCGGCCCGCGTCCTACTGGTGACTGTTTTTCTTGCCATTTGCGCGGGCGCGCCGCTTCGGGCGCAAACGGTTAAGGTCTCGATTCCGGCCTGGGTTGAGGCGAGCGGCTGCGCTCTTGCTCCCAAGTTCGCGGCGGCGATTTACGGCCGGAGCGTGCCGGTCACGGCGCAGTCAGGGCCCGGCAGCGACCAGATAGTTCTTGTGGTGTTGGACCTGACCGGAGACCTGACCCTCATCGAAGCTGCCAAGCAGGCTCTCATCGGGGAGATTTCCAAGCTCCCCTCTAATGCCTGGGTGGGGCTGTTGCGCACTCAAGATGGCCTGCACGTCCTGGCCGATCCCGGCACCGGTCTTATTCCATTGACCGAGGCCATCCGCTCCTTGTCCAACAGCAACGAACCGGACTTGCTCGAAACTGTACAATCCGCTCTTTCCTTGGCAGATGGCATGATGCGCAAGTCGCCGGTGCGCGTCTCGGTCCTGTATATCACCGACGGCAGCATCTACAGTTACCGCGCGGACTACACCAATCCGGTGATCAACGAGAGCGATCCCCACGATCTCAGCCGGCGATTTCCTGAAGCGCTGATCAATGCCAAGATCTCCAAGCTGGTGGAAGCGAGCAGCTCGCTCGAGGCGCCTCTGTTTGTCGTCCATCTCAACTACCGGCGGGATCGGCTCAACGTCGCGTATCAGAATGGACTCGAAACTCTCGCCGACGCAACAGGCGGCAGGAGTGAAATTTGCCGCTCCGTGGCTGAGATCCCTGCTGCCCTCTCCGCTCTGTTTACACGGATTTCGAGCGCCTGGAGGCTGACCCTGGCGGTCCCCACGCGGATTCACTACAACGTCCAAATTCACTTGAGCGCGCCGTGCGGCGATGAAGAACCGCGAATCTCGTGGCGCACGCACTTGCGTCCCAAGGAAGGATAAAACCATGCAGCGGAGACGACTAATATTCGCTCTGGCGCTGACTCTGGCGGGCGCGCTGGTTATCGCGCTGGTCATGGATTTCAGCCTCTCGCGGCGACTCGCTCTGCTGGAGAGGCAGCAGTCTGCGGACTTGCAGTCGCTGCGCCAGCTCGTCGCGGCTCTCCGCCAACGCGCCTTTCAGCAGGCGCCTCCCGAAGCAGAAATTCCCGCGCCTGCCGGCGATTGTAAGGCTGCGCTCGCCAGCGGCAATGCGACCATCGAGCGCCTCACCCACGAGCTAAGCGACGCGCGGGCGAGCATTCAAGAACTTCAGACGCAACTTGCCAACTCGAGTGAGGGACGCGACAAGGCGCTCGCCAGCGCCAGCGAACGCGAGCAAACGGAGAAAGGGGATTGGCAGAAACAACTCGATGCTTTGAAACAGGAACTCGAAGCCGCCCAGGCCGATTCCCAAACCTCTCGCCAACGCCTCGCCGTCTTCGAGGCCGACAATGCCCGATTGACCAGCAGTAACTTGGCCGCTTCCGCCCGTGCGGACGATCTGGCGCACCTGGTCGGTCAACTTCAAGACATCGATAGTCGCCGCGAGGCCCTATTGACCTCCATCATGCGCCGCTACCGTGACGTCACCAGCCAGTTCCGCGCCATGAGCGGCATGCTCGATTCAGGCCGGGAGTCGAATTCCGGCGGGCCCCTGACCGACGCCGCCCTCACCCGCATCCAGAACGCCGTTTCCTCCGCCGACGATGACCTTCGTCAGCTCACTGAACTCAATGCGCAGGCTCGCCAATTGGAGAAAAAGCTGGCCAAGAAATAAAGCTATCCCGCCAACGCCATCCCGCTTGATCTTTGTTCTTATCTGACTCATAATTGAGTCGAAAAAAGAGGCTTGATGAGTAATTCGAGGATCCAACCCGTTTTGACGCGAGGCGAGTCCGAGCTTGTAGACCAGGTGGCGGAACTCACGCACACCAAACGTACCGAGGTGATCAAGAATGCCTTGGTGGTCTATTATTGGTTCGTCCGTCAGTCGGTGACTGGGGCGCGAATCGTAGCGCGTGAACCTTCTGGCGAGGAAATAGAGCTCGAAACCCCTGAACTCGCCGTACTCGAGTCCAAAGGCCACCGTCTCAGCCCGGAGGAACTCGGTTTACTCGCGAAGAAACTAGCCGCCGACGACGACCCGAAAGAGGCTGCGCGGCTACGCCAGCGCATCACCCGTGGCTTTTATGGGATTTAGCCCGCCCTTCTCCCGAATGCCTCGAGCCTCCTGGTTGGGTCAGGCGCTCTGCCATGCCGCGAATTCGCCGCCACCATTTCCCGCCCGCACTCCTCCGGCACCTGCTCGATCGTGTCCAGCAGCGACGGCTTCCGGTTACACAACTGGAACTCCTTGCGCGCTGGCTAGATACTGAGCCCGAGGTCCCGGAAGGAGAATGGTTTAAACGCTTTTCAGGAATGACAGTATGTGGCGAAGGCGAACTGATAAAGACCTTCCTTCTGCCCGGCCAAAGCCCGAAGGGCCAGCGGGTCGAATAACCGCAAGCGAGTTCGAGTACGATCAAGGCGGCTGGCTGTTTCGGACCTTCACCCGGTTCGCGCGACTCAGATTCGAGTGAAGTCAACCCGCAGAAGGAGATCCTGATCCGGACACCTCATTTCCAGGTACATTGCATCCGCACTCACACCGCGGAAGATTTGCGTGCAGTTGATCGCTTCCCATTCGAGGGCGAGGGTTTGAGCGTCCTCGAAGACGCCCGTAGCCTGATGGAAATTGCCGGAACTCTCAAACCAATAATAGCGATACCGTCCGGCTTGCTTATCCCAGGTGAAGATGGCGTGCGCCTCGGCAATCGTCCTGTCAGTGGCCTTTTCGATCATCCGGTAGTCGAACGTAAGGTAGGTGGCGTTGAACAGAAATCGTAGCGATCCCGTTCCTCGGATTGTCTGCGTTGTCTGCCCCTGTTGAGTCACCGTGTATTCCAACGCCCAGTCGCCGATCATGAAGCTCAACGCACGCATGGGTGCTTCAATTTCTGTATTCAAGCATCACCTCCGCATGGTGGCGGGCCAGTTTGGACAAGCCAAAAGATGGGGTGGTTAACCACAGAGACATTGAGTGGGACGTTACTCATTGGTCTCTCTGTGCCTCAGTGTCTCTGTGGTGTCCTACCAGTACGCATGCTATTTAGTTTCCGCGAGAGGTTTGGCGAGGTCGTCGAGCAGGTCCGGTTTGCCCTCGATACGGACGAGGCGCGGATAGCGTTCGCCGCCGTGATAGTCAATCGTGCAAGTCTTGTAATAATCGTCGTCGAGGACCAGCAAGCGAATCGGCTGAGAGCTGCTTTTGGCGGCCTTCAAGGCATCGCGGAGAAGTTCTGACGTGAAGGCGCGGTCGTCCACCGCCACGACGCGCATGCCGGAGGTGATCCCTGCCTGGTAGGCGGGTCCTCCTACAATCGAGTCCTGCACGGTGCCGTCGCCGCCGAGCCTCAGGCCAAGTGAGTAGACACCAGCCATCCCTCCGCCGAAGGGTCCGCCGCCACCACCACCAGGGCCTCCTTCTGCGGGCCTGTCCGAGTAGTCGACGTTCCATCCGCCGGCCTCGATGCCGCCCACCGGAGCGTCAGCCGAAGTGGAAGTCAGCCGCTCGTGGAAGAACCCTGCCCAGTCGTAAGGCACAACCTGGTTGAGTGAGCGAACCAGTTCATCAAAGGTGTAGGGCTTAAGCTCGGGACCATTGTTGGGACCGGCGTAAAAGAGACGGCAGAAATCCTCGAGCGATTTCTGGCCGTGGCTCTGGTCGTGGATCAGGGTCGCGACCTCGAGCCACAGCAGGTCGCCTTCGGGGTAATAGTCCGTGCCGCGCCGCCAATCCATCCAACCGCCGCGGCCGAAACCCATGCCAGGCGCCGCGTCGGCGGTGTCCTGCAAGGGCCGCCAAGTACGGCCAGGACGGCCCGGCCCTAAGTCCGCCGCCGTGCCGGCCAGATCTTGACGGTACTGCTCCGGCGTCCACAGCCCGCTGCGAGCGGCGAGGAGATTTCCCAGAAAATCCGTGAACCCTTCGTAGACCCAGAGCAGGTCATCCTTCATCGGCGCCTCAAAATCCGGAGTACACAGGCCGGCCGGGCGGCGAAACTTGCCGTTCCAGGAGTGGACGAATTCGTGTGAGAGCAGCCCTCCGACCCCACGCTTGCTCTGCGGCGAAACCACTCCGCGCTCCTCGGCGCGGCTGTCGTCGGACTCGTGGTGTTCGAGGCCGAAGTGCGCCACGTGATTGCTCAGGGTCAGGAGGAAGTGATAGTCACGGTAATGCCGCGTGCCGAAAAGCTTGCCGGTTTCCGCGACCAGATTGGTGAGACCCTTCTGAACGTCTGGGCTCATCTCGAGCGCCGCCTCGCTGTCCGCCACCAGGTCAATCTCGTGATGGATGGGCTCGCCGGACGGCCTCAGGTCCACAGCTCGATAGTATTCTCCGGCGATCACGGGCGAATCGACCAGCATATCCAGTGAAAGCGGCGCGAAGGTGACTTCGTTACCCGAAGCGCCTTCTTGCGGCAGAGCGGTTCCGAACTTCCATCCCTCCGGCAGGCGCAGCGTGGGATGATAGATGATCTTGGCGGCGGGGATTCCACCAGGATAGAGCAGGTTTTGGTTCCAACTGACAATCACCAGCTTATCGGTAGCCGATCCTCCGAAGGCGCCGCCGGAATCGATGTAATCGAATTCCGCTTCGAGAGTCTGTACGCCCTGAGGCACCTCCAAGTGGAAAGTGAAGACATCCAGCAGGTCGCGCCGCCAGGGAATCACCTTGCCGCCCGCCATGAACTTCAGGCCGGCGACGCTGCCGATGGGGCCCGACGGATCGTGCATGCCGGGAATCCACTTGGGGTAGTAAAGCGTCAGCGGCCCGGGTATCACCGGCATGACCATGTGCGTGTGCAGAATCTTCTCCGGGGCTCGCGTGGCATCGAGCGTCAGAGTAATGCTTGGGCCGCTCTGCGCGAACAACACGGATGTGCCCATGGCGATGACTACAAAGAGGGGAATTGATAAGCGCCGGCTTGCGGATTTCATTGCTGTGCTCCTTTTTGGAAGTCTAAGGGTGCAACCGGTCCGAGTAACGTCCACAGAACCCCTGCGCCCACGAGAGGTATGAGGCCGAATCCAAAGAACACGGGCAGAAATGAAAAGTGGTCCACCACCAATCCTGTAACGAGAGCGAAGACCATGCCGCCAAACCCCGAACCCATGCTCGCCAACCCCCAGATCGAACCCACCTGGTTCCTGGGATACACATCCGCGGGGAAAGCCAGCATGATTGACCCGCACCCGGTATAGCCGAGCATAGCCAGTGAGACGAGGGCGATGGAAGTCCGCGCATCGTGAGTGAGCACTGCCGGAATGGCGCTGGTCATCAGCACCGCAAAAAACGTGACTCCTCCCTTGCGAGCCACGTTAAGAGAAATGCCCCGCCCAAGCATCCAACCCGAAACCCAGCCTCCCAGAATATTTCCCAGTCCCGCCGCTACAAAAGGGATCCAGGCATACCTTCCTATGGAGGCCATGCTGAAGTGGCGCGCTCGCCTAAGGTATTCCGGAAACCAGAAAATGTAAAAGTACCACACAGGATCGAGGAACACCTTGGCAAGCGTGAAGCTCCATACAAATCGCGTGCGGAGCAACCTCCAGGCAGGAACATTAGGTGAAGCGGGACTCCCCTCCTTGGCAAGGAGAGGGTTGGGGGTGGTTGGCTTTGGGCTCGAAGCTGTGTCCGCCACGCCCGGCCCCTTGCTGTGCCGGGGATGGCGGTCGTCGTAAACCAGCCACCAGATCACCAACCAGACGAAGCCGACCGCACCCACCCAAACAAAAGCCTGCCGCCATCCATAGCGAAGCATAAGCCAGACGACCGCAGGCGGGGCCAAAATCGCACCAACGGCCGAACCGCTGTTGAAGATCCCGGAAGCGAGCGCGCGCTCCTTTACGGGAAACCATTCTGCCACCACTTTGACGCATGCGGGCCAGTTGCCGGCCTCGCCGGCGCCCAGAAGAAACTGGCAAACGCCCAGGGAGAGTTGGCCGCGCGCCAAGGCGTGAAGCATGCTTGCGACGGACCACCAAGCCATGGTCAGAGCAAACCCCAGGCGGGTTCCCACGCGATCCAGGAGCGGGCCGGAAATGCCGTTGGCGATGGTGTAGGCGAGCATGAAGGCGAAGACGACGCGCGCGTAAGCCGCGTGGCTCATGCCGAACTGGTCGATGAGCACCGGCGCGGCCACCGACAGCGTCTGACGGTCGAGATAATTGATGGTGGTGGCAAAGAAAGCCAGCGCGATCATCAGCCATCGCCGGGAGGAATTCGAAGGCCCCATATCGAAAGACCCGCCTGTAGCGCGGGCCAGACTCCCGCGCTCCGACCTTATAAGTCCCTCGTGTTCAACAATTTACGAGTTTAGAAATAATCCATAAACAGGTTACACCAAAATCACCCGCCGTGCATTGATGCCTCTTCCCGCCTACCCCACCATGGCCCGTGTGGAACGAGCGGCAACATTCGACTGGGAGGTTTAACCTATGAGTAGCATCAGCAGTCTCTCGACCGCAAATTTCCAAGAAGGATTTCGGAACGCCGACCGCGTTCAACGAAGCCTGCTGGCCGACCTCGAAAAGCGATGCCTGATCTGGCTGGCACGTCGGCTGCCGGCCTGGGTCAAGCCGGACCACCTCACGGCGCTGGGCTTTGTGGCCATGACCCTGGCCGGCGTCTCCTACGCGCTGGCCCGGGTTTGGTCGCCATCGCTCATCGTGGTGAACGCATGGCTGGCAGTCAACTGGTTCGGCGATAGCCTGGATGGAACCCTGGCCAGAGTGCGCCAGTGTCAGAGGCCGCGCTACGGGTTCTATGTCGACCACATTATCGATTCCTTCGGCGCGCTCATTCTCATCGCGGGGTTGGCGGTTTCCGGTTACATGGCCTGGTGGGCAGCAGTGGGGTTGCTTCTCAGCTTTTATCTGCTCTCCATCAACGCTTACCTCGCCACTTACACGCTAGGCAGTTTCCGCTTGTCCTACTGGAAATTTAGCCCCACCGAGGTTCGAATACTGCTGGCCGTGGGCAATGTCGTCGCCTGGCTCCGGCCCACTGTCCGCCTCATCCCCACTCACCCGCGCTTCTTCGACGTGGGCGGCGCGGTGGCGATCGCTTCGATGGGATGCGTACTCGCAATGTCGGTGCTGCGAAACACCCTTGCGCTTTACAGGCTGGAGCGACCGCGCCGTCATTTGTGATTTGTGATTTGCGATTTGCGATTGGCCGGTCGGTGACTTGTCAATTGCCAATCACAAATTAGAAATCACAAATCGCAATTAACTTGTTCTCCCGCTCACCCGATCTCCCGATGTATCATGGTCGCTTAAGGAGGGTCGAATGAAGGAACTGAGCGAAGACCTCATGCGCGTTGTCGATGAGGCGGAACCTCGGCTGCGTGCATTTAGCGAGCTTGCAAGTGCCAAGCCCGCAATACCGGGTGGCTGGTCGCGAAAAGAGCTGATCGGGCACCTGGTTGATTCGGCGTCCAACAACCACCAACGGTTCGTCCGTGCGGTGCTTCAGAATTCTCTGGATTTCCCTTCTTACGACCAAGCTGGAAACGTGCGTGTGCAGGCTTTTCAAGAAGCCGACTGGTTTCTCCTTGTCTCGCTCTGGGCCACTTACAACCGCTATCTAGCTCACGTAATAGCCCGCTTGCCCGCCTCCAAGCTTGACACTGTTTGCCGCATCGGCTCGGGGAGTCCCGTCACGCTGGGGTTCTTAGCTAGGGATTACTTCAAACATCTGGTGCATCATCTAGTACAAATCGGCGTCGCAGAAAACCCGGTGATCGGATGATCGGGAGATCGGGTGAACGCGAGACCTTCCCCTCGGCGACATGTCAACTGCCAATCACAAATCAGAAATCACAAATCGCAAATAGCTTGTTCACCCGATCTCCCGATCTCCGGATCTCCCGATAGTCTGACCATCTGATCTCCTGATTCCGAGCCGTTTCATCCGATAGAGCAGGGTGGTCCGTTTCAGCCCCAGCCGTTCCGCGGCTCCTCCCGGTCCGCCAAGCACTCCCTTGGCGGCGGCCAGCGCCGCGAGAATCTGGTTGCGGTCGGTTATCACCAGTGTGCGCACGCGGGGCGTCGAGCCTCGATCGGCAAGCCGCTCCAGTTCGCCGAGGGGCGCTTGCAGCGTGGTGGTCTTCGAAAGGATCACGGCGCGCTCGATGAAGTTCTGGAGTTCGCGGATGTTGCCAGGCCACTGATATTGCCGCAGGGCGTGCATCACGTCGGCGGGAATGGTTTCAATCCGCTTGTTCATGCGCCGCGCGTACTTCTCCGCAAAGTAGCGCGCCAGAAGCGGGATATCTTCCCGGCGCTCTCGCAAGGGCGGGACGGTGATGGGGAAAACGTTGAGGCGGTAATAGAGGTCGCCGCGGAATTCGTGGCGATCCACCATCCCAAGCAGATTCCGGCTGGTGGCCGCCACCAGGCGTACGTTGACGCGCAGAGTTCGCGAACTGCCCAAGCGCTCGAATTCCCGCTCCTGGAGAACCCGCAACAGTTTTGGCTGCAACTCGAGCGGGATGTCGCCCACCTCGTCAAGAAACAGCGTGCCCTGGTGGGCAAGCTCGAAGCGCCCTATTTTTTGGGCGATGGCCCCGGTGAAGGCGCCCTTCTCGTGCCCGAACAGCTCGCTCTCGAGCAGCCCGAGCGGAATCGCCGCGCAGTTCACTTTCACAAAGGTTCGGTCTCGCCTCGAGCTGAGGCTATGGATGGCGCGCGCGATCAACTCCTTTCCCGTGCCCGTCTCGCCAAATGCCAGGACGGTGGAATCGGTGGGCGCCACCGTCCTCACCTGATTTAGGACTTCTTTCAGGGCCTGGCTATCGCCGATGATGTCCTCGAAATCGCGATCGGTGCGAATTTCTTCCGTCAGGTAAACGCGTTCTTCCGCAAGCTTCTCCCGGACTGCATTCACTTCCCGATAGTTTAAGGCGTTCTCGACGCCGATCGCCACCTGGTTCGCGACCTGTCGAAGGAACTCGAGGTCCTCGTCGGAAAAAGCGTCGGCCAGCAACTTGCCCACGTTCAGCGTGCCCAAGGTTCGGTTATGACTGACCAGGGGCAGAAAGCAGCCCGACTTCAATCCGGCGGCGACGAGCGGATTGCTCTGGGGTGCGAAACGCGTGAAATCCTTGTCGTCCAGCAGGACTCCTTTGCCGGTTTCAACCACCTGGCCGGAAATCGTCCCTTCCATGGGGATCACAATCTCCTCGTCGTGGTCCCGGTCAGACTGGGAGAAGTGGCGAGCGTAAACGCGCAGGCGCCGGTCCTCACCCGGCTCCCGCAGGGTCACGCTGGTATAATCGCATTGCATCACGCGCCGGACGTTGGTGGAAATGGCACGCAAGAGATCGCGCAAGTCGAGGTTGGAAACGATGTTGTTGTTGAGATCGAGCAGCAGCCGCAGCCGGTCGCGTTCGCGCTCCAGTTGATGCAGCAGCGCCGCCGGCTCCAGCATGATCCCAGCCGAGGATGAGCCAGACTCAGGCATGTTTATGAGCTTACTCGGCGCCCTGTTTCTTGACAAGATGACATCGATGGCCTTGGAATGATAATGTTGCCCAGCGTTTCTGTTTGCTGAAAGCTGATAGCTGGCGGCTGAGAGCTGATGGCTCAGCCTACAAAGGGCGGTGAACATGGCGGAGAAGGCAAAGGTCGGGGTTTTCGGAATCGGGCTGGCGGCCTACTGGCCGCAGTTTCACGGGCTCAAAGAGCGACTGGAGGGCTATCAGCGCAGGGTGGAAGAACGCTTGGGCGATTGGGCCACCGTGATCAGCGCGGGGCTCGTCGACGACGCGCCGACGGCGGAGGAGGCTGCTCAAGCCTTTCTGTGCGAGAGGGTGGATCTGATCTTCTGCTATGTGGGGACTTACGCAACCTCGTCCCAGGTTTTACCCGTGGTCGAGAAGTCGAAAACTCCCGTGGTGGTGCTGAACCTGCAACCGCGCGCAGCCTTGGATTACGCCCACACGGACACCGGCGAATGGCTGGCCAACTGTTCCGCCTGCTGCGTGCCGGAAATCTCCTGCGCCTTCGCCCGCTCTGCCATTCCCTTCCAGCAAGTCACCGGCATGCTCGAGCCGGAGGCGGACGTGCGCGAGCCGAGCGAATTGGCCTGGGCGGAAATCCATGAGTGGTGCGAAGCGGCGAAGGTGGTCCACAACCTTCGCAAAGCGCGCATCGGCTTCTTGGGGCATCCCTACCCCGG
>Ga0187781_10000363_pt1 | contig 32305 bp, 44 predicted proteins | sample 0715_SJ02_MP02_2_FD_132447 | JGI IMG/M metagenome (GOLD analysis project Ga0187781, IMG submission 132447) | Tropical peat soil microbial communities from peatlands in Department of Meta, Colombia - 0715_SJ02_MP02_20_MG | ecosystem: Environmental > Terrestrial > Soil > Wetlands > Peat | place... | reverse complement strand
GCGCGCAAGTTGGCCGATGAGGAAAAGAGAGCTATTTCCGAATACTATGGAGCCGGGTTGGGGCCAGGTTAAGCGGATGCTGGCGATCAGGGCGAACCACTGTAACTGGTGCAAAATCGCCATTACACTCATCAACCAGGCAGCCTCCCGAATCTGTCAGTCCTCACTGACCCGCGTGGTTGTGCCGGTTGCCGCTCGTAATCGGGCGCTGCTACACTGAAAAGTTTTCATCCACTCAGAATCGTCTGATGCAAGGACTCATCTTCAAACCATGCTGAAACCGGGAGACATCGCCATCGTCAGCGGGGCCCGCACGCCCTTTGGCCGCTATTGCGGCAAGCTGAAAGACTTTACGGCCCAAGAGCTGGGCGCGATCGCCGGCAAATGTGCGATCGAACGCGCCGGACTTGATACCAAAGAATTTGATCATGCAGTTTTCGGGAATGCGCAGCAGACCTCCGGAGATGCGCTTTACGGCGCGCGGCATGTGGCACTGCGGGCCGGCCTGCCGATTGAAACTCCTGCGCTGACCGTGAATCGTCTGTGCGGGTCAGGGATGCAGGCCATTGTGAGTGCGGCCCAGATGATTGAGCTGGGCGAAGCGAATGTAGTGCTGGCGGGCGGCATGGAGGCCATGTCGCAGGCGCCGTTTGTGATTCGCGGACGCGACGGGTTTACCCTTGCTCCCGGCGGGAAGCTGGAAGACTCGCTGATGGTGGCGCTGCTCGACACTTACTGCGGGCTCTACATGGCGAATACAGCGGAGCGGTATGGCGAGCTACAGGGCATAACCCGGCAGGCGCAGGATGAGTTCGCGATGCGCTCGCAGCAGACCGCCGATGCTGCCTACAGAGAGGGACGCCTCCAGGAAGAGCTGGTTCCGGTGCACTTGAAGAATTCGAAAGGCGAGCCCACCGGTGAAACCTTGAATGAAGACGATCACCGGCGTCCGCAAACCACTATGGAGGGTCTGGCCAAGCTGAAGCCTGCTTTCGGCAAGAATGGCACGGTAACTGCCGGCAACGCGAGTGGCATCGTCGACGGCGGCGCAGCGGTGGTGGTTATGTCGCTGGAAGAAACGTCAAAACGCGGCATCAAGCCGTTGGGACGGATTGTGAGTTGGGGAATTACCGGCGTTGAGCCGAAAGTCATGGGCCGTGGGCCAGTGCCGGCATCGAAAATCGCCCTGCAAAAGGCAGGCTTGACGCTGGATTACATCGATCTGATCGAAGTCAACGAAGCATTTGCAGCGCAGTACCTCGCTGTCGAAAAAGAGCTGGGCCTCGAGCGCGAAAAGGTCAATGTGAATGGTGGGGCGATTGCGCTCGGGCATCCGCTTGGAGCGACCGGAACACGTCTGGTGATTACCTTGTTGTACGAACTGCGCCGGCGCAAGAAGAAATATGGGCTGTCAACCGCGTGCATCGGCGGAGGACAAGGCATTGCCATGATTGTGGAGAGCTTGAATTGATGATGGGGCGTTGAGGAAGGAAATGGCGATTCAAAAGGTTGGTGTTCTCGGCTGCGGATTAATGGGTTCCGGTATCGCCCAGGTGAATGCAACTGCGGGGTTCGAAACAACCGTGCTCGAAGTGGAGCAGAAATTTCTTGACCGCGGGTTCGGCGGAATTCAGAAATCGCTCGCCAAATTCGCGGAAAAGGGAACAATCAAAGAAACGCCCGAAGCGATTCTCGGGCGGCTGAAAGGTACAACCAGCCAAAAAGACCTGGCTCATTGCGACATCGTGATTGAAGCCATCATTGAAAATGTTCCGGCAAAGAAAGAAATGTATGCCGCGCTGGACGGCGTGGTGAAGAAAGACGCCATCTTCGCTTCGAACACTTCGTCCATTTCAATTACGGAGTTGATGACTGCCACCAAACGACCAGAGCGATTCATTGGCCTGCACTTCTTCAATCCTGTGCCGCTGATGAAACTGGTCGAGGTGGTGCGCACGATTGCCACGGCCGACGAAGTTTACGAATCGGCGTACGAATTTGCCAGGAAGTTGGGCAAAGTGCCGGTGCGCACCAGCGACAAAACCGGATTCGTCGTGAACCGCCTGCTGGTACCGTACCTGCTGGACGCGATTCGCGCCTATGAAGAAGGCGTCGGCTCGATCGAGGACATTGACAACGCTATGAAGCTGGGCTGCGGCTATCCCATGGGACCCTTTACGCTGCTTGATTTTGTGGGCCTGGATACGACGTATTACATCACTCATGTGATGTATGACGAATTTAAAGAACGCCGTTTCGCCTCACCTCCGCTATTGAAGCGGCTGGTGATGGCAGGCTGGTACGGACGAAAAACGGGCAAGGGATTTTACGATTACTCGGACCCGGCCAACCCCAAGCCGAACAAGCTGTAGGATTCGGGAGCTTATGACCTTCGAAAATATTCTGCTGGAAAAGAAAAATTCCATCGCCTACATCACCGTCAATCGTCCGAAGGTGCTTAACGCGCTCAACATGGCGACCATGGAAGAGCTGCGGGCGGCGTTCCACGATATCAAGAACGACACGAACATTCGCGTCGTGATCCTGACCGGTTCGGGTGAAAAGGCTTTCATTGCCGGCGCGGATATCGGCGAACTTGCAAAGCACGATCCGGTCAGCGCCAAGGCCTACACCCATCGCGGCCAGTCGGTGCTCAATTTGATTGAGAATCTGGGCAAGCCGGTCATCGCCTGCATCAACGGCTTCGCGCTTGGCGGGGGCTGCGAGATTGCCATGGCCTGCACGATGCGCCTGGCCAGCGAAAACGCGAAGCTCGGTCAGCCTGAAGTGAAGCTGGGTATCATGCCGGGATACGGCGGCTCACAGCGCTTGCCACGATTGGTGGGCAAAGGGATCGCCATGCAACATGTGCTGACCGGCGAAATGATCAACGCCCAAGAAGCGCACCGCATAGGGTTGGTCAATGAAGTGGTCGCGGCCGCGGAACTCATTTCTCGCGCCGAGGCGATTGCGCAGAAGATTATCGCTAACGCCCCGCTGGCTGTGCAGTACACGATGGAGGCAGTGAACAGAGGAATGGAAATGCCGCTGGCGGAAGGATTATTTCTGGAAGCGACGCTGTTTGCCGTGTGCTGCGCCACGGAAGATAAGAAAGAAGGCACGACCGCATTCTTGGAGAAGCGGCAAGCGCAGTTCAAAGGCAAGTAAAGAGACTGGTTGTACAGGTTCACGGATGAAAGATGGCTCATCACGGAGAGAGCTGGCGAAAGTCGCCACGGAAAAGATTCGAAAAAAAGCCATCGCCGGCAGCCTGAATGCGGCTGGCCTTCGTTTTGCAATCGTAGTTTCCCGATTCAACGAGTTCATTACTGAAAGGCTGCTTCGCAGCGCATATGACGGGTTGGTGCGCTCAGGGGCAAGCGAGAAGAACGTCACAATCGTCCGTGTTCCCGGCTCATTTGAGATTCCCTCTGCGGCCCGGACGCTTGCCGAAACAAAAAAATACAATGCCATCATCTGCCTCGGGTGTCTGTTGCGCGGCGACACTGCCCATTACGACGTGATTGTCAATGAGGTTACACGTGGCATCGGTCAATCGGCACAGGAAACCGGGGTCCCCCATGCGTTCGGCGTTCTCACTTGCGACACGCTGGAGCAAGCCATCGACCGCGCCGGCTTGAAGATGGGCAACAAAGGTCAGGAAGCTGCGCTGGCGGCGGTGGAGATGGCGAACCTGAAAAGAGCGGTGAGCACTCAGCAGTCAGCGCTCAGCCATAAGAAAGAGCGTGGAGCTGCCCGGCAGGCGCGAAGGCCACCTAAATCCAGCCGATAATGCTTCGTTTTGCATCTACCAGTATCCTGTAGACTGAATGCTGAGCGCTGAGTGCCGAATGCTCTCATGGGTACGCGTCGCAAATCCCGCGAACTGCTTCTGCAAATGCTGTTCCAGGCTGACATGGGCCGGCAAGCGCCAGAACAGGTGCGGCGCACATTTTGGAGCGAACATAGCTCCGTCCCCGACGACGTTCGTGAGTTCACCGAGGACTTATTCCGCGTGGCCACAGACCGCAGCCGCGAGATCGACGCTTTAATTGAGCGCCACGCAGAGAACTGGCGGATGGACCGTATGGCGGCGGTCGACCGCAATCTGTTGCGCGCCGCTGTAGCCGAACTCACCGGATTTCCCGCCACACCGCTGGCGGTGGTCATCAACGAAGCTCTTGAGATCGCCCGTAAATTCTCCAGCCCGGAATCCGTCCAATTCATCAATGGCGTGCTTGATAGCGTAGGCCGGGAATTGGAAAAGAAAGCTGTCGGTCGCTAACCCTGGGTCCTTCGTCGCACGTCCTTCGTCGTTCGCCCAAACGGTTTCCGATACAAGTTCAGAACTAAGCAGGTCTGTTCAAGTGCCACGCACCAAGCGATCGAGGTCACGGTTTCACTGCGACCAGGTCTGGATTGCAGGTGATCCCGGTGAATTGTTGTCCTCCAGGAGTCAGGCAAAGGCCGAGCGGAAATTGTATTTGCGCAACATCAGCTCCGGTCGCCGTCTCAATCTCGTGCAACATGCCGTCGGTCGCTCCCACCGCCAGCAACCTCCCGTCGACAGTGAGTGAGGCTTGAATAGGAGCAGCATTCCCCGCGAGCGAAAGTGTAGAGGTGATCTGCGCGGCGATATCGTAGACCAGGATTCCGTTCACTTCAGGCGATAGAATGTACACCTTTGACCCGTCCTCGGAAATGATCAACTGGGTGGCTTCTGTGAAACTGCCGAGGCCTAAATTGAACGAGGTCACGCTGTCCCTGACTGTGGGAGTACAGCCTGCGGGTGCTGTGGTGACATCAATAATGTCAACCATCGGGGGAACCAAGGCCAGCATGTGAGCCGCATCAGGAAGCGCACGGATAAAGCTTGGAGCCGCTACCGTCGCTACCGTATCAGCCTCACCGTTATCGCAGGTTCTTCGTACCATGATGCCTGCCGGATCGCCTCCCGCCAGATAGGCGAATGCGCCTTCAGCAAAGAATGCGACGTCATTGGCCGGGGCTCGGAGGGGAAGCGTCTGCAGCGCGTCCAGGATGGAATACACATACAGGGTGCTGCCCGTGATGATGTAGGCCTTCAGGCTGTCGGGCGAAAAATCCGCGGCGGTCGCCCCGGTAATGGGAAGAGCAGTGCTCGTGTTGGTGTTTGTGTTGAAAACAAAAACCTGATTTGGCGCATCAGTTGTGTCGGAGACCACGACTTTGCTTCCATCCGGAGAAGTCGACAGCACCTTGCCGGGCGCAGAGATAAATTGCGTGACAGTGCTCGCGGAGGAATCAATCACCATCAAACCCTTCGTCCCAAGGAATCCTGAGTTGGTGCCAGCGTAGGCTTTTGTCCCCGCCCGATTGAACAAGAGAGAATTGGGAGTGGTGGAAAGATTGATCGCAGCTCCCAGAGTATTCGGCGTTGTCACGGGAATCACAGTGCTGATGCAATTCTCTGTAGTGCCGCAACCGGTGCTGCTGACGTACACCGTGGCAGCAGGCGCAGCTGTGGAACTGGGACTCAGAATCATTTGCACCGCGTTTTCGGGATAAATCGGCAGCGTTGGCAGGAAACCAATGTTGCACGTCGGTGGTGTACAGGAAGCGATAACTGTCGCGCCACCACCCGACGAGGTGCCGCTGGCAACACCAGCAGTGCTGACCGTCACCGAGCCGGACTCTGAGGAGCTCCAGGTCAGGGGAAGGGCGCTAACGTTGGTCGTGCTGATGACATTTCCAACCGTATCTGTCACGGTGGGTACGATCGTCTTCGACGTGGCGCTGGAGTTGGTGACCTGCAGTGCGATCGACTGGACCGCGCAAGTGGTGAAGTTCACCGGGCTGCTGGTCGCAGTGCCGATGGTGGCGTAAACGGGAGTCACCCCGGGCGCGTTCGCAATCGCCAGCACTTGATTCAGCGAGACATTGTTGACGATGTTGCTGAGTCCCGAGGCTGTGTTGCTGAGGGTAGCGACTCCTTGGTTGACAGCCTGCCACGTGAACTGGCCCACGCTCGATGTGATATCTACGCCACGGCTGAAAGCCATGGCTTGATAAACCGTATTCTGCGGTAGCGAGTTTTCCAATAGCGATTGACAGGCATGCCGTGGCACCGTACAGGGTGCACTCGGCTGCGCCACGCTGCAGAGGTCCTGCACCGTAACACCGTCGATGTGCTGGTGAACGTAAACCGTCGTAGGCGGGCTGGTCACCCCGTTTGCTGTGGCCGTGACCAGTGCCACTCCAATTTGGCCCGGTGTGCAGATGCTCGGGCTAGCGAGATTGTCCCAGCTGCCCGCGCAGGCCAATCCATTGGCCGCTACCGTCACCACCGCGGTGTTGCTCGACTGGTAGGAGACCGGCTCGGTAATGCTTGCTTTCACAGAATTCTCTACGGTCGCGGTGAAACTTTGATTCTTGCCAAGCTCAAGTGAAAGCGAGGGCGCGGGTGTGATTGTAATACTGGCAGGTACGGGAAAAATTGTGCTTCGCAGAGCCTTGCTGCCGCAACCGGGAAGCATCAATACTAATGCTGCGCTACAGGCCAGAAGTCCGCCAGCAATTACGGGCCTACCCATGCGTCCTCTGTACAGTCATGATTCATCCGGGAGGTGTGCTCGTTGTATGAGAATTTTCCAGTCTAGAGGCAGTTTGTGTTTTGGGCAATGCCGCTGGTACGCTAACGGTTGACGATCCGCAAACTGAGTTGTTATATTTGTATAGTTCCGCGAGTCATCATGGCTTATCTGTAGGCGGCTCGTTAGGCTGCGCGTGAGTGCTGCGCGAAGCTCCGACAGGAAAGCAGTTGAGCCGCAGAGATACACGTCTTCGGAGTTCGCTTCGAAGATGCCCTCGCTGAAACGTCCTGCGCGTAACTTCCACCCGTTGGGAGGGCTATGCAGGGCGATGCTGACGAAACGGAGTGCCTCCTCAAGCCGGGGCGTGGCGCCACCGTCGGCAGCTAGTCCGAACCGTAAGTAACAATCTTCCGCCCGGATTTGCTCCGGGGGAAAGCATGGTTGGCAAGCCGCCATCCAGACCCTGAATCAGGGACAAAGCATCAGCGGCGTTTGTGCGCATGCGAGTTGCGTAGTGTGCAACGTGGAAAGGAAACGGCCAAAGGAAGATGCCTACATTCAATCAACTGGTGCGCGCGGGGCGGACCCGCCCGCGGTACAAAACCGCGAGTCCAGCGCTGCAGGGATGCCCGCAAAAACGCGGTGTGTGCACGCGCGTCTATACACAAACGCCGAAGAAACCCAATTCGGCCCTGCGCAAAGTGGCTCGCGTGCGGCTCACTAACGGGATCGAGGTCACCACTTATATTCCGGGCGTCGGACACAACTTGCAGGAACACTCGATTGTGCTGATCCGCGGCGGCCGTGTGAAGGACCTCCCGGGAGTTCGCTATCACGTAATCCGTGGGACGCTGGACGCAGTGGGCGTGGCCAACCGCAAGCAAGGGCGTTCCAAGTACGGCGCCAAACGGCCAAAATAAAGTTGCCAGTGGTCAGTATTCAGTGGCCGGTTGAGGCACTGAGAACTGATGGCTGAAAGCTGAGAGCTAAAGAGAATGCCTCGTAAAGGACATGTCGCAAAGCGCGGAGTGGAGCGAGATCCGGTTTACCAATCGGACCTGGTAACGAAATTCGTGAACTCCATGATGTGGGGCGGCAAGAAAAGCACCGCCGAGAAGATTTTTTATGAGTCGCTCAACCGCCTGCAGCAGAAAGGCGGCGACGAAGCGCTCAAACTGTTCAACAAGGCAGTGGAGAATTGCAAGCCGCTGCTGGAAGTCAAGACTCGCCGCGTGGGTGGCGCTAACTATCAGGTTCCGGTGGAAGTGAATCCCGACCGGCGCACCTCACTCGCCATCCGCTGGCTGATTACCTATTCGCGCGGACGCGGTGAGAAAGGAATGATCGATAAGTTAAGTAACGAATTGCTTGATGCCGCCAACAACCGCGGCGCCGCAATCAAGAAGAAAGAAGATGTTCACCGCATGGCGGAGGCCAACAAGGCTTTCGCACATTATCGGTGGTAGTAGCTTTGAAATTGTGTGATCGGGTAATTGTGCAATTTGCACTTTGGGCTTTGGTTTGAAATTGCCAAATTACCCGATTACTCAATTACCAAATCCAAGCGGATTTTGGAGCCCGGAAAGAACGAGTAAACAGTCGTGCCTAGAACAGTCCCATTAGAGCGTTGCAGGAACATCGGCATCATGGCTCACATCGATGCCGGTAAGACCACTACGACGGAGCGCATCCTTTTTTATACGGGGAGAACGCACCGCATCGGAGAGGTCCACGAAGGCACTGCGACCATGGACTGGATGGAGCAGGAGCAGGAGCGTGGCATTACCATTACCTCCGCCGCTACCACCTGCACATGGCGCGACATTCGCATCAATATTATTGATACGCCCGGTCACGTCGACTTTACGGCCGAAGTCGAGCGTTCTTTGCGTGTACTCGACGGTGCTTGCGCTGTGTTTGACGCCGTTCACGGGGTTGAGCCACAGTCAGAAACCGTATGGCGCCAGGCCGACAAGTACGAAGTCCCACGAATTTGCTTCATTAACAAGATGGACAAGATGGGCGCCGACTTCGAGCACGCCATCGACACCATCCGCAAGCGTCTCAACGCCCGCCCCGTAGCCATCCAACTCCCAATCGGACAAGAAGACAAGTTCAAAGGTGTTATCAATCTGTTTCAGATGAAAGCGATCATCTGGAGAGATGCAACCCTGGGCGCGGAGTACGTAACCGAAGAGATTCCAGAGGAGCTGAAGAAGAAAGCCAACGCCTTTCATAACCAGATGGTCGAGACCATCGTCGAGAACGACGACGAACTCCTGCACAAATATATGGAAGGCGAGGCAATTACGCCGGAAGAACTCAAAGCTTCGCTGCGCAAGTCGACTATTGCTTTGAAAGTATTCCCGGTGATTTGCGGAAGCGCTTTTAAGAACAAAGGCGTGCAACCGTTGCTCGATGCGGTGGTGGATTTTCTTCCTTCGCCAATTGATATCCCGCCGGTAAAAGGTATTGACCCCGACACCAACCAGACGATTGAGCGCAAAGCCAACGACAACGAGCCGTTCTCCGCTTTGGCCTTCAAAATCATGACTGATCCATTCGTTGGTCAACTCGTTTTTATCCGGCTCTATTCCGGACAACTCAAGACCGGCGATTCGGTTTTCAACATGCGCAAGCAGCGTAGCGAGCGCATCGGGCGCTTGCTCAAAATGCACGCCAACAAGCGCGAAGAGATCAGCGAAATCTATGCCGGCGACATTTGCGCGTGTGTTGGTCTGAAAAACGTCAGCACCGGCGACACTATCTGTGACGAAAGACATCCCATCCTGCTGGAATCGATTGAGTTCCCTGCCCCGGTAATTGATGTCGCGGTTGAACCGAAAACCAAGGGTGATCAAGAAAAAATGGGCATGGCGCTGGCCAAGCTAGCGCAGGAAGATCCCACTTTCAAAGTTCACACCGATCCCGACAGCGGTCAAACCATCATCAGCGGCATGGGTGAGTTGCACCTGGAAATCATCATCGACCGCATGATGCGCGAGTTCTCGGTCGAAGCCAATGTCGGCAAGCCACAGGTGGCTTATCGCGAGACGATTCGCAAGCCGGCCGAAGCGGAAGGCAAATACATCCGCCAGACCGGCGGTCGCGGCCAGTATGGTCACGCTAAGATTCGTCTCGAGCCGCAGCAACCCGGAAAGGGCTATGAGTTCGTCAACGAAATTGTTGGCGGCTCGGTGCCCAAGGAATACATCAAGCCCATCGACCAGGGAATTAAAGAGGCCATGGAAGGCGGCGTTCTCGCAGGCTATGAGATGGTCGATATCAAGGCTACGCTCTACGACGGCAGCTATCATGAAGTCGATTCCAGCGAAATGGCGTTCAAGATTGCCGGTTCGATGGCCTTCAAAGAGGCTGCGCGCAGGGCTTCGCCGGTGTTGCTCGAACCGGTGATGTCGGTCGAGGTCGTCGTGCCGGAAGATTTCGCGGGCGCGATTATGGGGGATTTGAGTTCGCGTCGCGGAAGAATCGAAGGCATGGAGCATCGCGCTGGATCGCAGGTGATCAAGGCGATAGTGCCGCTGGCGGAGATGTTCGGCTATGCGACCCACATGCGCTCTAGCACCCAGGGACGCGCGACGTACTCGATGCACTTCGCGCGCTACGAAGAAGCCCCGCGCGCCGTGGCAGAAGAAATCATCGCCCGCGTGCAGGGAAAAACGGTGGGAAAGTAACCGCAAGCATTTGAGGTAATAGCTGAGGAACGAATATGGCGAAAGAGAAATTTGAACGCACCAAGCCGCACGTGAACGTGGGCACCATCGGTCACATTGACCATGGCAAGACCACACTGACGGCGGCCATCACCAAGGTATTGCAGAAGCACAATCCCAAGATCGTGTTCCGGTCATTCGACTCGATCGACAATGCGCCGGAAGAGAAAGCCCGCGGCATCACTATCGCCACGGCGCACGTCGAGTATGAGACCGACAAGCGGCACTATGCCCACGTCGACTGCCCGGGCCACGCCGACTACATCAAGAACATGATCACCGGGGCGGCACAGATGGATGGCGCGATCCTGGTAGTGGCGGCGACCGACGGCCCGATGCCGCAGACGCGCGAGCACGTGCTTTTGGCCCGCCAGGTAGGTGTGCCCTACATCGTGGTGGCGCTCAACAAGTGCGATGCGGTGGATGATCCCGAACTGCTGGACCTGGTGGAACTGGAAGTCAGAGAGTTGCTCAAGAGCTATCAGTTTCCTGGGGACAAGGTGCCGGTGGTGCGGCTGTCGGCGCTGGGGGCGCTGAACGGGGAAGCCAAGTGGGAGAAGCAGATTGACGAGCTGATGAAGGCGGTGGATGACTACGTGCCGCTGCCGCAGCGCGAGACCGACAAGCCGTTCCTGATGCCGATCGAGGATATCTTCTCGATCTCGGGACGGGGCACGGTGGTGACCGGGCGAATCGAGCGGGGCAAGGTGAAGGTGGGCGAGGAAGTGGAGATTGTGGGCTTCCGCGAGACCCGCAAGACGGTGGTCACGGGGGTGGAGATGTTCAAGAAGTCGCTGGACGAAGGTCTGGCCGGCGACAACGCCGGGCTGCTGCTGCGCGGCATCGGCAAAGATGAAGTGGAGCGCGGCATGGTGTTAGCCAAGCCGGGCTCGATCACGCCGCACACCAAGTTCAAGGCGGAAGTATACATTCTGACGAAAGAAGAAGGCGGGCGGCACACGCCGTTCTTCAAGGGCTACCGGCCGCAGTTTTACCTGCGGACGACGGACGTGACGGGCGTGGCGGAGTTACCGGCGGGGACGGAGATGGTGATGCCGGGGGACAACGTGGCGCTAGTGATTGAGCTGATCACGCCGGTGGCGATGGAGAAAGGGTTGCGGTTCGCCATTCGCGAGGGCGGCCACACGGTGGGCGCCGGCACCATCAGCGAGATTGTGCAGTAAGGGAAAGGCAGAAGCAAGAATGCATGAGTAAGAAACAAGAATGCAGAAGTAAAAGAGCAATCGCACGCAATAACTTCTGCATTCTGAATTCTTACTTCTGCATTTGAATAGCGGCTTGCATCATGCCGCAAGATCTTTCCTTCCGGACGGGAGGAGCAAGAGAGAAAAAAGTGAGTGCAAACGAGAAGATTCGAATCCGGCTGAAGGCTTACGATTACCGCATTCTGGACCAGTCCACCACTGAAATCGTGGAAACCGCGCGGCGAACCGGAGCTGAAGTCCACGGGCCGATTCCATTGCCAACGATGAAAAACAAATATTGCGTTTTACGGTCACCGCACGTGGATAAGAAGTCGCGCGAGCAGTTCGAGATTCGTACTCACAAACGCTTGCTGGATATTGTCGAGCCTACGCCGCAGACAGTGGATGCGTTGATGAAGCTCGACCTCCCGGCAGGCGTGGACGTCGAGATTAAGGCATTCGGCAAGGAGCACAAATGACCGCGTTTTGCGGGCGTGAGCAAAGCGGGAGCCCGCAGCGGTCGTCCCGAGCGAAGCGAGGGATCTCAGCCGATAGCCACTGAGCCGAGCTCGGAACGGAGTAGGAAATGGCAAAAGTAGCAGGAATTTTAGGCAAGAAAGTCGGCATGACGCAGCTCTTCGATGATAAGGGCAACGTGCATCCCGCAACCGTGCTCCAAGCCGGGCCGTGCGTGATTACGCAGCACAAGACCGAGACCAAAGATGGCTATGTGGCCGCCCAGATTGGGCTGGTTGAGTTTGTCAAGCAGTCGCGCCTGACCAAGCCCGCCCAGGGCCACCTGGCCAAACATAATCTTCCGCCCGTAAAGTTTGTGCGCGAAGTCCCTATCGAGGTCGAGGAAAAGGCTGAAACAGGTGGTGACGGAATCAAGGCTGGGGCTCGCGTACTGGTGGATATTTTCGATGGCGACAAATTCGTCGATGTGGTTGGTGTCAGCAAAGGACGCGGTTTCCAGGGCGTAGTGAAGCGTCACCATTTTGGCGGTGGGCCAAAATCGCACGGTTCGATGTTCCAGATCCCCGGTTCGATTGGCTCATCTGCATTCCCTTCGCGCGTGTTTAAGGGAATGAGAATGTCGGGTCACATGGGCCACGAACGTGTAACGGTCCGTAACCTCCGAGTGCTAGGCGTCGACAAAGAAGACAATCTGCTGGTGGTGGAAGGCAGCGTGCCGGGCCCGAATGGCGGGTACATCGTGATTACCAAGGCCAAGAAGCCACCGAGGGAACGGCGCGGCTTTGCTGGCGCGGCCACCGTCGATCCGTTGAAGGCGGCAAAACGAGCGGCCAAGAAGGCGTAGCCAGGAAAAACAATGGCAACGATTGACATTCAAAATCTGAGCGGGGCCAAGGTTGGGACACTCGAACTGGCCGACGAAATCTTCGGCGCAGTAAACGAAGACCTGCTTTGGGAGGCGGTGAAACAGTATCGGGCTGCGCAACGCGCCGGCACTCATGCCACAAAGGCGCGCTGGCAGGTTTCCGGCTCCGGCAAGAAGCTTTGGCGGCAAAAAGGTACGGGCCGGGCGCGTATCGGATCGATTCGTTCGCCGCTGTGGCGTCATGGTGGAACCGTGCATGGGCCGCAGCCGCACTCTTACGAATACGCTTTCCCGCGCAAGAAATTGCTGGGAGCTTTGCGATCAGCTCTGGCGGCGAAGTTTGCCGATGGCAAGCTGGTGGTGGTGAATGCCTTTGACGTAAAGGAAGTGAAAACCAAGGCGTTTCGCGAAGCGTTAGACAAATTGAAGGTGCATGGGACTGCCTTGCTGGTCGAAGTGCCCAAGCATGGCAATCGCAACCTCGAGCTCAGTTCGCAGAATCTGGATGGAATTGAGTTGATTGCGGGCAACGAGGTCCATCCCTATCACCTGTTGCGATACGATCGCGCCATCTTTACTCAGCCGGCGATCGAAAGGTTGCAGCTTTCTTTGAAGAATTCGCTTCCTAAGCGGCAGCGCGAAGCCAAAGAGGCCGAGGGTGAGCCGAAGAAGGCCACTCGTACCCCGCGGCGCCGGGTCAAGCACGAGAAAGCTGCGGAGGTGGCCTGATGAAATCTGCGTATCAGATTTTGCGTCGTCCCGTGATCACCGAGAAAGGTCTGGCCATTAAGGAGAACCAGAACACGTTGGTGTTCCAGGTGGCGCCCAAAGCCACGAAAACTGAAATCAAGGAAGCGGTGCAGAGCATTTTCAAAGTGAAAGTGGAGTCGGTACGTACGGCCAATTATCCGGGCAAGGAAAGACGTCGCGGAAAGTTTGCCGGGTATCGACCCGATTGGAAAAAGGCGTACGTGCGGTTGAGGTCCGGCGAGAAGATGCCGGAATACGCACAGAACCTGTAAACCTGTCGTTGGCCGTTTGCGCCTTGGCAAAGGCACGGTACGACGTAGGAAGTTGCGAACGACGCGAGCAAAGTTAGAGTCGAACATGGCGATAAAAACTTACAGACCGACAACACAGACGTTGCGCTTCCGGACCACGCTGGTCAGCGATGACATCACCAGCGCGAAGCCGTACAAGCCGTTGACCGAACCCAAGCAGCGCACCGGCGGACGGCGGAATGCGGGTGATATTACCAGTTGGTTCCGCGGCGGCGGGCACAAGCGCAAGCTGCGAGTCATCGATTTCAAGCGCGATAAGACCGGGATTCCGGCGAGCGTAATTTCGATCGAATATGATCCAAATCGCTCGGCTCGCATTGCCTTGCTGGCCTACGCGGATGGCGAAAAGCGGTATATCCTGCAGCCGAGTGGTTTGAAGGTTGGGCAAAAAGTTGTGAGCGGCCCGGAGGCGGACATCCTGGTGGGAAATGCCTTGCCGTTGCGTAATATTCCGCCCGGCACGACGATTCACAATCTTGAGTTAAAGCCGGGGAAGGGGGCGCAAATGGTGCGCTCGGCGGGTGGCGCCGCGCAGTTGGTAGCCAAAGAGGGCGACTACGCGCTGGTTAAGTTGCCTTCCGGCGAGACCCGCAAGGTGGACCAGAATTGCCTGGCCACGATTGGCCAGGTCGGCAATGTGGATCACGAAAACGTGACAATTGGCAAGGCCGGCCGCTCCCGCTGGCTGGGCAAGCGTCCACACAACCGCGGTGTTTCGATGAATCCGGTCGACCATCCGCATGGAGGCGGCGAAGGCAAGACTTCCGGCGGGCGTCACCCAGTGACACCCTGGGGCCAGCCGACGCGTGGTTATAAGACGCGCAACAACAAGCGGACGGATGCCTTCATTGTGAGCAGGAGAAGCAAGTAGTAGCCAGAAGCTGGCAGCGAGAAACTGAGAGTCGATTTATGGCACGTTCAACCAAGAAAGGACCGTTCGTGGATGGCTATCTGCAGACGCGGATAGAAGCCATGAACTCGCGCAATGAGAAAAAAGTGCTGCGCACATGGTCGCGGCGCTCGACGATCATCCCGGAATTCGTGGGACACACGATTGCCGTGCATAACGGCAAGAAATTTATTCCGGTGTACATCACCGAGAACATGGTGGGGCACAAGCTGGGGGAATTCAGTTTCACCCGCCAGTTCAAAGCGCACTCTATGAAGGCAGCAACGGAAGCGGCGGTTCGGCCGGCCGGTGTGCCGGGCGGCCCAGGGGCCCCGGTTCCCGCAGGTGGAACCACAGGAGCTGCGCCGGCCACTCCCGCTGCGCCTGCGCCACCGAAGAGCTAAGGACAGAACGTTTATGGAATTTCGAGCTCAAGCACGGTTCATGCGCGTCTCGCCGCAGAAGGCCCGGTTGGTGTTGGATTTGATCAAGGGCCGGCGGGTTGAAGATGCTCTCAACACGCTGGCTTTTACCAAGAAGCGAGTAGCGCCGACGATTGAAAAGTTGGTTCGCTCGGCGGTGGAAAACGCCACTTACTTGAGCAGCGAGAAGGGCGTAGACGTCGATGTCGACAATCTTTACGTGAAGCGAGCGGTGGCTAACGATGGGCCGCGCATGAAGCGTATTCGTCCCGCTCCCATGGGACGCGCTTATCGTTATGTACGGCGCATCGCTCACATTGAGATTGAACTGGCTGAGCGGGGCAAAAATGGAGCAGCCCTGGCAAAAGTTGTGGCTGAGGAGCCCCCAGCCACCAAAGCGCCGGCCAAGCGAGCTGCGGTAAAGAAAAAATCAGCAGGCGGCAAGAAGGCAGTCGCGAAGTAGCAGGACCGGCGCCTCGCGCCGGCAGGAAGCAGGAGAAAAGATGGGACAAAAAGTTCATCCGTACGGATTTCGCCTGGGCTACACAAAGCCGTGGAAATCGCGCTGGTTCGCCGAGCGCGATTACGACAAGCAGTTACTCGATGATGTCAGGCTGAAAAAGGAGCTGAAAGAGAAGCTCAAGTCGGCCGGCGTGAGTTCCATTGAAATCGAGCGCCCGGGCAACAAGTTGCGCGTGATTATCAAGACGGCGCGCCCTGGAATCATCATCGGACGCAAAGGCGCCGAGATCGACAAGCTAAAACAGGACGTGCAAAAACGCATGGGTGGGCGCGAGGTTTACATCGATATCCAGGAAGTGCACAAGCCGGAGCTGGACGCACAACTGGTTTCGGAATCGATTGCGCTGCAATTGGAGAAACGCGTCGGCTTCCGGCGTGCCATGCGGAAAGCGGTGGATTCTGCACTGCGTTTCGGATGCAAAGGAATCAAGGTCCGGGTCAGCGGGCGGCTGAACGGGAATGAAATCGCCCGTTCGGAATGGTATCTGCAGGGGCGGTTGCCGCTGCACACTTTGCGTGCGGACATTGAGTACGGTTTCTCTGAAGCCATGACGACCTATGGGGTCATCGGCGTGAAGTGCTGGATTTATCGCGGCGAGATTCTGCCGCAGAAAAAGCGTGAAGGCCAGCAGGCACAGCAGCCGGCGGGAGCGTTCTAGAAGGCAGAAGTTAGAAGTAAGAAGTAAGAAGTAAGAATGCAGAATTAATTAGCTAAGAGCTGATTGTTATGTTGATGCCGAAAAAAGTTAAGTACCGCAAGCAGCAGCGGGGCCGCATGACCGGGAAGGCCTGGCGCGGCAGCGAACTGGCCTTCGGAGATTACGGGCTGAAAGTGCTGGAGCCGGGCTGGATCACCGACCGGCAGATCGAAGCGGCTCGCGTGGCCATGACCCGTTTCATCAAGCGTGGCGGCAAAATCCAGATTCGCCTGTTTCCCGACAAGCCGGTGACCAAAAAACCCGCTGAAACCCGTATGGGAAAAGGCAAAGGAGCCCCGGACCACTGGGTTGCGGTGGTTCGTCCGGGCAAGATTTTGTTTGAGATGGAAGGCGTTACATTCCAGGATGCTTCCGAAGCCATGCGTCTGGCGTCACACAAACTGCCGCTACGCACTACATTTGTGAAGCGGGAGTCGGCAGCACACTGAGAACCAAGAACTGGAAACTGAATTTCTATGAAGCCCGAGAAAGTACGCAACCTAACCGACGAAGAGCTTAGGCATCAGGAGCGCGATTTGAACGACCAGCTTTTTAAGCTGAAGTTTCAACTCAACATGGGACAGACAGAAAGTCTCAAGAAAATCCGCGGCTTGCGCAAAGACATTGCCCGTGTCAAGACCATTGCCCGGGAGCGCGAATTGGCCGGTAAGACGGAGAACAAGTAATGCCAGAATCAAGCTCACAAACTCAGGCCCGGGCCGCAGGCAGACGGAAAGAGGTGGTCGGCATGGTGGTCTCCAGCCGCATGAAAAAAACGATCATTGTGCAAGTGGTGCGGCAGAAGAGCCACGGCTTCTATGGCCGCGTGATTTCAAAGGCAAAGAAGTTCTACGCTCACGATGAAAAGAATGAGGCGCATGTGGGCGACTTCGTACGGCTGGAAGAGACTCGTCCGCTTTCCAAGCTGAAGAGGTGGCGGTTGAAAGAAGTGATTCGCAAAGCTGCGCTGGCGCCCGAGGTTCCCAGCGAAGCGGTGTGAGTGGTACCGCGCGGCAAGGCCGCCGAACCAGTGGCGGTAAGGAGATTCGACTATGGCCGTGATGATGAGAAGCATGCTCGAGGTCGCCGACAACTCGGGCGCCCGCAAGCTGCAGATGATTCTGCCGCTGGGGGGCGCAACCGGGTTGAACGCCGGTCTGGGAGATGTGGTGACAGCCAGCGTGAAAGAGGCTTCTCCGGACGGTCAGGTGCAAAAAGGCAAAGTAGTTAAAGCGGTGATTGTTCGCACCCGTAAAGAGCATCGCCGGCGTGATGGTACCTACATCCGCTTTGATCAGAACGCAGCCGTGCTGATCAACGAGGCGGGAGAACCGGTTGGCACCCGCGTCTTTGGCCCTGTGGCCCGCGAACTGCGCGAGAAAAAGTTTCTGAAGATTGTGTCCTTAGCGCCAGAAGTACTTTAGGCAAGTTTTGAGTTTCAACCGGAAACTGAAAATTTGTAACTAGGAACTGAGGTTGAGAGATGGCGACTGCAGCAACCGTGCACAAACGGGTCGATATTCGCCGGAATGATACCGTGAAGGTCATCACCGGCCGAGACAAGGGCAAGGAAGGACGCGTGCTGCGGGTGTTTCCGGGCGACGGTAAGGTGCTCGTGGAGCACGTCATGATGGTGAAGAAACACGTGCGTCCCAACCCGCAACGCAACGTGAAGGGTGGAATTGCCGAACAGGAGAGCCGCATCTCGCTGTCCAACGTTCAATTGGTGTGTCCGACCTGCGGGCCGGTTCGCATCGGCCACGAAGTTCGCGGCGACCGTAAGGTTCGCGTGTGCAAGAAATGTGGAACGACGTTAGACAAGTGACGCCGTTTTGCTGGGCGTCTGCGCCCAGCGGGCGTCGTTCTGAGCGAAGCGACGGATTTGGCGGGAAGAAATAAGGTACTAAGCAAATGGCGAAGGACAAAAAAGACAAAAAAGGCGCAACCCAGGAAGAGCAGCGGGCGTCCGAAGCTGCACGACACAGCGCCAAGGAGACGCCGCGGCTCAAGGAGCGCTTCCGAAAGGAAGTGGCTCCCACACTGATGAAGGAATTTGATCTGAAAAACCCTATGGCCGTGCCGCATCTGCACAAAATCGTCGTCAATATGGGGGTGGGCGAGGCGACCCAAAACGCCAAGGTGCTGGATCCGGCGGTCAATGAGCTCGCCCAAATTACGGGCCAGAAGCCAGTTGTTACTCGCGCCAAGAAATCGATAGCAGCGTTCAAGGTGCGCGCCGGGCAGCCAATTGGAGCCATGGTCACATTGCGCGGTGATCGCATGTATGAATTTTTTGATCGCCTGGTCAATGTCGTGCTTCCCCGGGTACGTGACTTTCGCGGGGTTTCGACGAAATCATTTGATGGGCGAGGCAATTACACCCTTGGCCTGCACGACCAGTTGATTTTTCCGGAAATCGACTATGCGCGGGTGGACAAGCTCAAGGGAATGAACGTCACCATTGTGACCACAGCAGCGAGCGATGATCAGGCCCGCTCCCTGCTGCGGCACTTGGGGATGCCGTTCCGGGCGTGAGGGAATGCGGAAGGAAGAAGTTAGAAGGCAGAAGTAAAGGCATGGATTGGGGCCAACGGCCAGAAGCTAGGAGCTGAATTTAGTGGCAACTACGGCAAAAAGAGTGAAGGACGGCGCCGAAAGTGCGGTGAAACCGGCGCACGTGAAGAAACCCAAGTTTTCGACGCGCAAACACAACCGCTGCAAGATCTGCGGACGGCCGCGAGCCTACATCCGCAAGTTCGGCATCTGCCGCTTGTGTTTCCGCGGATTGGCTTTGCGCGGCGAGATTCCCGGCGTTTCCAAGTCGTCCTGGTAACGAAACGCTGGGTGATTGTCGCGGTCGGCGAACGACCGACGACAAAGATCAGGTCACGCCAGGTTCTTCGGTAAGTGACGAAGCAAACGGTGACGAGGAGAAGCAAAACGATGAGGTTGACCGATCCGGTCGCAGACATGCTGGCGCGCATTCGCAATGCGATTAGCGCGCGGCATCAGAAGGTGGACGTGCCCGCCTCCAAGCTGAAGGGGGAAATTGCGCGCATCCTGAAGGAAGAGGGCTACATCGCGAATTTCAAGGCCACGGAAGAAGAAGGTCACAAAATTCTGCGGATCTATTTGAAGTACAGTAACAACGAAGCCGCCATCTCGAATGTGGCGCGGGTGTCGTGTCCCGGTTGCCGTGTGTATGTGCGCCGCAGCGAGATTCCGCGTGTGCTCGGCGGTCTTGGCATCAACATCCTGACCACGCCTCGCGGCGTGATGACCGGCCGGCAGGCACGCAAGGAAGGCCTCGGCGGTGAAGTCCTCTGCGAGGTTTGGTAGCCCGAGCAAAGCAGAGTAAATAAGAGCTGAACTTATGTCACGCATTGGAAGAAAGCCGATCGCAGTTCCCAAGGGGGTTACGGTAAAGATCGAAGGGAATACCGTGGCGGTGCAGGGACCCAAGGGCAAGTTGGAAACTATCCTGCCGCGCGGCATCCGCATGGAGCAGCAGGACGGGCACCTGGTCGCCCTCCGGGAGAACGATTCGCAAGCTGCGCTGCATGGATTGGCCCGCGCGCTGGTGAATAATGCAGTCGAAGGAGTCACTAAGGGCTGGACGCGGGAGCTGGAAATCGTGGGCATTGGCTACCGCGCCGAGATGAAGGGAAAGAATACGGTGGTGTTCAGCTTGGGGTATTCCCATCCGATTGAATATCCGCTGCCCCCGGGAATTGAGGTCGCGGTCGATCCCAAGCAGACGCGCCTGACGATCAGCGGCATCGACCGGCAGAAAGTAGGTCAGGTGGCTGCGGAAATGCGCGGCTTGCGCTCTCCCGACCCGTATAAGAACAAGGGTGTCCGTTATGTCGGCGAACGGCTCAAGAAAAAGGTCGGCAAAACAGGAGCGAAATGATCGCGCTGAGCGCAGCGAAGGATCTCTGAAGGAACGAGGCAATGCTTACCAAGATTTCGAAAAACACGAACCGCCGGTATGTACACGAGCGCATCCGCAAGAAGATTTTGGGAACTGCCGAGCGACCGCGGTTGAATGTGTATCGGTCGTTGAATCACATCTATGTGCAGGTAGTCGACGACCTGCACGGGACTACCCTGGTTGCAGCGAATTCCGCGGAAGGCACTAAAGGCGAGAAACGCACCGGGGGAAACGTAGCCGCGGCAAAGGCGGTTGGTAAAACCATTGCCGAACGGGCCAAAGCTAAGGGCATCAGCAAGGTAGTTTTTGATCGCGGGGGTTATATTTATCACGGACGTGTGAAGGCCTTGGCCGACGCCGCCCGTGAAGCAGGATTGCAGTTCTAGAAATTTTGTAATTTGGTAAGCGGGTAATTTGGTAATTGGAGCCGCCGGCTCGATCCGTAAATTACAAAATTACGAGATTACAAATTAAAGAGAATCGGATGCCAACAGCAGCGAAGAAAATTGATGCCGGAGCCTATCAGCTCAAAGATCAGGTGGTCGCGATTAATCGAGTGACCAAGGTGGTGAAGGGAGGCAAGAATCTGTCGTTCGCCGCTCTGGTCGTGGTGGGTGATCCGAGCGCTGCCATCGTGGGGTACGGGTCAGGAAAGGCCAAGGAAGTTCCTCAGGCGATCCGCAAGGGGATCGAATCGGCCAAGAAGAACCTAGTCAAGATCAATTTGACTCAAACCACCATCCCCCATTCGGTGCTGGGGCGTTTCGGCTCCGGGATGGTTCTGCTGAAGCCCGCTGCCGAAGGTACGGGTGTTATTGCAGGTGGAGCGGTACGCGCAGTGATGACTTCGGTCGGCGTTCAGAACGTGCTCACCAAGTCGATCGGAACGACAAACCCGCACAACGTGATCAAGGCCACATTCGACGCTCTCAAGAAGCTGAAGAACAAGCATGATGTGGCGGCACTGCGGGGAAAAGCTGAAGAAGAACTGTAACGCGCGGTGTGAATCTGTAGCGCCCGACGATACCGTCGGCTGTAGTTGAGAAGGATTTTGCAATGACTGCAAAGAAGTCAAATTCGGGGGCAGGAACCATCCAGCTGAAATGGGTGCGTTCCGCAATTTGTGCTCCCACAAAACAGAAGAAGGTAGTTAAAGGGCTGGGCTTCACGCGGCTTTATCAAGTCATCCAGAGACCGGACACGCCGGCCATTCGTGGAATGGTGGCCAAGGTCCCTCATCTGGTGGAAATTGTTCAGTGAAGCGGTCACCTCTCGGCAGGCCCGAAAACTGCGCTGAGAGCCGAAAGCTGAGAGATTGCCTATGAACTTATCCAATATTCACGCGCCGAAAAAGGCGTCGGAAAATCGCAAGCGAGTGGGCCGGGGCATGGGTTCGGGCATGGGGAAAACTTCGACTCGCGGCCACAAGGGACAACGTTCGCGCAGCGGTTCGCGGATGATTCGGGGTTTTGAGGGCGGCCAGATGCCACTGCATCGGCGCATGCCAAAACGCGGGTTTACCAACGTCTTCCGCCAGGAGTACAACATCGTAAATCTTGAGAAACTCGCCGGGCTGAATGAGACAACGATCACGCCTGACGTTCTCCGCAAAGCTGGTGTAATCAGCACCAACCGTCCGGTGAAGATTTTAGGGGATGGCCAGCTTTCGACGCCGCTTACCATCCAGGCGCACAAGTTTTCCAAGTCGGCCCAGGAGAAGATCACCAAAGCTGGCGGCAAATTTGAGGTTTTGCAGTAATGCTAGAGAAATTCGCAAATATATTTCGTATTCCGGACCTGCGGCGGCGCATTCTGTTCACTCTGGGATTGCTGGCGGTATACCGTTTGGGCGGCCACATTCCCACGCCCGGGGTGAACGCCGATCGGCTGCAGCAATTCTTCGAACAAAACCGCGGCACCTTCCTGGGCTTTGTAGATTTGTTTTCCGGCGGCCAGCTTCGCCGGCTGACTATCTTCGCCCTGGGCATTATGCCCTACATTACCGCCTCCATCATTTTGCAGCTCCTGACCGTGGTTTACGAGCCATTGGCCAAGCTGCAGAAAGAGGGTGAACTGGGACGCAAGAAGATCACCCAATGGACGCGCTATTTGACCGTGCTATTGAGCGCGGTGCAGTCACTCGGTATCGCCATCAGTCTGGAGAAGTCTGGCGATTTCGTGGTGAATCCGGGGGTTGGCTTTATCCTGATGACTATGCTCACCCTCACCACAGGAAGCGCCTTCATCATGTGGCTGGGTGAGCAGATTACCGAGCGCGGTGTTGGCAATGGCATGTCTCTGCTGATCTTCGCCGGCATTGTGGTGGGTCTGCCGCGCGGTGTCGCCGACCTGATTGATAAAGTGCGTACCGACGCCTGGGGCGCTTTCACGGCTCCCGCCATGATTTTGCTGATCGGGATGATGATTCTTGTGGTCGCCTTCATCGTCTATGTGGAACGCAGCGAACGGCGCATCCCGGTGCAGTACGCCAAACGCGTAGTCGGACGCAAGGTGATGGGCGGTCAATCCACGCATTTGCCGTTGCGCGTGAATGCGGGCGGCGTCATGCCGGTCATCTTTGCCTCCTCGATATTGACCATGCCGCAGATGGTCTTTCAGGGCTTGCGAAACAATCGCTACTTTGGTGACCTGATTCATGCGCTGGGCTGGGGCGAACCCCTCTACACTCTTCTTTATGCTGTGGGAATCATTTTCTTCGCTTACTTTTATGTATCCATCGTCTTCAACCCGAATGAGGTTGCGGACAATATGCGGAAATACGGTGGCTTCATTCCAGGCATTCGTCCTGGCAAGCGAACTGCGGACCACATAAACGAGATTTTGACTCGCATCACACTAGTCGGCGGACTTTATCTAATCATTATTTCGTTTATTCCAGAGTGGATGATTGCCGGCATCCATCTCAATCACCTCTGGGGCCCGGTTGGAGCCTTCTTCGAGCGCTTGCCTACGTGGGTGACGAATGGTCTGGGCGTAACGTTTTATTTTGGCGGTACTTCCCTGCTGATCGTAGTCGGCGTGGCGATGGACACGGTTACGCAGATTGAAGCTCAGTTGATCATGCGGCACTACGACGGATTCACGCCACGCAGCGGGCGGATTCGCGGCCGTCGCACCTGGGCCTAAGTGCTGCCCGCCCTTGTGGGCAAGAAGGTTGCTGTGACTCCCGGCTTCGGTTGGGGGAATTGGGGTGGGGAGAAACGAGGCCGTCTCGAATGGCCGAGGAAAGCTCGGGCAGCATCGGGCCAGTTATTTTGCTCGGCCCGCCGGGTGCAGGCAAAGGCACCCAAGCCAAGCGGATCGCGGAACATTATGGAATCCCGCAAATCTCCACGGGAGATTTGCTGCGGCAGCATGTGAAGGATGCTACCGTCTTGGGACTTCTGGCCAAAGATTTCATGGCACGCGGCGAGCTGGTGCCCGATGAGCTGCTCTATGACATGGTGGCGCAGCGGCTGCGCCAAGCGGACTGCGATCGTGGCTTCATCCTTGATGGTTTTCCGCGAACGGCGGCGCAAGCAGGATGGCTGGACGCCTTCCTGGAACACGAGTTCTTTGAAAAATCGAAGCAGCGGAAGTGCCTGCCAATTGTGATCCGCATTGATGTCGACTATAATGATTTGATACTGCGGCTTACCGGGCGCAGGACCTGTCCTGTCTGTGGTCGGATCTACAACATCCATTTCCAGCCACCCCGCGTCGATGAACTCTGTGACGTCGACGGCTCCAAACTGGTCACCCGCAACGATGATCGCGAAGAGGTGATTCGGGAGCGTCTGCTGGCATACGAGCAGCAGACCCGGCCGGTGGCAGGCTACTATCAGGACAAGGGACGGCTAGTCTCGGTCTATGGAAGCGCGGCGGCGGAACAGGTCTCCAAGCAGATTTTTCGCGAGATCGAAAATCACGCGCGTGGCTGCTGAGGGATGGCAATTGTTTGCAAATCGGCGGCTGAAATTGAAAAAATGCGGCGCAGCGGCCATATCGTGCGGCAAGTTCTGGATCACTTGTGCACGCTGGTGGCACCCGGCGTCACCACTATGGATCTAGAGCGGGCGGCTGAGACGAAGATTAAGGAGCTGGGCGCGAAGCCCGCATTCAAGGGTTATTACGACTATCCCTGCGTGCTTTGCACCTCGTTGAACGACGAAATCGTTCACGGCATTCCGTCCGAGAAGCGGGTGTTAAAGGCGGGAGACATTGTTTCCATTGATTGTGGCGTGGTAATGGATGGCTATTACGGCGATGCCGCCATCACGGTTCCGGTGGATGGTCTGAATCCTGAAACCCGCAGGCTGCTCGAGGTAACCGAAGCTTCGCTCTACAAAGGCATTGAGCAAGCGCGGATCGGAAACGCGATTGGTGACGTGGGCGCGGCCGTGCAGGAGCATGTCGAAGCCAACGGCTTCAGCGTCGTGCGTGAGTTCGTGGGCCACGGGATCGGCACCAAGCTTCACGAAGAGCCGCAGGTTCCAAATTTCGGCACACGCGGGCATGGCACCAGGCTGCGTGAAGGCATGGTCCTGGCGATTGAGCCCATGGTAAATTCCGGCAAACCCGGCGCCCGCGTGCTGGATGACAAATGGACTGCGGTTACCACCGACGGTAGTTACAGTGCTCACTTCGAGCATTGCGTAGCAGTGACAAGAAATGGGCCGATGATTTTGACGCTGTGATCCGCTACTAGCTGCTAGCTCCTAGCTAAGAGCCAGAAGCTAAGGAGTCGATGAGCGAATAGGAGTGCATGAGCAAAGAAGACGCGATTGAGGTGATGGCAACGGTCCTGGAACCGTTACCGAATGCGATGTTCCGGGTTGAACTGGAGAACAAACACCAGGTGCTGGCTCACGTTTCCGGCAAGATGCGTAAGAACTTTATCCGCATTCTGCCCGGTGACAAGGTTGCCGTAGAACTTTCGCCTTACGACCTGAATCGCGGAAGGATTGTGTATAGGTACAAGTAAGCTGGCAACGGAGAACTGGGAACTGTTTTTATGAAAGTAAGAGCATCAGTAAAGAAAATTTGTGACAAGTGCAAGATCATCCATCGCAAGGGCGTGGTACGGGTGATTTGCGCAAACTCCAAGCACAAACAGCGTCAAGGATGAGCGTCAGCTAGCCCCGAGGCTTCTGGCGCGATCAAAACGCGATCCGCGCCCGAGGCCAGTGGCTAGGAGCTGGAAGCTCCGGAGGAATTATGGCACGTATTGCAGGCGTCGATCTTCCGCGCAATAAGCACGTGTTTATCGCGCTTACGTACATCTACGGTATTGGCAACCCGCGCTCGGCGCGCATTCTGGACGAAGCCAAAGTGGACCCGATGAAAAAGGTTCAGGATCTCGGCGAGGACGAGGTCAACCGGATTCGCCAGGTCATTGAGGGCGAAGGCATGGTCGAAGGCGACCTGCGCAAAGAAGTCCAGATGAACATCAAGCGGCTGATCGAGATCGGCTCGTATCGCGGATATCGTCACCGCCGCAATCTGCCGGTTCGCGGACAGCGAACACACACTAACGCGCGAACCCGCAAAGGCCCGCGCAAGGGAACCGTGGCCACTAAAAAGAAATCGACGGCCAAGACTTAACGAACAGGGGCAAGTGGCGTGAGATTAGTGTCAGCTAACCACGATGACTAGCCACTGGTCACTGACTACTGGAAGCTAAATTATGGCAAAACCTGCAGCAGCATCGGCAACCGGCGCGCCTGCCGCGCCAGAGAAAAAGGGCAAAAAAAAGACGTACAAGAAGAAGGAGCGCAAGCACGTTTCGCACGGCGTGGCCCACATTCAGGCGTCTTTCAACAATACAATTGTGACCATTACCGATCCGGCAGGAAACGTGCTTTCCTGGAAGAGCTCTGGCTCCCTAGGGTTCCGCGGATCGCGTAAGGGCACGCCCTTTGCCGCGCAGCAAGCGGCAATGAACGCAGCCAATATGGCGCGCGATCATGGTGTTCGCAGTGTTGAAGTACGAGTCAGCGGCCCTGGTTCTGGACGCGAGTCGGCAATTCGCGCTTTGGCGGCCGCCGGCATCGAGGTTCGCACCATTAAAGATTCGACTCCGATTCCGCACAATGGCTGTCGTCCGCCGAAACGGCGAAGAGTGTAGACGCAGGAGGAGACAATGGCGCCCAAGTTGAGCTACGTCATCGAGTTCGTGGCTGATATGGATCGTGCCGTGAAGTTCCACCGGGATGTGCTGAAACTGCCCCTGAAGTCTCAGTCACCCGGATGGAGTGAGTTCTCCACCGGTGAAACAACACTGGCCCTTCACCCGGCGTCAGACAAAAACCCGCCAGGCAAGGTGGAAATTGGATTCAATGTTGAGGACCTCCAGAGATTTTATGAGGAGATGAGGGCAAAGGGCGTGGAATTCCCGATGCCTCCCAAGAAGCAAGACTTTGGTGGGATGCTGGCGCAATTGCGCGATTCCGAAGGCGGCCACATCAGCGTCGCCGAGGCGCAAGCCGCTTGACTGCCAGGCTGTTTTAACGTCCGGGAATGAAGGGTGAAGCCAAACCTGTAAACCGGTCATCTAAAGGAGAAGAAAATTGGCCCGTTACACTGATCCTGTCTGTCGTCTCTGCCGCCGCGAGGGCATGAAGCTGTTCCTTAAAGGCAGCAAATGCTTTAGCGACAAGTGTCCGCTTGAGAAGCGCAACTTCGCCCCTGGCCAGCATGGCAAGGACCGCAAGACTAAAGTTGTGGGCTACGGTCTGCAGCTCCGCGAAAAGCAGAAGACGAAACGTATTTACTTCACCCAGGAAGCGCAATTCCGGAATTATTTCGAGAAAGCCGCGCGCACTCGGGGTGTGACCGGCGCAATGCTCCTGCAACAACTGGAGCGCCGCCTGGACAACGTTGTTTATCGCCTGGGCTTTGGCGTCTCTCGGCGCCAGGCGCGACAATTAGTGCGCCACGGCCACGTGCAGGTGGATGGCCGCAAGGTCAATATCCCTTCGTATGAGGTGAGCGCTGGCGAGGACATTGCGATTCGTGAAGGCAGCCGCAAGCTGCCCATCCTGGAGCAGGCTAAGGAATTCGCCAGCCACCAGAACGCGCCCTCCTGGCTGGAAATCGATCGTGATAATTACAAAGGACGCGTGTTGTCGCTGCCTAAGCGAGAAGAAATTCAGTTGCCTGTGAATGAGCAGTTGATCGTGGAGCTATACAGCAAATAAGCAATGGTTGTGTGGGGACGGGCGCCCTCGCCCGTTCAGGCCGAGCGAAGCTCGGCAGCTTTCGGTCCACTTTTCGCGCCAGATCAGCCTGGCTTGGCGCCTGATCCAGACTTGGACCAGTCTGGAGAGCCAAGCCTGAGCCACATGGCCGGAGGAGAAGGTAAATGCTTTGGAAAGGCTTTCAAAAACCAAAACGTCTCGCGGTTGACACAGCAACCCTGACAGACAAATACGGAATTTTCTGGGCGCAGCCCTTTGAACGCGGTTTCGGCACCACTATCGGCAATGCGCTTCGGCGCGTGCTCTTGAGCTCCATTGAAGGGGCTGCCGTTACTGCCGTGAAAATCGATGGCGTGCTGCACGAATTTCAGTCAATTCCCGGTGTGGTTGAGGATGCCACCGATATCATCCTCAACCTGAAACAAATTCCCTTCAAGCTCAGCGGAGATGCGCCAAAAGCTATCTATCTGCGCGCTGATCAGCCAGGAGTAGTTACGTCAGGCATGATTGAGGCCGACGCGGACGTTGAAGTCCTGGATAAAGATGTCTACATCGCGACGGTTAGCGAAGGCGGCAAACTCGATATGGAGATGCGGCTTAAGCGCGGGCGCGGCTACGTGTCAGCCGACAAGAATTTCGATGAAGATCTTGGTATCGGGTTCATTCCCATCGACTCGGTCCACTCCCCGGTGCGCAAGTGCAATTACACCGTGGAAGCCGCGCGCCTTGGGCAGATCACCGACTACGACAAGCTGACGCTCGAAGTGTGGACGAATGGCTCGATTACCCCGGCGGACTCGGTCGGACTGGCTGCGAAGCTGCTCAAGGATCACATGAATATCTTCATCAACTTCGAGGAAGATATTGAGACTGCAGCTTCTACTGAGGAGCGCAAGCCGGAAATCCGGAACGAAAATCTGAATCGCTCGGTCGAAGAGCTGGAACTTTCAGTGCGCAGCTACAACTGTCTGAAGAACGCAAACATTCAGACCATCGGCGAGTTAGTGCAGAAGACCGAAGCCGAAATGCTGAAGACCAAGAACTTTGGCCGCAAATCGCTGAACGAGATCAAGGAAATTTTGGGAACCATGGGTTTGAGCCTGGGGATGAAGATCGACGAGCATGGAAATGCCGTGCCCGGTCCGACCTCCAACCAGATTCTTCCCGCATCAGCCTACGGCCCGGATAACGAACTTTAACAGAAACAGTGGCCAGTCCTCAGTGGCTGGTTCCCCGGCCGCTGGCAACTGGCCACTGACACTGAGGTTTTCTATGCGTCACAAAGTAGCCGGTTGGAAACTTGGACGGAACACCGCGCACCGCCGTTCCCTGCTGCGGAACCTGGTGACATCGCTGATTCTCGAAGAACGCATCGAGACCACGGTGCCCAAGGCGAAGGCCATGCGTCCGCAGGTTGAGAAAATGATTACGCTCGGCAAACGCGGTGACTTGGCCGCGCGCCGTCAGGCCCACGCCTACCTGATGACCGGCGCCGCCGTGGACAAGCTGTTTGACACCATCGCGCCGCGCTTTGGCGATCGTAACGGCGGCTATTTGCGAATCGTGCGCACCGCCTGGCAAAAGGGCGACGGCGCCGACAAGGCGTTTATCGAACTGCTGGGCAGCGAGAAAGTTCTCGATGAGAAGCGCCAGAAACGCGCCGAAACTCGAGCCAAACGGGCCGCCGAAGCCAAGAAGGCAATGGAAGAAGCCGACAAAGGTGTGGAAACTCCGGCTCCCGGCTCCGAGGGCGAAAGCAAGGCCGAATAGTTCCACGGGAACAAAGAATCCCTTCCACCGCGCTTCCCTGAGGCAGCCATGGACATTCCACATTTGTACATGTCCTTCCGTTGGTCACGACCGTAATCTAGCGAACCTTTCCCAAGAAGCTAGACTTTCTGCAGGATGGAAGTTCCGCGGACACAGCTCGCCATTGCGGCCGGCGCCGGAGTGCTGGTGCTCCTGATTTTTTTCGGTTATTTGATGTGGCTCGATCATCAGGGGCCGGTGCTCGCCCGTTCCGAAGATCGTGATCCGCTATCCGGCATTCCATCATCGATTTCGCTCAATCCCTTGCGTGATCGCACTTCCGAGCACATCGCCAACAAATATCTGGATGCTATGAGAGACGGAGAGTGCCAAGAGGTGCTGGCGCGCTGGGAAAAGGACTATCGCCGAAGGTACGCCAAGTTTATCTGTGAGTCAGAGGCACAACATCCGCTGGTCTCGTGGAAGATTGTGGATTGGGAAGACACACCGCCGCTGCGCATTCTTCATTACCGCGGGAAACGCCGCAACAGCTCCAGCGATTCAGCCACCTACAAAGAATTGTTCTCGGTCACGCTGGAGAACAAGGACGGGGCGTGGGAAGTTACTAAGTACGACGCCATGTACTAGAACGTTCCTCACTGGAATCAATTCTCTTGCTCTACAGGCGGCCACTCGTAATGGGCATCGCTTGCTCCTCGGCCTGCTTCGAGCTCCACCACTGCACTGCCAGAAAAACCACAATTTGAGCGACCAGAGCCGCGAAGCTGTCCAGTATCGCATCACTCACTAATCCAGTTCGGGAAGGAAGGAATGTCTGGTGCCATTCGTCCATGCTGCCGACAAAGGCGGACATGAAGAATGCGATTGCCGCCCAACGCAGCTCCCATAGCGAGCTCGATGGCAGCGTCGCCCGCCAGGCCCGAAACAGCAGAACGCTGAGGGTGAAATAGCCGACGAAATGGCCCGTTTTGCGAATGTAGTGATGCCAGATCGCGAACCGCATCGGATCCATTCCAAACAGGAAATGCAGAATCGGATAGAGCATGCGCGAAGTGTTGGCGCTGGAAAGATAGTTCGTGGACTCGATTGCGATCAGCACCAGCCACAGCCCGGCGGCGATCCAGGCTTTCAGTATTTGTTTTTGATGTGGATTCAAAATCCGGCTTCCCTGGTTGGTTTGAGACTCATGAGCGTTTATTCGGACGGTTTACTCGACGGCGTAATTGGGCGCTTCCCGGGTGATGACGACATCGTGCACGTGACTCTCGCGCAAACCCGCCATGCTGATTCGGACAAAACGGGCCTTCTGTTGTAACTCGGCAATGCTGCTGCAGCCACAGTAGCCCATTCCTGATTTCACACCACCGACCATCTGATGCACAATCATCGCCACCGAGCCGCGATAGGGGACTCTGCCTTCAATGCCCTCCGGAACCAGCTTCGCCAAGCGATTGGATTCTTCCTCAATGACCGGCATCGCAGTGGAAGCGTCGCCATCGTTGTTCTGGAAGTAGCGCTCACTTCCTCCGGTTCCCGCCGCCATTGCTCCAAGTGATCCCATGCCGCGGTACGACTTAAAGGTGCGGCCCTGATAGAGGATCAACTCGCCGGGACTTTCGTCAGTTCCGGCAAACAGCGAGCCAATCATCACCGCGGCTGCGCCTGCCGCCAATGCTTTGGTGATGTCGCCCGAATACTTGATGCCGCCATCGGCGATCACGGGAACGCCTGCGTCCTTGGTTGCGCGGTAAGCCTCGGCGATAGCGGTAATCTGCGGCACGCCTGCTCCCGTCACGACTCGCGTTGTGCAGATAGATCCCGGACCGATGCCAACTTTCACGGCATCCACGCCCGCGCGAGCTAATTCGCAGGCGCCGTCGAAGGTGGCTACGTTTCCAGCGATCAAATCCACTTCCCGCAATTTCGCCTTGACCTCCCGGATCGCCGCCAGCACGCGCGTCGAGTGACCGTGTGCGCTGTCCAGGGCCAACAAGTCCACCTTGGCCTTGGCGAGCTCCTGCGCGCGTTCGAGAAAATCCCCGGTAGCCCCAATCGCGGCAGCCACGCGCAATCTGCCGTGGGAATCCTTGGCTGCATTTGGGTACTTCAATTTCTTCTGAATGTCCTTTACCGTAATCAAACCTTTGAGGTTGTATTTATCGTCGACCACCAGCAGCTTTTCTACCCGATGTTTATGAAGGATTGTTTCCGCGTCCTGCAGTGTCGTACCGACAGGAACCGTAATCAGGTTGTCCTTGGTCATGACCTTGCTGATCGGAATGTCGAAGCGGGTTTCGAAACGCAGGTCGCGGTTGGTCAGAATGCCGACCAGCTTCCCATTCTTGGTGATGGGCACACCCGAAATCTTGTACTTGCGCATCACCTCTAGCGCGTCCGAAACCTTGGCGTCGGGCGACATCGTGACTGGGTCCACAATCATCCCGCTCTCCGAACGCTTGACCTTGTCTACCTCATTGGCTTGCTGTTCGATGGTCAGATTGCGATGAATGATGCCCACCCCACCTTGCTGCGCCAGTCCGATTGCCATGTGCGACTCGGTCACGGTATCCATGGCTGCGCTGACAATGGGAATATTCAAGCGAATATTGCGCGTTATCTGGGTCTGTGTGTTGGCCAGAGCCGGAACCACATCGGAGCGGGCGGGCAGCAGCAACACGTCATCGAAAGTGAGCGCCTCAGGAACGGGAAAATGGATCATAATTCTTTAGCCGCGAAGTAGTTTCTATTCTAGAGACGGTTGCCAGTTGAGGCAAATGCCGCACGACGTAGAAAGCGGATTGAGTACAGTCAGCTGATTGGTATCTCTTGGCTGCGGGATTAATGAGATGGTCCGCCGCTGAGTAGGATAACTCTGCAGTTTCAACTAGGAGGATCATCGTTATGCACATCGCATCCATCGGCATCGATCTGGGGAAAACCACATTTCACCTGGTTGC
>Ga0187781_10000362_pt1 | contig 32387 bp, 24 predicted proteins | sample 0715_SJ02_MP02_2_FD_132447 | JGI IMG/M metagenome (GOLD analysis project Ga0187781, IMG submission 132447) | Tropical peat soil microbial communities from peatlands in Department of Meta, Colombia - 0715_SJ02_MP02_20_MG | ecosystem: Environmental > Terrestrial > Soil > Wetlands > Peat | place... | reverse complement strand
CGCGAGATCGCGCAGCACCGCGACTATTCCGAAGCCACTGCGATTCAGATCGACGAGGAAGTTCGCAAGATGGTGGGGTCGGGTTACGAAAGAGCCAAGGCAATCCTGACCGATAACCGCGACACGCTGGAGAGGATCGCAAAAGCGCTGATCGAGCGCGAAGTGCTCGATGCCGCCGAGATCAAGCTGCTGGTCGATGGCCAGGATCTGCCTCCGCTGAAGCCGCTGCCCCCGAAGACCGATGAGACCGTGCAGCAGGTCCTGAAACCCGAGCGCGCCCCCGCCACCGGCGGCGAGCGCCCCGCCACCGCGTAAGAGCACTTGCCAGTTGTAATTGCTAACTGCTAGTTGCTAGTTACCAGTTGCCAGTTGTTAGCTCCCAATGTCATCCTGAGCGAAGCGAAGGATCTGTGCATTTTGCCGGCGCTGGCACGACTCTAAACAGCCCTCGTCCCCTGCCTTCATCGCGGGTTGTTAGTTCTCACGGGGCGGCCTTCGGGCCGCCTTACGTTTGTCAGGGAATCATGCATTCAATGCGATCCTACCCCGCCGTATTCGCCGTGTGGCTCGGCGTCACTCTGTCAGCAGCCGGGCAGTCAACGGCGGCCTCAAGTCCATTGCTTCTGCAGGTCTTTCTTGACGACCGCGATCCGTTTTCGGTTCAAACGAAAATCTCGCCCGGCAAACCCTTCGAATACTCTGAGATGCACAACGGCGAGAAGATCACCCTGAGAGGCGAGGTTTCGCCCCCAAAGAAAGGCAGTTACCATCTTCAGATTGCAATCGTCGAGTGGCGTTCGGAGAAAGAAAATTTCACGACAAACCTCGAACGGGAAATGGTCTTGGGGAAACAGGAAAGAATTGGCTTCGTGGCGGGCGTCGGCTTCATGCGGAGAATGCTGCTTACGCGAGCTGCAAATTGAAGTGAAAGACCTAGTTTGTTGTCCTCAGACCGCCGATTTGTCTGTGCTTTTTCGACCCCTGAAGCTCTGATCCCATAACTCCTTTATCCGGAATACTTTGCGAAATGTTACCCTTTAGAATCAAGACTTTACAGGGATACCCTATTCGGGACTTCGATGCCTCGGATAAGTTGCATATAATCAACAACTTAAAAAATTGACGAAATGTAGCGTAACTCCTTATTCCCCAAAGACTTGGCGAAAAAACTCCCATAAACCATTTGTTTTCAAAGACCGTGGAGAGGGATATAGATTACTACTGAGTAAATAGAAAATCAGGCCTTGCGAGCCTTCGCTGTCGCCGCCATTTCCCAATCCGAAAAACGGCCAGTTAGGAAAGTAGAGAACCTTCGCCCACGCGAAGTTCGCCAAAGCTCTGCGATAAGATGGACCGTTCCATCAGGAACACCGCAATCAGAAACCCTATGAATCTCTCTCTCGATTCCAAAGTCGCGCTCATCACCGGAGGTTCGCGCGGCATCGGAGCCGCAACCGTTCGAGCATTTGCCGCAGCCGGAGCAAAGGTCGTGTTCAACTACCAATCGGCGAAGGCTCAGGCTGACGAGCTCGCGCGCGCATGCGGCGCCGCGAATTGCCGCGCTGTGCAGTGTGAACTGTCAACGCCTGAAGACGCAAGCAAGCTGGTCGCCGCCACAGTGGCCGCATTCGGACGGCTCGACATTCTCGTCGCCAATCACGGCATCTGGCCTCCCGAAGACGCCCCCATCGACCGCATCACGGACGAGCAATGGCGCCGCACGATCGCCGTCAATCTCGACAGCGTGTTCGGACTGGTCAAGCACGCGGTCGGGCAGATGAAGAAACAGCGCGTAAGCGCAGACGCAACGAACGCCGCAGCAGGAACGGCAAACACAACGGCGGCCGCAAAGCCAAGCCCCGCGAAGCCTTCGGGCAACGATGCTTCCGCCCATATCGTTCTGGTCAGCTCAACCGCGGGGCAGCGCGGCGAAGCGTTCCACTGCGACTACGCCGCCAGCAAAGGAGCGCTCATCAGCATGGTGAAGGGACTTTCGACCGAGCTCGCTCGGGACGGCATCCGCGTCAACTGCGTGGCTCCGGGATGGGTTTACACGGACATGGCCAAGCCAGCGCTCGAAGATCCGGCAACGCGCGCGAAAGTGTTTGCGACGATCCCTCTAGGCCGCGTCGGCACAGTGGACGAAATCGCCGGCCCGATTCTGTTTCTATGCACACCGCATGCGGGCTTCATCACCGGCGAAGTCTTCAACGTGAATGGCGGCGCAGTGCTGATAGGATGAGCTCGTAATGCAAGGAGGACCGCATGAAATATTGCTATCTTAGTGTGATTGCGCTTGTAATTCTGGTGCCGGCTTCCCTGCGCAGCAGTCTGCCAACGAACGAAGGAGCCAGCTCAACTTCGGACACGTCGAAAGCCGTTTCTGAACCAACGCAGCGTGTTCACGTCTCGCAGGGTGTCATGTCAAGCTTACTGATCAGTCATGTTAACCCCCAATACCCAGCGGTCGCCAGAATTACACATGTCCAGGGACGAGTCGTACTGAAAGCGTTCATCGACAAGGAAGGGAACGTACGACATCTCAAGCTAGTCTCTGGACCCGAGATGCTCGGGCCTGCAGCCATCGAAGCAGTGAAAACGTGGAAGTACAAACCGTATCTCCTTAATGGCAAGCCGGTTGACGTCGAAACGGAAGTCGTGGTGGATTTCGCGCTCTCACCCCCCAAACTGCCCTAGTACTGTTCCAAGGCTTTTATGAGCGCCGGAATGTTCGGCGCACCAAGACCGGTTACATTGTCGTATCCGGGCACGGAGCGAAGAGAAGTGTCCACGTTCTCGATGACCTTGCCATTGCTGTCTGCGTAAGAGTCAACCGTGATGAACGCAGCCTCGTTATCGATTCCCAGAAGTCCAAGGAGTGCGCCGATCGGTTCTGATGGAGCGTTCACGTCGATGATCGGCGCGCTCGACCCCTGCTTCCCGACGGGCAGCCGATAGAGGGCGGGGTTCACAAAGCCCACCGGTCCCTGGTTCAGGGAAAAACGATGTTCGTTCACCAGCGACAAGACACCTGCCAATAGCGGTGTTGCCATGCTGGTCCCTCCTGACGTCTGCTCGCAGTATTCGGTGGTAGTCGTGAGCTGCAGGCAACCTGGATCCACCGGCGGCGACGAGATCAGGTAGGTTTCACCAACCAGCATTCCTCCGGTGTTCGGATCGCCCACCATTGCTATATCTGGAGTCACGCGGCGAGGAGGATACAGCGGCACTGGCAGGCCGCTCGCCAGGTACGTGCGCGTCACCATCAATTTGGGGACAACGTTTTTCTGATACGAAGGTTGAAGCATGACAAGGCTCGGACCCCCGCTCGAACCGCCGAGCCAGGCGAAAGGGATCCACCCCTGATCGGTGACAATCTGACCATTCGCACTAATCAGCGCGTTGTCGAAACTAGTGGCATAACCCGCCCAACCAAACTCGGCCTTTTCTCCGGAAGCGTTCTTGAGGAGGAGACTCGTCGCTCCGATCGCGGTGACATAGGGGCTGGTGGACGGCCAATTCCCGGATGCGATCTCTTGTCCAATGGGCGTCCCATCTCCCCAATCTCCAGATCCGAACAAGAGACTCATGCCCTGGGCCGCGGCCTGCATGAATTCTGCGTTGTCGCTTTCGAGCTGCGCGGGAGAAACATCTTCCTCGCCGTAGTAAGACCAGCTGTTCGAGACAATGTCCGCGAGCAGATTGTCAATGACCTCATAGAGCGGTTCGAGCGCCTCGCCTCCGTCGGGCTCGTCGACGGCATCGCAAACTCCAGCTACAAAAACAATGAAGGCGCCTGGCGCCATGGCGTGCACGGCCTCGACGTCGAGGGTTTGCTCGCCCCACCAACCTGTGGCATTGCATGGGTCGCCCTGGGGAACATAGTTGACGTGCGGCGGGATAATCTGCTGGAAGTTCTCAGAGCTCAACAGAGGAAGGCCGTGATTGCTGAAAAATCGGTTGGCATCCTCAACCAGAGTGGGCGAGTGGTAGAGATCGGTGATGGCAATGAGCACCCCGCTGCCCGTCTCACTTACCCGGTCTGCTCCGTAAGCCTGCTGAATTTGTTGAGGTGTGGAACCACACAACAGCCAGGGTAGATCAGATCCGTAGGGAAAAGGCGACGGTGACTCCAACTGCGCGGTCGTGTCTCCCCAATAACTGCTGCACGGGAATGCCACTGGGTAGCCGTATGGCGGCTGAATTCCGGACGCTGTCGTTCCTGTCGCAGGACGCTGAGGACGGGCAGGCCGAATGAGCAGACGGCTGTCATCAAGACCGGAGATGTAGCTGACCAGACCGCTGAGAGCGGCGGGAATCGACGGCGCCTCGGCGTGAGCACGTAATGTTTTTCCGCGGTAAGAATACAAATTCTGGCTTACGTGGAAGGCATTCTTGATTTGCGCCACAGTCGCACTGGCCTGGACGTACAAGCCGCTATCGGGGGTGTGCCCGACTTCGAAGCCTAGTTCACGCAGAGCGCGCTGCACCGTTCTCACGTCTTCCGCTTTGGGTGAGAAGCGGGCATGGAACTGTGCAGGGGTGAGGAAGTGGCCGTAACGTGGACTATTGGGAGTAGTTTGATCGGCGACGAGCTGTTCCAGCGCTTCCTGGTCTCTCCAACTAAGAAACGCGGTAATCGCAACTCGTTGGTCATCGTCTGCTGGGCCGAGTTTCTTAGCACTAGCGACCCATGGCGGTACCGTCCCCGTAAGAACCGTTCCTTGGGCGGGTGATATCTGGCTCAAATGGGTCTGCGGTTGCGCGTCCTGCGCTACGGCAAAAGCAGCCCAAAGTATCAGAAACAGGGCCACGTATTTGAGATCAACGGTTTTCATATTTCTCCTCCTGACTTGCCGGTCGCTCATTTCGGCGTGCTGAGGGGTCTGCGCAACCTTCCGAGCCCTGCTGCGTACTTGTTCCGCTAACCATCTTGTTCGCTTCCAGTCCCCCGCGGTTCCCCTGGAACTTCAACAACGTGCTCTGTACAGATAGGCGGAAATAGCAGACAAAATGCCTCAACAAGGGCAGCACGACGCACAATCGAAAAGCGGGACGCTTATGTTATTAAAATGGCACGACTGGAAGCTCATTGTTCTCACCCAACATCTGCCCCACAGAAACAGTTTCGCCAGTATAGATTGGAATGGAGGGAAAACAGGCGCCAACTTGCGACATTCGTGGAGAAGTGTGACTTTGCGAGTATGGTTTGCTAAGGTGACCGTTCCGGTTAGAGTTAGCAAATTGCGAGAAAGGGAGGGCTTTAAGTGGTGATCGGGATGCTTGTACGATCCGCGGGCCCATTGCTCAGCAAGACCCTCGGGTGGCGCAGGTTTTTCCTGATGGCTGAAGCTGAGGGCTGATAGCTGAGTCAGGATACATCCGAAAAAAGGCAGCTAAAATGACCCCACACGCTTCTAAAATAGATAGATCACTTTCAAGAATGGCAACAGAGGTCCAGGAACTCGACCCTCAGGGGCTAAAGCCCGCGTCTTTTGCGGGCCTGGGCGGCACGGCTGAAGCCGTGCCCTTCCCAAAGCCTGGCTGTGAAGCCAGCTCGAAGCTAATGCACCGTCCCCGAGCCATTTTGCTGCTTTGCCTGATGACTGGCATGTCATGCGCTCTGGCGCATGCCCAGGCTGGCACCGAACCGCCGCCGCGAGCCACGCTTCCGGCGGAACAGCCTTCATCCGCCAATCCGTCCATCAACCTGAACGATTCCGCAAGTGCCCGCAAAGGCAGGGCGCTGCTCAATCAGACGATTGAGGCTCTTGGTGGTCAGGCCTACTTGAACTACACCAACCGCTTTGAAACGGGACGCTACTATACCCTGCATCACGGGGCAAGCTCAGGCCTCGGAATTCCCTACAACTATTACGTTGAGTATCCCGACAAGGACAGGTTTGAAGTCATCAAGACCAAGGACATCCATATCATTCCCGGCCAAATCGACATCGGCGGCGTCAAGACGACTAACGAATTCGATCTCGTTCTGATCCACAACGGCGACAAGGGGTACGAAACGACCTACAAAGGCACAGCCGCGCAGGATAAAAAAGACCTGCAGAATTACCTGCGCCGCCGCCCGCACTCGCCGGAATGGGTGTTTCGCAAGTGGCTGAACGATCCAACGGTGGCGCTGTTCTACGATGGGCTTTCGATCGTGGACAGCAAGCCGGTCGACACCGTAACGCTGCTGAACAGCAAGGACGATTCCGTCAGCGTGGCCATCGACCAGATCACGCACTACCCCGTTCGCATCAGTTACTCGTGGCGCGACCCCGCCGACAGGCAGAAGAACGTCGAGGAAGAGGTCTATGACAGCTACAAGCCGGAACAGGGCATCATGACCCCGCACTCGATCACCCGCTACTTCAACGGAGAAATGTCGCAGCAGCGCTTCATCACTTCAGCCAAATACAACCAGACCCTACCCGATTCCATGTTTGAGGCGAGCGTCACCTACAACCCGGAAATGCCGCTGAAACGGCGCTAAAGTGTCCCGTACCTAGTTTCAAAACAGGAAAAAGCAGCCGCTTTTTGGCCGGAACAACCCAAACAGCCAGAGGGACTTAGCGAGTGGAGGAGTGGCCAGAGCCACGGAGTGTGGCATTTTCGCCACATACGGGAATTGGCCGGACGCCATAAACTACTGACTGACCTAAGCTTACATTGTATTCGACTTCAGGACGGGGGCAGACCTGTCCGAAATGAGGCGGTAGCGAGTTGGGAGAGAGATTGTTCGCACGGTAGCCTTGATTCACGAACAGACAATCCGGAATCCGGTGAATTGCTCGGGCGTTGGCCTGCACAGCGGGGCGCCGGTCAACCTGCGAATTCTGCCCGCCGCCGCCGGCACGGGAATCGTTTTCCATCGCACCGACCTCGATAACTTCCCGATTGAGGCCAGCGGCCGCAACGTGGCCCGGGTCAGTTACGCCACGAGCCTGATGAAGAAAGGCGTGCTCATTTCCACCACCGAGCATCTGCTCTCTGCTTTCATCGGCATGGGCATCGACAACGCCATCGTCGAACTCGACAATCTGGAACTGCCCATACTGGACGGCAGCGCCCAACCGTTCGTAGAGATGATCCAGGGGGCGGGCATCCGGCCGCAACGGAAGGCACGAACCTATCTCAGAATCGTGCGCGAGATCGAGTTGCGGGAAGGCGACAAGTTCATTGCCGTGTATCCCGCCGAGACCTACTCCGTTTCCTACTCCATTAACTTTCCCCACCCGCAGATCGGCAAGCAGACGTTCCGGGCGCTGCTGAGCAATGGCGGTTACCTGGAAAAAATAGCGGCGGCGCGCACCTTCGGGTTTTTGCATGAAGTCGACGCGATGCGGCAGCAGGGTTTGATCCGCGGCGCCTCCATGGAGAACGCCATCGTGCTGGACCGGGACAATGTGCTCAATCCTCCGTTGCGTTTTGCGGACGAATTCGTGAGGCACAAGGTCCTGGACCTGATCGGGGATCTGGCATTAATCGGCAAGCAGATTCTAGGCGCGGTGGTTGCCGATCGCGCCGGGCATGCCATGCATACGGCGCTGGTGTCGCGCCTGCTGCGCGACCGCTCGTTGTGGGAAGAGACGATTCGGGAAGAAACGCGCAGGGACCCGGTCATGGCCTCGGCGGCCGTCCTCACCCTTTAACATTTTTCCGGAGAATCAGACCAACCGTGCGCGCTCTTGGAGGGATGCGGGCATTTCCTGCGTCATGCGCTCGCTGAGCCATTTGTCGAGATGGTATTGCGAGCTCTGCGGGATATCGAGGAATTGAATACCGGCTTGGCCGGCGCTGTCGGCCCAGGCAACTCTGCCCTTCAGCTCGAGTGAAGCATTCACCCCTGGAAGGGCGAAGCGCAGCGTGAGCTCGGTATCTTTGTACAACTTGTTGGCAGCGCTAAGGGCGAGGCCTTTTTCGCTGAGGTTGGTCGTCTGGGCCGTGAATTCAACGCCTTTGGAGGTGACATGCACCGTCATCTCGACCGGGTAGCGGAAGTAGCGGCGGCGCTCGCGGATCATGAAATCGAGCGCAGCGTGAAAGCAGCGGGTCGCATGGAGGGGCGTGAGCGGCTTTTGAAGAACGAAGTTTGCCCCTAACTTGAACGCTTCCTGGGTGGTGGTTTTTCCGTTCAGCACGGCGAAGGCCACCGACTTGGAATTGCTCTGGGTCTGCCGCAAATCCCGCAACAATCCGGTTCCATTTTGCAAATCGTCGCAGTCGATGATGACGGCATCGAACTTACGTTTGGCCAGCGATTCGTTGCTGTTGCCGATTTCGGAGCAAACCAGCACATTCACGGAGATTTTCTCAAGCGTCGGCCGCAACACCCCGATCAGAGCGGCGTCCTTGCTGATGAGAATGGACTCGAGGTTCATTAATTCCCCATAGTATCGTCAGGGCGCATCCAGGGGGAAATTACCGAGGTACCGGCCAGACTCTGGCTTTTGGTTGCCATAATTAACGGGCCTTTCGTGAAGAAGCAGGGTGCCGGCGGCGGCAGGGAATCACGCCGGTATCAGAGGCTGTCGATCCCAGTGGATGGGGAGAGCCATTTCGGTTCATAGTATGGTATGGGCAAAGTGACCTACCTTTCGCTGGGATCGAACCTGGGAGACCGCGCCGCCAATCTGGCGCAGGCGGTCGTTCGGCTGGCTGAAGCCGGGCCTGTAGGGAGGGTGTCGGCGTTTTACGAAACGCAGCCAGTCGACGTTTCCGACCAGCCCTGGTTTCTAAACTGCGTCATGGCGCTCGAAACCGGGAAATCCCCCGCCGATCTGCTCAAGTTCATCCTGTCGATCGAGTCGGATATGGGCCGAGTACGAACACGCCGCCAGGGCCCCCGCAAGATCGACATCGATATCGTGCTGTTTGGGGAGCAGCTTGTCGACGAAGCGGGACTGAAGATCCCTCATCCGGCAATGCACCAGCGACGCTTTGTGCTCGAGCCGCTGGTGGAAATCGCGCCTGAAGTTTGCCATCCCACTCTCCGGAAGTCAGCGCGTGAACTGCTTGCCGCTCTGCCGGAAGGCCCGATTGTGCGGCGGATCTGATAATTGCAGAAGTCAGAAGCAAGAGAAGTAAAGGCATTCTCTTCCATTCGTGGTGCTGGGAGTAGGAGCTTTAACTTCTGACAATCTGACTTCTCACTTCTGACTTCTACAATCTCTGACTTCTGCAATCGGGTTACGGCAGAACAATCCGGCTGCCCGCGTCCTGTGGAGCGGCAAGCGGCGATTGTGCCGGCGGGAACTCCGAGGAAAGAAAGTCGATATAGGCCCGCGATTTGGGGCGTCCCGACGTGCGGGCCATCCCCATGCGCAGTAAGAACACAAGCGCCTGCAAAACATCCGAGTCGCGCAGCCGCGAATAGCCCAGGTGTTTCAGTTCGGTCTCGCGGAATTCCTTGACCGCCGTTTCCACCTCGCGTGCAATCTGCTGGTGAGCCAGGTTGGCGGTGGGCTGTTCGTAGATCAGATTGGACTGCACCAAGGTCTGATAGCTCTTGGCCAGGGAAGTGAGAGCGGCGATCAGGTCGCGGTCGGTGAGGGCATGGCCGTCAAGCGAGCGTTCGGCGCGCGCGCTTCTGGCGAGGGCATAGCTGAGCCCCAGAATCAAATGCTCCTGTTCATACAGGAACTGTTCGGCAATTTCGACCTCCGGAAACGGGACCTCGCCGCCAGGCGGGTTCTCGCCGCGCGGTTTCTCATGCAGTCGGGCCTGCTGCAGGTATGGGCAATCGCTCGGGCAGTCGAGGGTAACCTCGCGCTGCTCGCCGCAACATTGCGGGCAGATCTTTCCGTGGACCGCCGGACAAAAACGCTTTTCCTTGCGCACGCCGCAAAGGGTGCAACTCACGCAGTTCTCCTCGGGACATTATTTCATGGAGCGGCGCGTCCCTTGGCTGGCGGCGTAATCGCCTGCATGAAGAAATTTTATTTGTCGCCAGCGACCGGCACGCGATAGCCTATAAGGTTATTTCGTGCATTCCAACCCCGCTTGCGTGATCGCCCAATATGAAGGAGAGCCATGTCCACTGAACTAAGAAATTTTCTTGCCATTCCCTACGACGAACTGGAAGAGATGAATCTGAAAGCGAAGAAGCAACGCCTCGATCGTGTTTCACCCGACAAGATTCAGGAAGAACGGCTGAAGTACCTCACCGATGAGAAGCGCGTCAAGGCCCTGACCGTCCTGTTCAGCGACCTGGAAGGCCGCCTGCACATGCTCGACTACGACAAAAAATTCCTGCTCAAGAACTACGAGAACCTGACTTTCGACGGCTCCTCGATTCGCGGCTTTACTGCCCAGCGCGAGAGCGACCTGCGGCTCGGCATTGACTGGCCGGCTTTTTATTGGGCGCCCGCCGACGTCTTTGGCCCCGGCAAGGTGCTGGTCTTTGGCCTGGTGATCGACAAAGACGGCAGTCCCTACAACGCCGACATCCGCAGCATGCTCAAGCTTTTTGCCGATACGCAGCACAAGAAAAACGGCTATACGCTCAATGCCGCCAATGAAATCGAAGGCTTCCTGTTCGCCGGCGCCGACGCCGAGCGTACGTATCACGAGACGGGCAAATTCGAATATGTGAACACCGGCGGCTACTATCATTCGCTGCCGGGCGATCCGCTGCGCACGTTCATCGACACCACCGCCGAAGTGCAACGCGCCATGGGGTTCCAGAACGAAAAGGACCACCCCGAGGTGGCGCCTTCGCAGTTCGAAGTGAACTACAACTATGCCGAAGTCGTGGCCGCCGCCGACCACATTCAGCTTTACAAGCTGGTCTGCCGCCAGGTCGCACGCAACATGGGCCTCACGGCCTGCTTCCTGCCCAAGCCGATCGTCGGCGTGAACGGCAGCGGCATGCACACCAACGTTTCCGTGAGCAAGAACGGCAAGAACCTGTTCTGGGACCCCAAGGGCGAAGAGAAGCTCAGCAAGTTCGGCTGGGAGTTTCTGGACCGCGTCCTCACGCACGGCAACGATCTTTGCCTCATTTTCAATTCCAGCGTGAACGCGTATCGGCGCCTGGACCCACACTTTGAGGCTCCCAACCAGCTCAAGGCCTCGGCGGTGGACCGGGGAGCGATGATTCGTGTCCCGATCGGCAACGAGCGCAGCATGCGCACCGAAGTGCGTGCGGTGGCTCCGGACGCGAATCCGTACCTGGTGATGTATGGGATCTTCAAGACCGGGCTGCAGGGAACGACCGCGAAGATCAAAGACCTGCGGGCGGGCAAGGAGCGCTATCTGCCCGACAACATCTACACGGCCATCCAGAACTTCCGCAAGGCGGAGTGGACCACGGAACTTCTGGGCGAGGATGTAAAGGGCCGTTATGCTGACCTGAAGCAAGCTTCGGCGGATCGCTGCCCGCATTTGCTGGGCACGGTCGTCAAGCCTTCCGAAGTTCAGTTCCACCACGAGGTCTATAACCAGTATCTGTGGAACCTGTTCTAGAAAGCGGACGCCGGCAGCTGGTGTGGCGCGGACACTCTTGTCCGCGCCAAGCCTTATTGCTTGAAATCGGATAGTGGAGAGCCGGGCGTCCTCGCCCGGCTAATTCTTGTTGGCCGCAGGCTCATGGCAGAGTCAATCCAGCGTGGGATTCATCACAAATTCTCTGTGGAAGACTCACAGACTTGGTCTTCCTACCTTCCGTTATACTGCCCGCAATGTCCCAGCCCTTGCCCGACCTGCGGGAACCGCTGCGCCGCTATTGGGGATACCAGGAATTTCGCCCCAAGCAGGAGAGCATCACCCGCAGCCTGCTCGCCGGGCACGACGTCTGCGCGATCATGCCGACGGGCGGCGGCAAATCGCTTTGCTACCAGCTTCCCGCTGTCGTTTCTGGCAAAACCGCTGTGGTCGTCTCCCCGCTGATTGCGCTCATGCAGGACCAGGCGGCGCAACTGGCGCAAATGGGCATTCCGGCGACGGCGATTAACAGCTTTCAAAACTCCTCCGAGCGCGGGCAAGCGATGGCCGCTGCGCGCCGGGGCGACTATCGCCTGATCTATCTTTCGCCCGAGCGCCTGGCCGCGGAAAGTTCCTTCGAGTGGCTGGCGAACGTGCCGGTGGGATTCTTCGCGGTCGACGAGGCGCACTGCATCTCCGAGTGGGGGCACGAATTCCGCCCCGATTACCGCCAGCTCAGCCGCCTGCGCACGCGCTTTCCCTCGATCCCGATTGCCGCATTCACCGCCAGCGCCACGCGCCAGGTGCGCCACGACATTCTCAAGCAGCTTCAGATGCGCGATCCCGATCTTTACATCGCCAGTTTCCACCGCCAGAACCTGCGCTACATCGTGCACGAGTGCGACTCGCTCACGCAGCTGGAATTGCTGGCGGAAGCCCTGCGCTACTACCAGGAGGGCAACGTTATCGTCTACGCGCCCACCATTCGGCGCGTGGAAGAAACGGTCGAATACCTGGAGGAGAATGACATTCCGGCCATCCCTTACCACGCCAAGATGGAAGCGGCCGACCGCCGGCAAAACCAGGAACGCTGGATGTCGGATGAAGTGCGCGTAATGGTCGGCACGATCGCATTTGGGCTGGGCATCAACAAACCTTCGGTGCGCGCGGTGATTCATCTTTCGCTGCCAAAGTCGATCGAGCAGTATTACCAGGAAGCGGGACGCGCGGGCCGCGACGGCCGGAATGCTGACTGCGTACTGCTCTGGCAGAAGCCCGACCACATCCTGCTCGAATACTTCATCGGGAAAATCGAAGACGAAGCCGAGCGCAATCGCTGCTGGGAGCGCAAGCGCATCATCAGCCGCTTTGCCGAAGCGCCCGGCTGCCGCCATCGCCAAATCTGCCTGCACTTCGGCGAAACGCCGAAGTGGGACCGTTGCGGCACCTGCGACAACTGCGCAGGCAAGCCGGAGTGGCTGCGCGACCATCTCCTTGAGGACCAACCCCACCCTCGCGGTATTTCTTTCCCGCGCCGCACGAACCTCGGGCGCCACGCGACGGGCTTTGTGAGTTCGCCACGGGAGGGCGCGTCCGCGCCTGGCGATTTCGATCCTGCGCTGGCCGACTATTTGCGGGAATGGCGCCGGAACCTCGCCCGGGAAACGAAAATTCCCGCATTCGTTGTGCTGCACGACAGCACGCTCGAGGAAATATGCCGCCGGCGGCCGAAGTCGCTGGCTGCGCTCAGGAAGGTGGCCGGAATCGGCGAGCGCAAAGCCGACCTCTATGGCGCGGAAATTCTACAGGCACTGCGCAATTTTTCGGAGGGCGCGCGGGCCGCCACGGCCACGGCGAAAGAGGTTAGTCCCGGCGGACAGACCTTGCAGTTCCTGCGCGAAGGGCGCACGTTCGACGAGATCGCCCGCCTGCGCGCACGCCAGCTCTCGACCATTGCCGGGACCGTTGCCAACCTGATCGAGACGGGCCAGATCAAACTCGACCCCAAGTGGATCTCTCCCGGGGCCCAGCCTTTGATCGAGGCGGCGTGCCGCGCGAAGGGGGTGGGGCGGCTGCGGGATATCAAGGACGCCGTGCCTCCCTTTGTCAGCTTCAACGACATCCGGCTGGTCATCGCCAGCCTGCGGGCCGAGAACCGGCTCCCAGCAGCAGACGGCGAGGCCAGGGCAGACGCGGCGATGCCAGGATCAAGGGGATGACAATGATCTCTTGACTGGTTTGCCAAACGGCGTGGTGGCTGGCGTGGGAGCAAGCGAAAGATTTTTTCTGAGAAGCAGCAGCCCCGAGAGCAGAAGCGACCACATCGCCAAAGAAATTTCCAGGCCATCGTGATTGGCGGCAAACGCCACGGCTGCGCCAACGAGTCCGGCGCCAACGATCCAGCGCGCAGTCGCATCTTTCCAGCCGCGAAGAACAAGCAAGAACATTGGCACTGTTGCCGCCAGGGCGTCGTATTGCAGGATGTGGGGATTCATCAGCAGCGTCCCCAGCCATAACACGGGCATCCAGGAATGGGGTTCGATGCGTCCGCGGCGATAGTGCCAGCCCAAGAATGCGAGCGCGACGAAGAGCAGGCTGTCGTAGGCAAGAAGAAACAGCCCGGCAGGGAGGGCGTAAGCCTTGCCCACGGCTTGTAGATGGGCCGCAAGGACCCCGGCGGCGCTGAATCCGAGCGACCACAAGTGGCCGGCACTGTTGCCGACAACATTCTCGACCTGAACCGCGTGCATGTATTCCAGGAACGCGGCTGGCCATAGGAGCCTCTGGACCGCAAAGAGAGAAAGTCCCGCTACTGCCGCGGCCATCGACTTTACCGTCTGCGCTTTGCCGGCAAAGAGAGGAATGGCCAGCAACACCAGAAATGGAGGCTTGAACAGCGAACCCGCCAGCACGGCGATGTGAAACCAGAGCCACTGGTCCTTCTTCCAACCCCAGACGCTGGCGGCGAACACGGCGCCATAAACCGGTATGGCTAAATTACCGCTGAGGATGACCTCATTGGGCATGAGGCCGGGAAAGAACATAACGAGAGGCAAGAAGTACCTCAGCACGCGCCGCTCGCCGGGGTGGGCCGAATGAAATCCTGCCCATAATTGGCAAGCAAACCCGGCGGCGTACACCAGCCAGTAGAGCGCGTACCCGGGGATGGCGGGAACAGAACTTGCCACCTGGAGAAGCTTTAGCGTGATGGGGGGGTACACATAAAAGTTGTAGGCATGCGCGGTCGTGTCGACGTTTGCAATACGCGCTAACTCGACGGCGTAAGGATCCAAGCCGCCGCGCAAATCCTTCATGGCTTGCTGGATTACGGTCAGATCCCAGCCAACGGGGAAAAAACCCGTCATTCCGGCCAGAGAGCAGAGCGCACCCACCCAGAGAAGAATTTCCCACGGCCAGCGTGAGAGTCTAGCGAAAATTGCGCGTCCCGCCACTGCAGGGGAATTCTAGCTCAGGGCGGCTCACGGCAACGGCCCAGCAGTCCATGAGGGCCCCAAATCGCGACCGAATCGCAAGACTGCGCCGTGCCTTACTCGTAGCGCAGGCTCTCCACCGGGTCGAGCCGTGCGGCGCGTGTGGCTGGAATCGTGCCGAACACGATTCCGACCAGCGAGGCCACCGCGATCGCGATGACCGCCGACAAGCCCGAGATGGGGATGCGGAACTCAGTGAAAAAGCGGACGGAAAAGGGAATGGCCAAGCCGACAATGATGCCGACAAAGCCCCCAATCAGTGAAATCAGAATCGCCTCGGAAAGGAACTGAAAACCAATTTCGCGACTGGTGGCGCCCATCGCCTTGCGAATGCCGATCTCGTGAATGCGGGAACTCACGGTCGCGAGCATGATGTTCATAATCCCGATGCCGCTCACCAGCAGCACCACGAGCGAGATTGCCAGCAGCACCGCAGTAAGAGTGTTGGCGGTTTTGTCGGCGACGGCCAACAGGTGGGTGAGATTCTCGACCTTATAAACCGATTCCGGACGGTGCCGGGACTGAAGCACGCGCTGAATCTGCGTGGTAATGGGCGCGACCAGGGAAGGATCCGCGGCCGAGAAATAGATTTGCCGCACCGCCAGACCGGGCCGGAAGTAGCGGATCACGGAGTAGGGGATCAGCATGGTGGAGTCGGTGACTTCCGACTGCCCGAACGTATCGACGCGCTCGCGGAACGTCCCAATGATGGTGAAGGGCAAACCGCTGAGCTTGACCGTCTTGCCGAGCGCGGCGATGGTCGATCCGTAAAACTGTTCGGCGTATTTCTCGGTAACAACGCCGACCTTGTTGTGTTCCTGCGAATCCTCGCTATCGAAAAAGCGGCCGGTGACAACGACCAGGTTTCGGACTTCCTCATAGCCCGGGTCCACGCCCAGGATTTGCAGGTCGCGCTCTCTCCCGTCGCCGACGGCGACGCGCGCATACATGGGCACCACAGGGGAGGCGGCGGCGATGCCGGGAACCTGCTCCTGAACGGCCCGGATATCGTCGACGGTCAGATCATCGGCGCTGGTCGTGGTCAGGCGGTCTCCCTGCTGGTATTCGGCCTCGATCATGTTGGCGCCGATGCCCTGGATCAGGTGCAGCACGTATTGCTTGCCCGTCAGGCCGATGGTGGTGACCAGGATCAGGGAGGCGGTGCCGATCACGAAGCCAAGCGCGGTAAGCAGGAAGCGGATTTTATTGGTTTGAAACGTGTCGATGGCAAAGCCGACGATCTCGCTGAGCACCAGTTGCGGGCGGGCGCGTTCTGCGGTCGTGCTGGTGCCGGCGGTCGTCAAGTTAATTAGATGCTAACGGGTTTCATCGCGCGAGAGCAACGGGTGGTAGGGCGCTGAGAACCTAGGGCCGTACGGGGCCGTGGCTCCGGACTCGCCAGTCCGCGCAGGCGTAGGCGGCCAGGACTACGAAGATTGGGTCCGCGGGGCGGAGGTAGTAGGTTTCGGGATGCGAGAAGTAATACGCTGCCGGGAAGAAGGCGAGCACGATCGCAAATCGCGCGGCCAGCGACGGATTCACGCGGAACGCGCGCCACAGGCCGATCAGCGCCAGCAGCGAGACCGTGGTCTGGACAAAGATGTTGGGCGGGTCGAGCGGCTCCTCTTTCAAGTATTCGCGAGAGAGACTCCAATATCCGGTCCACATATAGACGGCGCGGCGAAGAACCATGCATGCGTACCAACCTTGGTGCGCATGGATGTAGGCCTTGGCCTGATCGCGCTTGTGGTCCATGTAGGCCATTTCGCCGACGCGCTCGTACTCGGCCTGTTCGGCGGCGTTGTGGTTCGGATGCAGGTTGCGGTTCACCCAGGAAGCGGAGTAACCGTTGTTGCCGATGTAGAGCTCCATGCCATACCCGCTGCGGATGGGAATGAAGCGGTGGAAAATGGCATAGTCGCGGGCAATCCAGGGGGCGATGACGAGGATCGCACCGAGCGCGGCAACAGCGGCGGGAGCGAGCCAGGATTGCCGTCTTCGCACTCGCTGAAAGCAGGTCCAAAGCCCGAGCAACGGGAGCACCGACAGCACGACCGGTTCGGTCAGCGCGGCCACGCCGCCGAGCAGGCCGAAACCGAGCCAGTGACTGAGCTTGCCGGTCTCTTCGAGTTCGATGGCGACGAGGAATGCCCAGCAAAGCAAGAGCGTGACCAGGCAGGTGGACCACGCCCAGTCGGCTCCGTAGTAAACGCCGTAAGGGAAAAATGCCCAGCCCCAGGCGGCGAATCTTGCCGCGCGCCCGCCGAAACACTTTTTCGCAACGAAGAAGATGGGGATGCACGTCAGCGCGGAGATGACGCTGTTCAGCGCCAGCGTAGCAATCATTGACGTGACGGTGTAGATGCCGAAAACTTGGAAAATGCCGGCAAGAATGTAGGGATAAACGGGCGGCAGAAGCGCGGAGAGGCCGGTATCGGCGAGCGGACTGGCGAAGCCGTGGCCCTGCGCGATGGACCGTCCGACGCGGCCGAAGGCCCAATGCTCGAGGACGAAGGGATCGAGCCAGTCCCGGTAGACGAAGGGAATTACAGCCCAGCGCACCGCTACTGCCGCAAGCACCATGGGAAGATAAGGCGCGAGGTTGCGAGAAGTTGCTGCTGCGGTCGTTTTTAATTCGGTTTGCAATGCGACCATTCCGGGCAATCGTTGAAACCTATCTAACGTTGGTTCTTACTCTACGCGGCAGACCATCACGCTGGCATTCTTGTACGGACAGCTTAGTCCGTTGACGCCCGGGTTCGCCAGCACGACCCAGTTCACGCCAAATGCCTGCTTGAGCCGTGCAAAATCGACGAGTTGAAAATTGCGCCAGTTCTCGGTTGCCTGAACTTCCCGCAGCCAGCGCGGCGCGAGCGAGGGCACGCGGGCGGCCATTCCGCCATCTTTCGTATAGTCCGCCAAAGCACTGCGCTCCGCCAGGGCGCGGAAGCCGTGGTAGTCTTCGCCGGGAGCCTCCATATAGTGCGCATCGAGGGCGAACAGGCTATCGTTCGGCGTATTTTGGCGAATCCAGGCGAAAGCCTCGATCCAGTCGTTATGCGGAGCGCGGCCGGGAAGCTCGAGGTGCTCGCTGGCAGGATAGAGTTGCCGTTGGGCATAGAACATACCGCCCGCGAGCGGAACAAACACCAGCAGCCAGCGATAAACGTGGCGGCCAAGAACGTAGCGGCCGAGAAGCCCGCCCGCGACGAGGAAGAACAGCAAATAGACCAGTTGCAGGTAGCGCATGGGCTCGAACGGGCGCAGGCGTTCGAGGGAGGGCGGGAGCATGATGGCAAGCCCCACCGCGGTCTGGAACACGCCGAAGTAAAAGAGCCGCGTGGTGAAGTGTTTTAGCGTGGTGGCGCCGCTGCGGCCGGAGATCCAGCGAAAGACCCAAAGCAGCACCAGTGGAGCGAATACGCCCAACCACTCGTACCAAGCCCAGCCAGTCAAGTGGTTGAAGGGACGCGTGGCGGCGGCGGCGCGCCAGGCGTCGGAAGTGCGCGCAAAGAGCCAACTGAACGGCGTCAAGAAGGCAGCGTAGGATGCAGGTTCCGAGCGCCTTTGCCAGCCGAGAAAAATGCAAAAAGAAATGGCGAAGCTGGCCATGATGGCGTGAACGGCGAAGGCGAAGGCGAGCAGGACTCCCGCCAGCACAAAGCGTCTGTCGAGCGTAGCGACGATCGCGCAGAGAATGGCCGCGGTGGCCAGATTGCGCGGATGCAGATACTGGTCGGCGAGGCTGATTTCCGTGCCTGCAACCGGGATTGCCAGAAGCAAGGCCACCAATGTTACAGAGGCCCACTGAGCATACGCCTCGGCAAACGAACGGCGGGCAATTTGCCAACAGCCCCACAGGATGAAATAGATGGATGCGATCTGCCAGAGCAGGACGCACCAGGCCAGCGGAATATGTGTCAAGCGGACAGAAGCGGCGATGAGCTTGTCGAAAATGGTTGCCTGGAACTGCAAGCGGAAAAAATCGGCGTCATGGGGAAACAGCGCCGGATTCAGGTCGCGCTTGATGGCAGCTAGATAGAAGGCGTCATCCTCGAGGCCGGGGTGATAGCCGAGGACAAGCATTGCGAGCAACGTGATGACAAAAAGAATTGCGAGGTGGCGTAGGCCGGATTTTTCCGCGAAAGGCTGGGCCGCCATCAGGCTCCCCGGCTCTTAGCGACACCGGTTTCGTAGTACTGGCGTTCGAGGCGGCGTCCGGTTTCGCTGAAGATGGCAAACTTTGCCCAGCCCCAGCTTTGCAGAGCAAATTGCATCGTGGTGGCGAGGACACCGAGGCCATAGGTTACGCTGCGGCGAAAATTGATGGAAGACGCCTCTTCAAAGTACTTGGTCGGGCAGGAAACCTCTCCGATGCGAAAACCAAAGTGCACGCACTGGGCGAGCATCTGATTATCGAAAACAAAGTCGTCGGAGTTCTCGAGCAGCGGCAGCTTTGTTAACACGTCTCGGCTGAAGGCGCGATAACCGGTGTGATACTCCGACAGCTTCACGCCCAGAAACAGATTCTCAAAGGCGGTGAGCAAGCGGTTGGAGACGTACTTGTAAAAGGGCATGCCGCCCCGCAGGGCGCGGCCGCCGATGATGCGCGAGCCGAGCACCACGTCGTAAACACCATAGGCGATCATGCTGACCATGGAGGTCACCAGCAGCGGCGTGTACTGATAATCGGGGTGCACCATAATGACGACGTCAGCGCCCGCGGCCAGCGCTTCGCGGTAGCAGGTCTGCTGGTTGCGACCGTAGCCGTAGTTGCGGTCGTGGACGAAGTACTGCAAGCCCAGTCTATGCGCGATTTCCACCGTGCGGTCAGAACTGTGGTCGTCCACCAGGATGCAGGTGTCGACGATCTCGGGCAACTCCTGCACCGTGGGTTCCAGCGTTTTTTCCGCATTGTAGGCGGGCAGTACGACGGCAATGCGCTTGCCGTTGATCATGCAGAAATCCTCAAGTTGACTCCGTAATGATAACCGAAAGTGGCGGGATTCCCGGCAAGCGGCCGCACCCGCCGGTGGGTTTATTATTCTTGGGTTATGTCTGCGGGCACGCTGTTCGACAAACTCTGGAACGCGCACCTGGTCGCTGCGCCGGAGGGCCAGTCTTCCCTGCTCTATATCGACCTCCACCTGGTTCACGAAGTGACCTCGCCGCAGGCGTTCGATGGATTGCGCGCCAACGGGCGCCGGGTGCGCCAGCCCTTGCGCACCGTGGCAACGGTCGATCACAACGTTCCCACCACGCCGCGCGGTTTACCGATCGCGGACCCGGTTGCGGCCAGGCAGATCGAAGCGCTCGAGAAGAATTGCCATGAGTTCGGCGTTCGGTTGTTCGACATGGATTCGGCCGAGCAGGGCATTGTGCACGTCATCGGGCCCGAGTTGGGTCTAACGCTGCCGGGCATGACGATTGTTTGTGGCGACAGTCACACCTCTACCCATGGGGCATTCGGTTCGCTCGCTTTCGGCATCGGGACATCGGAAGTCGAGCATGTTTTGGCCACGCAATGCCTGCCGCAGAATAAGGCGAAAGCGATGCAGATCCTGGTGCGGGGTAAGCTGCCCACGGGCGTCACGGCCAAGGATCTTGCGCTGGGGATCATCGGGCGCATTGGCACCGACGGAGCGACCGGACACGTCATCGAGTATGCCGGGGAAGCGGTCCGCGGGCTTTCGATGGAAGGCCGCATGACGCTCTGCAATATGAGTATCGAGGCGGGAGCGCGTGCCGGTCTTGTGGCGCCGGACGAGACGACCGTTGCTTACGTGCGTGGCCGCCGCTTTGCGCCGCAAGGGAAGGATTGGGACGAAGCGGTTGCATGCTGGCGCACGCTGGTGAGCGATCCGGGAGCGCGCTTTGATCGAGTCGTCGAAATTGATGCGGGTTCGCTTGCGCCCTATGTGACCTGGGGTACAAATCCGGGCATGGTGGTTTCCGTGGATGGCCGTGTGCCCGAGTTGACCAGCTTCGCAACCGATGCCGACCGGCGCGCCGCCGAACAGGCGCTGGCCTACATGGGACTCGAACCGGGAACACCCATGGAGCGGATCAGCATCGACCGCGTTTTCATTGGCTCGTGTACGAATTCGCGTATCGAGGATTTACGCGCCGCGGCGCGGGTCGTGAAAGGGCGGCGCGTGAATTCGAAGGTGCGTGCCATGGTGGTTCCGGGATCGCAGGCAATCAAGCGCGCGGCCGAAAAGGAAGGATTGGACCACATCTTCCGCGAGGCCGGTTTCGAATGGCGCGAGTCCGGGTGCTCGATGTGCCTGGGGATGAATCCGGACATCCTGCAACCGGGTGAGCGCTGCGCCTCTACCAGCAACCGCAATTTTGAGGGACGCCAGGGACGCGGCGGACGCACGCACCTGGTGAGTCCGGAAATGGCGGCAGCGGCGGCGATTGAGGGACACTTCACCGACATCAGGAAGTGGCAGTTTGAGAAGTAGAGTGTGAGTGCGTCAGGACTCGCGGTTCACGGACGGGTGCACTGGGGCTGCCTATCGTGGCGGATGGTCTTCTGCTCCAGGCAGACATTTTGCCCGGGTAGGGGTCCCATCGACTTCGCTTGCGGCAGACTCTTCGACTCCGCAGGCCAATCCGCTTTGCGGCCTGACCTGCTCTCCATGGCTTGAGTTAAGATAACCTGCTCACACCTTGACGTCTGAGGCGTCGAAAACATTTATGAACAAAACAGTCTCGTGCCTACTTTTGTCGTTGCTGTGGCTCGCCTGCAACGCGCTGGCCCAACACGCGTCTTCATCTGCGCCGGCGCTGCCATACTCACCGAGCCTCGACGTCAGCGCGATGGACAGGTCCGTCGATCCGTGCGTCGACCTTTACCGTTACTCCTGCGGAGGATGGCAGAAGAAGAATCCGATCCCGCCCGATCAGACATCCTGGTCGGTGTATGCGAAGCTGCATCAGGACAACTTGAATTTTCTGCGCGGCATGCTGGAGCAGGCGGCCAAGCCCAACCCGCAACGAACGGCGGTCGAGCAGAAGACCGGCGATTTCTATGCCAGTTGCATGGACGAGACGGCAGTGGAAAAGCAGGGCCTGACGCCGGTTCAGCCGGAGCTGGATGCGATTGCGAAGGCCAAATCGCTGAAGGATCTCACGCCGCTGATTGCGCACCTGCAATTTGCCTTTCGTGGCTACTCCTACAGCGAGCCCATGCTGTTTGCGGCGGGTTCGGCGCAGGACCCGGACAATTCCGAACAGGTGATCGCCGACGTCGATCAGGGAGGGTTGGGCCTTCCCGACCGCGACTACTACACCAAGACGGACGCGAAATCGAAGGAAATCCGCGAGCGTTACGTCGAGCACGTGGCGAAGGTTTTTCAGCTGGCCGGCGATGGCCCGGCGGCGGCCAAGAAAAATGCGGACATCGTAATGCGCATGGAAACGGCACTGGCCGAAGCGTCGCAGACTCGCGTGGAGCGCCGCGACCCGCATAAGCTGGTGCACAAGATGAAAGTCGCCGAACTGGCGCAGCTGGCGCCGAATTTCGATTGGACCGAGTATTACCGCGAGCTGCAATATCCGGCATTCGAGATTCTGAACGTGGATTCGCCGGAGTTCATCAAGAAGGCGAATGCCATGCTCGCCGCGGAGCCGCTGGAAAACTGGAAAGTGTATCTGCGTTTCCACGTGGTCGATACTTCAGAACCTTATCTCTCGTCGAAATTCGTCGAGGAACATTTCGAGTTCTACCGCAAGTATTTGCGCGGAGCCAAGGAGATGGAGCCGCGGTGGAGACGCTGTGTGCAGTACACCGACTACAATCTGCCGGAAGCCCTGGGGCAGGTCTATGTGGCAAAGGTGTTTTCTCCGGAGCTGAAGCAGAGCACGCTCGACATGGTCGAGCGCATCGAAACCGCCATGGGCGAGCGCATCCGCGCGCTCGACTGGATGAGCCCGGAAACCAAGCAGCAAGCGCTCGAGAAACTGGCCGGAATTCGCAACAAAATTGGCTATCCCGACAAGTGGCGCGATTACAGCTCGGTGAAGATAACGCCAGGCGACTTTGCCGGCAATGTAGGACGTGCCCACGAGTTTGAGAGCCGGCGGGACATCAACAAAATTGGCAAACCCGTGGACCATGGGGAATGGGACATTTCCGCCCCGACCGTCGACGCGTACTACAACCCGCAGATGAACGACATCAATTTCCCGGCCGGCGTTTTGCAGCCGCCGCTTTATGACGCCAAGATGGATGATGCGCCGAACTACGGCAACACGGGCGGCACCATCGGCCACGAGCTGACGCACGGCTTCGACGACGAAGGCAGCCAGTTTGACGCTCACGGCAATCTGAAAAACTGGTGGACGAAGGAGGACCGCGACAAGTTCGACGCCCGCACGAAGTGCGTGGCCGATCAGTACTCAGGGTATATCGCGGTTGAAGATGTTCACGTGAACGGCGAACTCACGCTGGGCGAAAACGTCGCCGACTTGGGCGGCGAGCTCCTCGCGTATATGGCGTGGAAAGACAAAACGAAGGCCATGGACCTGAAGCCGATCGACCGGTTGACGCCGGAGCAGCGCTTTTTCATCGGTTTTGCGCAATGGGATTGCTCGAACGAGCGGCCGGAAGACCTGCGCGTGCGGGCCATGACGGATGAGCACTCGCCCGCGCAATACCGGATCAATGGCGTGGTCGTGAATATGCCGGAGTTTCAGCAAGCTTTCGCCTGCAAAGCCGGCCAGCCAATGGTGAAGCCGGCCGATAAGGTTTGCAGGGTGTGGTAGATCGAAAATCTGCGCCAACGTAAGTGAGCTGAGTTTTATGCAATCCTTTCGCAAACACACGGGAACGGTCGCACCGCTTGACCGCGTCAACGTCGATACGGACCAGATCATCCCCAAGCAGTTTCTGAAGCGGATCGAGCGCACGGGCTTCGGGCAGTTCCTGTTCTATGACTGGCGATTCTCGGCGGACGGCAAGGCAATCGACGGTTTTGTGCTGCACGAACCGCGGTATCGGGGCGGCACCATCCTTGTCGCGGGGAAGAACTTCGGCTGCGGTTCCTCGCGGGAGCACGCGGTGTGGGCACTGGCGGATTACGGTTTTCGCGTGGTCATCGCGCCTTCCTTTGCTGATATTTTTTCCAATAACAGCCTGAAAAATGGGTTGCTCCTGGTTCGGCTAGCCGAGGAACAGGTTCGGGAGATCATGCGACGCGCGCGGGACGTCGAACGCTATCAGCTCACCGTCGACCTGGAAACGCTGATGGTGGAGGACGGACGAGGGTTTTCGGCCAAATTTTCTGTTGATGACTTTGCCCGTCACTGCCTGCTCAACGGCCTCGACGACATCGGCCTCACCTTGCAGCACGAGGACGCCATTGCCGCCTATGAGGCGAAGCACCCACTGCGCCCGGAGATGAGGGCTTTGAAGTAGATGAGGGCGTTGAAGTAATGGAAGGGCCGGAGGCGTTAGGGCAGGCTATCCCGATCTTGCTGAATCGTTCTTAAGTCCTGTAGAATCTAATGATTGATTTGAGGGCTATCGAAGGCATGAAACCAGCAATCCATCCCAGCTATCACGAAGTGCGGGTGCACTGCGCCTGCGGCAACAATTTTGTCACCCGTTCCACCCACAAGGGCGATATCGGCGTAGAAATTTGCGCCGCATGCCATCCATTTTTCACCGGCAAACAAAAGCTCGTCGATACGGCCGGGCGCGTGGAGCGTTTCCGCCGCAAGTACGCCAAAGCGGACGCCGCCAAGGCGGAGACGGCGAAGAAATAAATCGAGCCTATGGCGGGCGGAATGCCCGTTCGCAACAAGGCCCTCGCCCAAGGCGGGGGCTTCGTGTTTGTGGATCGAGGCTAGAATAAGGGCGAATGCGCAAGTTCTGGGACAACCCGAATGGAGCGGGCTCGTGTGGCGGGGACATTCCTGTCCGCCCCTTGGATGGGACGAACGATCCGACCAAATCCGCTCCGTTCCCCAAGCGCGCCCTGAGCGAAGCCGAAGGGAACATCTGCCCCGCACCACAAACCAGAACGGTAGCTTTTCCCGATGTCCTCTGCGTTGGCGGAGTCGACATCCGCCCTGCCACTGTGCTTGCTCCCATGGCCGGAGTCACCGACACCGTTTTCCGCCGCTTTATCAAGCAGCTGGGCGGATGCGGGCTGATTATGACGGAGTTCACCTCGGCGGACGGCATGTTGCGCGACCAGCGGGTTCGCGGGCGCTACCTGCACTTCTACGAGGACGAGCACCCGATTTCCGCCCAGCTTTTCGGCAGCAACCCGGCAGTGCTGGCCGATGCCGCGCGCATGGTGGAAGGCCTGGGCTTCGACCTGGTGGATTTGAATCTGGGATGTCCGGCGAAGAAGGTGGTCAAGTGCAATGGCGGCTCGGGGCTGCTGCGCGATCTGCCGCTGATTGGGACCATCTTCCGGTCGGTGCGGGCGGCAGTGAAGATTCCATTCACGGTGAAGTTCCGCGCCGGATGGAACGATGAAGAGATTATCTGCGTGGAGCTGGCGCGCATGGCAGAAGATTGCGGGCTGGACGCGGTCGCTCTGCATGCGCGCACGCGCCAGCAAGGCTACAGCGGGACGGCGCGCTGGGAGTGGATTGCAAGCGTGAAGGCGGCGGTGAAGATTCCGGTGATTGGCAATGGAGATATTCGCTCGCCTGAAGACGCCTGTGCGATGGTTGCGCAAACCGGCTGCGACGCGGTGATGATCGGCAGAACAGCACCTTCGAATCCGTGGATCTTCCGGCAGATCGAGCAGTATGTTAGCCATCAGTCCCTTCGCCATTCGGCTCAGGGCGAGCTAAAGGCAGTCGCTGGTCGTCAGTCGTTAGTCGTCCGTCGTCTTTCGTCCGTTGTCGGTCATCAGCCGTTAGCCGTCAGCGAGGAGCTTTCAGCTATCAGCCGTCAGCCGTCAGTTTCTAAGCTTAGTCAGGACGAAAACCGGGAAGGGCATGACTTAAGTCGTGCCGAACATGCGGCGCAGAAAGGTTCGGCTTTAGCCGCTGAGGGAGCTTCGGTCAAACCCTACAGCGAGCCGACCGAGGCCGATCGTTACCAGATGATCCGGACTTACTTCGAGATGCTGCTGGAAGAAGGAATGCCGGGCGCCGAAGGCAAGATGAAGCAATTCGCGTCATGGTTCACGCACGGCGTTCCGGGCGGCGCGGCGCTGCGGAAGGCGATCTACGAGTCGAAAACTGGTGCGCAGATTCTCGGAAGTGTCGAGCACTTCTTCGAGAGCAGGCTACAACAGCCAATCGCGTAGCGGCGATGTTCTAGCTTGACTGTACCCCCAAACTGTGACGACCGTCACCTTGCCCGCGCAACCCACATGCATACGATGGTCATGGGGGTTAGACCGTCGTGGACCACAGAGACGATTGGATTCGGGAACTCGAGCGAAGACAAGATAATATCGATCCGATCCGCCGCATCCCAAATGGCGCGTTATTCGAAGGGTCCCTGATCAACGGAAATCTGCGCCTGAACGGCGTGCAGCGCGCGGGAGCTGTCTTTCTCGGAATATGTAGTCTCGTAACCGGATCGTTCCTTGCCATCACCGCGGTTGCAGAAATTCGTGCGGGAAATATTCCCGACATCGGCTTAACGGTCTTCTGCCCTCTAACATTGTGGTTTGGTTGGAGGATGGCGAAGAACGCGATTGTGAACGACCCTGAAAAAGTCCGTCGTCACAAACTCTAAATCGGTCTTAACGCCAGCCTTCCCCGTTCGCCTTTCTCCACATATCCCCACGGCGTCTGGTCGTCGTGGGTGAATATCGTGAGCCAGCGCTCGGGAATGGCCTGCGCGTAGTACTTCTTCTTGCTCTCGATTGTTGTTAGCGGGAACAGGTCGAACGCCATTACCCAGGTTAGGTCGAGGTGCCAGCTGGTAGGGATCAGGTCGGAGATGTAGCAGGCGGTAGTCGGCTGCTTACCCTCAGGGGCTAAAGCCCCTTCCTGAACGTCCGGGTCACGGCGCGGCTGAAGCCGCGCCCCTTCAAAACTTCCCAGATCCTTGAAACTCTCTCCCGCAGAGCCTGAATCAGGGCGGCCTCTACGCAGGCGGGGATCGGTCACGATCACGGCCTGCATGCTCTCGGTGTGGCCGGGAAAGACCTTCACCGATACGCCTGGCACAATTTCGCGGTCGCCATCGAGTAACTCCATCTGGCCGCTTTCGATGAGCGGATCGTAGTTCGGGCTCATGTAGCTGATGGCGTCGCGCTCGAGTTGCAGGCGGCCATGTTCCCATTCCTGGCGCTGCACGTAGTATTTCGCCTTCGGAAATGTGGCCACGACCTGGTCGCCACGACGGACCGTGTTCCATCCGCAGTGGTCGAAGTGAAGATGGGTGTTGATGACGATATCGATATCTTCGGGAGCGAGGCCGGCGGTGTGGAGGTTATCGAGCAGCTTTGCGGGCTGCGTGTAGATCTGCACGAGCCGCTCCGGCATTTTGTTGCCGATGCCGGTTTCGACGAGGATGTTCATCTCGCCTGTCCGGATGAGCAGCGAATTCATGCCGGCATGCAAACGGTTTTGCTCGTCGGGCGTGACCTTTTTCGCCCACAGGGTTTTTGGCACGACGCCGAAAAATGCGCCACCATCGGCGAGGTAGGTGCCGTCGGAAACGATGGATAGTTCGAAGTCGCCGAGATTTGTTTTGTGCATGGAAGCCAGTTTTCGACCTTCAGCTATCAGTCCTCAGTTAGTTGTCCTCTGTTAGTCATCCGCCATTGGTCGTCGGTCGTTAGTCGTTAGGACGCCTCACGGGAGCCGACTGCAGATTTCCTCGCTCCAGGGCAATACGCTGATGCGCGTTCGGGCGATACCGAGGAACCCCTACCCCCTCCCCCCGGTCTATTCAAATCAAGACTTTACGAAGAAATTACTCTCAAAATATTGATTCAAAATACTTTAAATCCAAAGTCTTGAATATAAAAGACTTACGGTTGGAGCCTTCGAGCCCCATTATTTAGAATCAGTAACTTAGCTCGGGACTACTTATCAAAGTCTTGATTTGGAAGAGGTTAACGCCTCTGCCCCCTGAACACCCGTGTTGAATCTCGATCGCTCTCACAATATTTGGGGCGTGCTTGTCTTAAGTCAAGTGGAAATCCGGGTGGTATGGGAAAAGCGGCTCCGTCTGCTACCGGCGATTTGAGCCTCAGCCAAGCCAGGTGCATACGCTTGTTTACAGGCTAGGGGTGGGCGATGGTTAGCAGGGCAGGGCGATCGAGGTGAAGAAACAGCGCAAGCTTGCGCTAGCGCCTGACTACGACCCCAAGCACTCTGGGGGTGAGGAGGCGGCAATACGCCGAGAGTCTTTTTTAGCCATGCCGAAGACTGGAACCAGTCTCGTAGAGCGCCCGCGGGCAACGGGCCACTTACCTCAGGGGCTAAAAGCCATGTTTATGCAGCCCTTATCGGCACGGCTGAAGCCGTGCCCTACCCAAAACCATTTATGGACAGCTTGTCTCTTAATTTGATGCTGACGCAGCCCTGGACTTCACCTCTGGCTGTGACGCGGAATCAGGCCGCATCACAAGCCAATAACCGGAAAAAAGAGCACACAGTAGAAGCGAGGCTGCAAAGCCTATGGAAAAGCCAGAGAGGAAGCCATCCCCGAATGTCGACGCGTCTATTTGCATAGCCGCAAGTGTGCCCGCGAGGAAGAACCGGGGCAAGGTAACGAGGGTTGTGCATCCTTTGATGCAGCATGGGGTTGGCGTTACATGGCGTTAACAGCCAGAATCGGTATAAAAAGGCGAATAGACGCCGCAAGCTTGTGTAAGCACCCGACTCCAACATCTATCCTCAGGAATCCTGGCAGGCGTGTTCGGTCGTTGACCTCTAGCAGGCCGCGGAAAAAGTCTTCCGCCGAGAGGGTACCTACCTCAGGCGCTAAAGCGCGAGACGTATTCTCAGCGGCTTAGCGGCACGAGTAAACTCGTGCCCTTCCCGGTTTTACTGACTCGGTTCCTTTTTCGGCAGCCCGCTAGAGACAGAGCAACTGGAAAACTCCATCGACAAGGAGAAGCCCCCTCGAAGGGGCAACTGGCCTCATCCTGTGCCTGCCGACACGCAGAGCGAAAGGACCTAGAACCGGTCTCATAAATATCGTCGGGGTGCCTCGGGGGCTAAAGCTCCAATCTTTACGCGGCCGCGGACGGCGCGGCTGAAGCCGCGCCCCACCCAAACCCATTTGTGAGACGGCTTCTAGACTACATCGCCAAAAATCAGGCTACGGACTATGACCGCTGCACAGACGATGTAAGGCAGAGCGAAGTAAAGAGCACAGAGGTAAGTTGACATAAGTGACTCCTTAGGGGGAACTAAAGTGCGTTACTGATGAATACTACTCATCCGTAACAATTCATAGGTAACGTGAGGACAACGCCGGTAGTACAAGCCTAGTGCGTATCAAGTAATGTCTTTCGTGGCCGCTTGGACCGTAATAAAGATTCTCATTGGAGGGAAGAAGTGTTCGTCGCTTTCAACCGGCAATTGGGAAAGATGAGTTCTCCGTCAAAAATGCTGATTACACGTCGGCATACATCTCAAGATCGGTCGTCGGCCTTCGAAAAGGCGAACAAACGACGAAAACATGTGAGAGCGCCTGCTTGCGACAATTGACAGTCAACCTCGGGTTTGCCCGTTATTGATCCTCGATATTATGCTGCTCCTCAGACTGTCCAAGGGGAAACTCTGAACGAATGAAGGAGAAAATCATGTTCAAAATCAGTGCGCTTGCTTTCGCAGTTCTCGTAGCTGGTCTTTTATGCTCTGCACCTGTGGCGCAAGCCCAGGTCGCGGTTGACGTAAACATCGGACCAGCTCCCGTGTGTCCTTACGGATACTTCGACTATGCCCCGTATGACTGCGCTCCTTATGGCTACTACGGGCCTGATTGGTTTATTGGAGGGGTATTTATTGGAGCAGGCCCGTGGTTTCACGGACCGCGAGGCTTTTTCGGCCATGTCGACAACCGCTTTGATCCTCATCACGGTTACAATGGCCCGTTGCCGGCGCGCGGGGCGGAGCGCTTCAACCACTTCCAGGCTAACGAGGCGCGGGATGGTCGAGGAAACGTAGGCCCGGCTCCCCATGAGGGCGGGGGTGAGCACGCGCTCCCCGGCTATCGGGGTGGTGGGCATGCTGGTGGACACGGTGGCGGGCACCACTAGAGCGCAGAGCGGGTGGTGCGATTCGGTTTAAACGATCCGGTCTAAGCGAGAGACGAGATAAGGCGTCGGGTTGCGTCTTATCTCGTTTGCACTCCACCGCTACCGGGAGTGGCTATTTTCCAGGCGGCCTGCCGCATCGGCACCATGGGCGAACAGAAAGCGCAAAGTTGGGAGAACGCTATTTGAGTTCCCTATTCCAGAAATCTTCCATCATGTGAAAAAGCTGCGTGCGCGTGTCCGGCCCGGAGATGCCATGCGTTTTGTTGGGATAAATCATCAGCTGAAACTGCAACAATTGACTCTGTCAGCCCTAATGCGAGGATACGACGACGCGGGAAGGCAAGCAGGGCCTGTTTTCGTGCGGCAGGACTAGGTTGGAATCGTAAGGGCCACGCATAACGGCGAGATTCTTTCCGTCCGTCGACAAGTCGAACGACCAGATTTCCTCCCACTTGAGCCTTGTTGTCCATTATGGCCGGCTGAGTACAGTAGAAAAGTAAGACCGAGATAAGTAGTCTGTATCGAACAGGAAGTGCTTGCGGGGGTCAGAGCGCAACCGCGCGCTGCTGCGACGAACAATTTGGTTCACCTGGAAGGTGCAGAGTGCATGCAGTGGGACATCCGGCGGTCAAAACGGATTCCGGTTTCAAGGAGATGAAAATGGATACCGACAACTCGAACGATCAAGTCTCGCGTCGCGGGTTTCTGGGAGTCAGTTCGGCGGCTCTGGCTGCCGCGGTTGGCGCTCTTTCCGCCGCCGGCGTGGCCGGCTCCAGTGCGCTGGCTCAAAACCAAAATAAGTCTCAAAGCGCCCCAGGCGATTACACCAAGACCGATCCCGGCCCTGCCAATCCCGCGCTCGATGGGCAAAATCCCGATTCCATCTGGCCACCTTCGACCGATTCCAAGAGCCTCGTCCAGAATTTCAAATATCCATTTTCTTTCGCCAACAAGCGTGTCTACGAAGGTGGCTGGTCCCGCGAAGTCACGGTTCGCGAATTGCCCGTCTCTAAAACTTTAGCCGGCGTCAATATGCGCCTGAACGCGGGAGGCGTGCGCGAACTGCACTGGCACACTGCCGCCGAATGGGCCATCATGCTCTACGGTTCGGCACGGATCACGGCGATTGACAACGACGGCCGCAGCTTCGTCGCCGACACCAACAAATACGATCTCTGGTTTTTCCCCAGCGGCATTCCCCACTCCATCCAGGGCCTCGGTGCTGACGGCTGCGAGTTCATGCTCGTTTTCGACGATGGAAACTTCTCCGAATCCGAAACTGTCCTGCTCAGCGACGCCATGGCGCACATCCCGCGCGAGGTGCTGGCAAAAAACTTCGGCCTTCCCGAGCAGACCTTTCACGATGTTCCACGCACAGAGCTCTTCATCTTCCCGACCGCCGTCCCAGGCGCGCTTGAAAGCGACCAGCACGCTGCCGCAGGCTCGCTCCCTCGCTCGCCGATAGGTTTTGCGTTCCGAACATTGGACATGCCTCCGACCAAAAGCACCAAAGGCGGAGACGTGCGTATTGTCGATTCGAAAAATTTCAAGGTTACCACGACCTCAATGGCCCTCGTCACTCTCCATCCCGGAGGTCTGCGCGAACTGCACTGGCACCAGAACGCCGATGAGTGGCAGTACTTCATCTCCGGCAAAGGAAGGATGACAGTCATCTCCACAGGCAATAAGGCCCGCACCATGGACTTTCAGGCGGGCGACGTCGGCTACGTGGAAAAGACCCTGCTGCACTACATCGAAAATACCGGCGATTCGGACATGGTCTTCCTGGAGATGTTCAAGAGTCCCGTTTACCAGGATCTCTCGTTCACCGAATGGCTCACGCACACGCCGCCCGAGCTCGTGCTGGCGCACTTGAAAATTGATCGCGCCGCCTATGACGCCATTCCGCGAAGCAAAGCGGTGATTCTTCCGGAATAGCGCAGTGCGGAGAATGCTCTAAGGATAGTGGATCACGTGCCGCGCATCCTTTGACTACCTGCCGGGGGTTGCCGCCGGCTATTTGAGCTCTTTATTCCAGAAATCTTCCATCATGTGAAAGAGCTGCGTGCGCGTGTCGGGTCCGGCGATGCCATGCGTTTTGTTGGGATAAATCATCAGCCGAAACTGCTTGCCGGCCTTGACGAGGGCGCTGGTCATCTGGACCGTGTTCTGGAAGTGCACGTTATCGTCGCTGGTGCCGTGAACGAGGAGCAGCGAACCTTCCAGGCGTCCGGCCGCGCTGACGATGGAATCATCGTAGGGTGCG
>Ga0187781_10000360_pt1 | contig 32426 bp, 26 predicted proteins | sample 0715_SJ02_MP02_2_FD_132447 | JGI IMG/M metagenome (GOLD analysis project Ga0187781, IMG submission 132447) | Tropical peat soil microbial communities from peatlands in Department of Meta, Colombia - 0715_SJ02_MP02_20_MG | ecosystem: Environmental > Terrestrial > Soil > Wetlands > Peat | place... | reverse complement strand
CTGAAGGCGCGTTGAAAGCGATCGCGACTCAGGCTATCGAAAGGAAGGTGGGCGCTCGCGGATTGAGGATGATCCTCGAGGACCTGATGTTAGACCTGATGTACCACCTGCCCAGCCAGCGAAAGTTGCGGGAATTTGTGGTGACCGAAGAGATGGTCCAGAACCACGAAATCAGCTTTAATTCGACGTTCCTCGAGAAGGCAGGTTAATGGAAAACACCATGTTCTCAGGCCGCGAAAAGAGTGAAACACGTTCTTTGCCGATGATGCCCATCCGCGATGTGGTCATCTTTCCCCACATGATGACACCCTTCGTGGTGGGCCGGGAGGCCTCGATTCGCGCTCTGGAAGAAGCCCTGGCGAGCGACAAGAGGATATTTCTGGCCACCCAGCACGACCCCTCCGTCGACGACCCCAAGCCCAATGAGATTTACCAGGTGGGAACGGTGGCCAACATCGTGCAAAGCCTGAAGCTGCCGGACGGTAATATCAAGGTGCTGGTGGAAGGGATCTATCGCGGCCGAATCCTGAAGATTTCGAACGACGACGGATACTTCCGGGTCGTTATCCAAACCAAGGTTTTCCGCACCGTGACCACGCCCAGCCTGGAACAACTCGTCCAGCGGGTCACCTCGCTGTTCGAGCAGTATGTCAAGCTATCGCAAAGCCTCAATTACGACACCATGATTGCGGCGATCAAGGTGGATGAAATCGGGAAGTTCACGGACACCATTGCCGCCAATCTCAACGTCAGCATCGAAGAGAAACAGGAATTGCTGGAGATCTTCGATCCCGTCGACCGTCTCACCCGTTTGGCCGATATCCTGGATGTGGAGATCGAAAAGCTCAATGTTGACCGCACCATTCAGGGTCGCGTCAAGCGCCAGATGGAACGCGCCCAGCGTGAGTACTACCTGAACGAGAAGATCAAGGCCATCCAGAAGGAATTGGGGCGCAACGAAAAGAACGAGCTCGAGGAGCTCAAAAAGAAGATTGAAACCGCCGGCATGACCAAGGACGCTCTCGAACATGCCATGTCCGAGTTGAAGCGCCTGGAAATGATGCCCCCCATGTCGGCGGAGTCCACCGTCTCGCGCAATTACCTCGACTGGCTTTTGGCCGTTCCCTGGAAGAAGAAATCGAAAGAGATTCGCGATATCACGCGCGCTCAAAAGGTCCTCGAGGAAGACCATTACGGACTGGAGAAGATTAAGGAGCGCATTCTGGAATTCCTGGCGGTTCGGCAACTGGTGAAGAACCCGCGCGGGTCTATCCTCTGTTTCGTGGGACCCCCGGGAGTGGGCAAGACTTCCTTGGGTCGGTCGATCGCGCGCGCCACGGGGCGGAAATTCGTTCGCCTGTCTCTAGGCGGGGTGCGTGATGAAGCGGAAATCCGCGGGCACCGCCGGACTTACATTGGCGCTCTGCCCGGTCAAATCATCCAGATGATGAAGAAGTCCGGCACGATCAACCCTGTCTTCCTGCTCGACGAAGTGGATAAGATGAGCATGGATTTCCGCGGCGATCCCTCCGCCGCCTTGCTCGAGGTGCTCGATCCCGAGCAAAACAACACCTTTATGGACCACTACCTGGACGTGGAATACGACCTCTCCAAGGTTTTCTTTATCACCACGGCCAATGTTGTTCACACCATCCCACAGCCCCTTCAGGACCGCATGGAGATCCTTCGTTTGGAGGGATATACCGAACCCGAGAAGATGGAGATTGCCAAGCGTTTTCTGGTTCGCAAACAGCGCGAGGCCACCGGTTTGACGGAAGGGAACATGACCCTTCCGGACGAGGCGATCGTTCACATCATCCGGCATTACACGCGCGAGGCTGGGGTCCGCAATCTGGAGCGCGAAATCGCCAACGTCTGCCGCAAAGTGGCCCGAAAAGTGGTGAAAGACGGCAAGCAACTCCAGATCGTCATGAAACCTGAGGATCTCGCCGAGTACCTGGGCGTGATCAAGTTCCGGGACACCAAAGCCGAAGAGAAGAATGAGATCGGGCTGGCGACCGGACTGGCTTGGACGGAAGTGGGCGGCCAAATCCTCAACATCGAAGTGACCCTGATGCAGGGCAAAGGTAAACTGCTGTTAACCGGTAAGCTCGGCGACGTGATGCAGGAATCCGCCCAGGCAGCCATGAGCTACGTTCGCTCTCGCTCCAGCCAACTGGGCCTACACTCCGACTTCTACCGGCACCTGGATATACACGTTCATATCCCCGAGGGAGCTATTCCCAAGGACGGCCCGTCCGCCGGTATCACCCTCGCCACGGCCGTGGCGAGCGCCCTGACCAAGATTGCCGTCCGCAGGGACGTGGCGATGACCGGAGAAATCACCTTGCGCGGCAAGGTGCTGCCGATCGGTGGCGTCAAGGAAAAGCTCCTGGCCGCGCACCGCGCCGGCAGCCGCACCGTCATCTTGCCTCGAGATAACGAGAAGGACCTGGCGGATATTCCGGCAGCGATCCAGCAGGAGTTGACCCTCAAGTTCGTCGACAGCATGGATGAGGTGTTGGAATTGGCGTTGGAAAGCAAGATTGAGGTCCCACAGGTCCTGGTTCCCGAGACGGCGACCCCTGTGGCCTTGGAGCCGCCGCCCGCACTCGAAACAGACCGCGGGTCATTGACCAATTAGCCAGTCGCTCGAAGACCGGGAACGGCCGCCTGACGTTGCCACGGCCGGCCGGGTCGCAAGTTAGAAACCGATGAAACCAGTTACGGAAGAACCGCATCCAAAGTACCGGTCCAGGTGCTTTCTCCAATTGTGTACAAACCAGGATTGGCAGCCCCTGACAGATCGAGCTTGTAGGACCCCGGTTCCACGTGAGTAGTTCTTCACCGCACTGCTTGCCGCTCTTGTATTACCGCCAATGACTGTTCGTTCGTCTGGAACGGATGGACCCCGAAGGGCGGCGGAACTCGAAATCGCTGGCGCACAGACCCTGATTTAGAAATCCACTTTAACCAGAGAGATAAGTTATGCCTGCAAAGAAACAAGAAGCTAAACCCCCTGCGGAAGAAGTCCAGGAAGAAAAGATTGCTGAGCTCCAGGAAGGCGAAGTCCTCGACATCGCCAAGCTGAAGGAAATGAACATCAGCACCCTCACCCAGGTAGCCAAGGACCTGAGCGTAGTAGGTGCCACCGGCATGCGCAAGCAGGAATTGATCTTCAAGATCCTGCAAGCGCAAACCGAGAAGAGCGGCCTCATCTTCTCCGAGGGCGTGCTCGAGTGCCTGCCGGACGGGTTCGGATTCCTGCGGGCGCCGGATTACAATTACCTTCCCGGGCCCGACGACATTTACGTTTCGCCCTCGCAAATCCGCAAGTTCGATTTGCGGACTGGCGATACCATCTCCGGCCAAATCCGGCCGCCCAAAGAGGGCGAGCGGTACTTCGCGCTCATCAAGGTCGAGGCGATCAACTTTGAGCCGCCGGATGAAGCGCGCAACAAGCTTTTCTTCGACAACCTGACGCCGCTCTATCCCCAAAATCGGATCCACCTGGAAACGGTCAAGGACAACATATCGGCCCGCGTGCTGGACCTCTTGACGCCCATCGGGAAGGGGCAACGGGGTTTGATCGTTTCGCCGCCGCGCACCGGCAAGACGATGCTCTTGCAATGCGTGGCCAATTCCATCACCACCAACCACCCCGAGATTACCCTGATCGTGTTGCTGATCGACGAGCGCCCCGAGGAAGTGACGGACATGCAGCGCACCGTCAAGGGTGAAGTAATCAGCTCCACCTTCGACGAGCCGGCGGCCCGGCACGTGCAAGTGGCGGAAATGGTGCTCGAGAAGGCTAAGCGGTTGGTCGAACACCGGCGCGATGTGGTGATTCTCCTTGACTCCATCACCCGCCTGGCGCGCGCCTACAATACCGTGGTTCCACCCTCCGGCAAGGTCCTCTCCGGCGGCGTGGATTCGAACGCCTTGCAGCGCCCCAAGCGCTTCTTCGGCGCGGCTCGCAACATCGAGGAAGGCGGCAGCCTCACCATCATCGCTACGTCGCTCATCGACACCGGCAGCCGCATGGATGACGTGATTTTCGAAGAGTTCAAAGGCACCGGCAATATGGAGATCAACCTCGACCGCAAGCTCGTCGACCGGCGCGTCTTTCCTGCCATCGACATCAACAAGTCGGGCACCCGCAAAGAAGAGTTGCTGGTTCCGCAGGTTGAGCTCAACCGCATCTGGGTGCTGCGCAAAGTGCTGAACCCGCTCTCGCCCGTCGAGAGTATGGAACTGATTATCGATAAGCTGTCGAAGACGAAAAGCAATTCCGAATTTCTCGCCTCGATGAGCAACGGAGGAAGGTAAGTCCGCAGGTGCATTAGGCTTTTCCTCGCCTGACCAACCCTCGCGCGGCCCCTGCTTCCAAGTCTTCGATTCACGATGAAATTGTAGGTTGAAGCGCTCGCTGGTACACTGTCACTCGAAGTGTGCCTGGGAAGAATTGACCCAGCGGCCTTTAGGCCAGCATCTGCCGACCTGAAGGTCAGTGCTACGATCTGAATTAAGGGCCCAGGACTGAATAGCCTTGACATCCTCTGACGTTCCGCTAATCTGAAACCATGGCAGAGAGAACAGCCACAACCAAAGTCAGAATCGGACGCGTAGGGCAACATCTGCAGGTGGCGATCCCGCAGCAGATGCTGAAAGGCCTTCATCTCCGCGAAGGTGACGTGGTGGCACTCCAGAAACAGGCGAATGGAGTGCTTATCAAACCGCATCCCGCGGTTGACCCTGATGACGACCTTAGCCCCGAAGAACGCGCACTAGTTGCGAAAGCCCGTCGCGAGATGCGAACGGGAGAGTACGTCACGCTTGCTCAGCTCGAGTATGACCTGGCTCATAAACGTTCACCGCGACGCCGCAAGACAGCTTGAGGCAATCCCGCCAGACCGTCGGAACCGAATCATGAACGACATTCGGGAGCTGGCCGACGACCCGTTCCGCGGCCTTGTAAAACCACTGAAGGGCAAGACGAATAAAGGCCTCTACCGGAAGGTTTCAGGCCGATACCGCGTCATTTTCGAGCCCCTTCATAGTGTCCATACCGTGCACGTGCTCGGTGTTTTGCTGTGCAGGGAGAGCACCTACAGGTAAATCGGTTGGGAGCGAGCAGACCGACCTCCGCTTCTGAGGTTTTCGCTACTCGCTCCTAACTCGTATTTGAAGGGAAGGTATTGTGGGTGTAACTGATGAGTTTTTTTGAACTTTTCGGTTTCCTACTCCTGATTGCGCTCGTGGTTCTTGGTTCGAGAGAACTAGGTCATCTCTTTGCTTTGCCGGAAGCGGCCCTAGTTATTCCGATAGTCGTCTTGTTCGTTCTTGTCCTACGCATCTGGAGGAAAAATGCGGCGCGCGCGTTGCTTATTCCCTCGATTTTTTTGGTTGCGGCGAGCTTGTTGTCCATCGCCGCAGCACACGTGTTTGGCTTGCGCCAACCGATTTTTGCGGCTCCAATCGCGGTTGGAATCGTCTTCATTGCGATACAGAGTAAATTGCTGTCGCGGTGGCGAGTGAGGTCGTCCGATACCAGTAAACGCGGATGAGGAGCGTCTGGAGATAGACCCAACTCGTATTTATAATTGCGCGCGGTGTTACCATCCTCCCATCGGAAGATTCTTCTCGAAAGATCAGGGTTCGGCCAGTTCATTCTTACGAACCAATTCAACAATCTGTTCGACGACTTGGTCGGCGGCGAGGCTGGTGGAGTCGATTTGGTGGGCGTCCGGAGCGGCGACGAGCGGGGAGATCTTCCGCTCCGCATCCAACTGGTCGCGCAGCGCGATTTCGTCGGCGGTTTGCTGGAGGGTGGCTGAGCGCCCCTTCTTGCTGTCCTGTTTCAGCCTGCGCCGCGCCCGCTCCACCGGATCGGCTTTGAGGAAGATCTTCAACGGAGCGTCCGGGAAGACCACGGTGCCAATGTCGCGCCCTTCCATCACCACGCCGCGTCCCACGGCACAACTCCTCTGCACCGCCAGAAGTTTGGCACGCACTTCCGGCAGGCGCGAAACCTTGGCGGAAGCAAGCGTCACCTCCGGGGTGCGAATCTTAGCTGTCACGTCCTGGCCATCAATCCAAACGTGGGACTGCAATCCGTCCGTCACGATCCGGATGTCCGTCTGCGCAACTAGCTTAGCCACCGCCGCAGCGTCCTCAGGCGCGACTCCCGATTGGAGGACCTTTAGAGCAAAGGCCCGGTAGGTGGCGCCGCTATCCACATAAGCCAGCCCGAGGCGCGCCGCCACTTTCTGGGCAACGGTGCTCTTACCCGCGCCGGCCGGGCCGTCGATGGCAATGACGAGGGGAGTGGACATGTTCGAGTTCTCTATCATCGGTTGTCAGTCTTCAGTATCCATTGCTCGCTGGCCCGCCGCATCGAACTACCCCTCCCTTACCGCGTCCTGTCATCCTGAGCGCAGCGAAGGATCTCTGCAGTTGGTTGTCGGGCTCGCGACGCTACTAACTGCCAAGATCCTTCGCTGCGCTCAGGATGACAGGGTTTCGTGCGGGCTGGCTCTTCGAACTGACGACTGATGACTATATCCGCTTAAACGCCTTCTGCAGCTCCTTCATTCCATAACGCAGTACTGTAGGCCTACCATGAGGGCAGGTCATGGGGCACTCCGTCTGGGCGAGCGCCTCCAGCAGCCACTCCATTTTGCTCTTGTCGAGCGGCATGTTCACCTTGATCGCGGCGTGGCAGGAAACGGAGGCGGCAATTCTGTTGCGCAGCAGTTCCAAGGAGACCGTCCGTCCTTCCTGCCGGGCGTTGTCCAGGATTTCGCGCAGCAAGTCGCCCACATCGTCGGCGCGTGTTTCTGCGGGAGCGGCCTTCACCGCAATGGTTCGCTGCCCAAAAGGCTCGACTTCGAAGCCGTTGGCCGCCAGCTCTTCCGCGATCTCCCGATAGGTCACCTGCTGCTCGGCCTTGAGTTCCAGAATGATCGGCACCAAAAGCCGCTGCACTGAGACCTTCTTCTCCCGCCGCATGCGGACGTGCCGGTCAAACAAGACCCGCTCGTGCGCGGCGTGCTGGTCAACGATCCATAATCCGCTCGAGTCGGTGGCCACGATGAAACTTTCCTGCACCTGTCCCAGAGGTTGAAGACCTACCGGCAATTCGCCCGGCGCCGCGATCGAGGCGGGCCCCACTGGGCGGACGCCACCATCGACTTCCGGGCTCGACAGCGAGGAGGTGTAAGGAGATATTGCGGCCTCGAGTGGAAGGCGCCCGGTGCGCGGCTCCGCTCGAGGAGAAGATAGCTTGAACGGCGGCGTCGAGGCGCCCCATGGCGTGCCCACGTGCGGCCCTGGCTCGCCGGCGCGCGCCGGCCAAGGCGCGCCGGTGCGAGCGTGCTGCGGCACCGCCGCGTGGGCCTGCGGTGGCGCGCCCTTTTCCGATTCTTGCGGGAGTGGGCTTGCTGCCGGTTCGTCCTCGAGTTTCTCCGCCGCCTCCGCCGCGTCAGTATCGACGGGCAGGCCGCGTGTCGATTTGGCCACCGGAAAGGCGGCGACCGGCCGGCTTGCCAGCAAGGCCTGGCGGAGCGAATCCCGCACCAAGTCGTGAACAAACGCCGAATGGTGAAACCGCACCTCGGTTTTCGAGGGGTGAACATTCACGTCCACCTCGGCCGCCGGCAGCTCGAGAAAGATCAACGACACCGGGAAAACGCTCGCGGGAAGAATGTTGCGATACGCTTCCGTGACGGCGTGAAGGATCAGGCGGTCACGGACGAGCCGCCGATTGACAAAAAAATAGATGTTGTTGCGGTTGAGCTTGTGTACCTCCGGGCGGGAGGTGAATCCGGAGACGCGGACCAAGGGAGCTTCACTCGAGGCTTCGCCCTCCTCCACCGCATCCCACGGCGCCGCAAACGTCATGCGCCGCTCGACGGGAGCAATCTCCAGCAACTGTTCGAGAGTTTGAGCGCCCATCACCTGGTAAATTCTCTCGCGCAGGCTCGCGACCGGCGACACGCTCAAAATCTCGTTATTCAACGAAGTCAGTCGAAAGCTCTTTTCGGGGTGGGCAAGCGCATAATGGGTCACCAAACCCGCGATGTGACCAAGCTCGGTCGATTCCGATTTGAGAAACTTGCGCCGCGCGGGAGTGTTGTAAAACAGATCCCGGACTTCGACGCTCGTGCCGCTCTCCCACCCCACCTCCTTCACATCGCGCAGCTTTCCGCCCGCGATCTCCAGGCGCGTGCCGGAACTCTCCGAAGCGTGGCGAGTCTCGAGCACCAGGCGCGAGACGGCAGCCACGGAAGGCAGCGCCTCGCCGCGAAAACCCAGCGTCGCAATCTCAAAGATGTCTTCGGCGGAGCGTATTTTACTGGTGGCGTGGCGCTCGAAGGCCAGCAGCGCGTCGTCGTGGTTCATGCCACACCCGTCGTCCGCAACTCGGATCAGGCGTTTCCCACCCGCTTCCACGGCCACTTCGACCAGGCCCGCGCCGGCATCCACGGAGTTCTCGAGCAACTCCTTCACCACCGAAGCCGGACGTTCGACCACTTCGCCCGCGGCGATTTTATTGACGACGATTTCCGGCAGGATGCGAATGATGCTCATTGATTCATTGAATCATTGACTCATTGAATCATTGAATCATTTCCCCGATCAATTAATGGCTCAATGAATCAATGAAACAATGGGTCAATCCTTCTTGATTTGCAGCCCCAGCTCTTCCAGTTGCTCCGGCTCGACGCCGGCGGGAGACTCACACATCAGATCCACCGCGCTGGCGGTCTTGGGGAAGGCGATCACCTCGCGAATGTTCGACTCGCTGGCCAGAAAGGCAACAATGCGATCGTGGCCCAGGGCAATGCCGCCATGCGGCGGCGTGCCGTACTCGAGGGCGTCGAGGAAGAAGCCGAACCGCTCGCGGGCTTTCTCCGGCGTTAATCCCAGCACGCTGAAGACGCGCCTCTGGATATCCTGGCGGTGGATACGAATTGAGCCGCCGCCAATTTCCGAGCCGTTGAGCACCAGGTCGTATCCCAGCGCCTTCACCGCGCCGGGATCGGATTCGAGCGCCTCGAGGTCCTCCTCCCGCGGCGAGGTGAAGGGATGATGCATGGCGGTGTAGCGCTTCTCTCGCTCGTCGTAATCAAACATGGGAAAGTCAATCACCCACAAAAAGTTCCACGTCCCCGGCTTGAGCAGCCCGAGCCTCTCAGCCAACTCTAACCGGAACCAACCTGAAGCTTCGTCGAGTTGGTGAACTCGGTGGCGCGAGAGCTCCTCGGAACCCAGCAGCACGACGGAGTCACCCTCTCCTGCCCGAGCGGCGGTTGCGATGTTGCGCAACCACTCCTCGCTCAGCGTCTTGGAGAGGCGAGATTCCACCCCGGAGGCTTTCACTTCGAGCAGAGCGAAATTCCCGACTCCCAGCGCCTTGAGTGGAGCCTGGTACTTGTCCATCTGGCTGCGCGAGATTTTGCCGGCCCCGCCAGGAATACGCAGCGCCTTCACTGCCTTGAATCCGCGGACATTGGCCAGCGGATTCCCCGACATATCGATGCGTCTCCACGCCAGGTCGAACCCGAGGTGGGGCTTGTCGGAGCCATAGTGTTCCATCACCGATTCGTAAGTGAGGCGCCGGAAGGGCCGCGGCACCGGCACGTCCACCAGCCCGAAGAGCTTTTCCATCAGCCGCTCAATGATGTCGAAAAGCACGTCCCGCTGCGGGAACGCCATCTCGATATCGATTTGCGTAAACTCCGGCTGGCGGTCCGCGCGCAGGTCTTCGTCGCGAAAACAGCGCACGATCTGGAAGTACCGGTCGAAGCCCCCGATCATCAGAATCTGCTTGAAAAGCTGCGGAGACTGCGGCAGGGCGTAGAACTGGCCGTGGTGCAAGCGGCTGGGAACCAGATAGTCGCGCGCGCCTTCCGGCGTGGAACGCGTCATGAAGGGCGTCTCGATCTCGCTGAATCCGTGCTCCGAGAGGTGCTGGCGGACCACCTGGCTCGCCCGGTGCCGCAGCCGCAGGTTGCGCTGCATGCGGCTCCGCCGCAAGTCCAGGTAGCGATAGCGGAGCCGAGTCTCCTCGCTGGTCTTCGAGTCATCGTCCATCGGAAAAGGCGGAGTTTTGGATTCGTTCAGAACCAGAATCTTGCGCGCTTTCACTTCCACCCTGCCCGTGGCTATCTGTGGATTCACGGTCTCCGCGGAGCGCAGCACGACTTCGCCCTCCACGCCCACCACGTACTCGGGACGGACTTCGTCCGCTCGGTCGTGCGCGTCGGCGCTGATGGCCGGATTGCAGACCACTTGGATTACGCCCGTGTGGTCGCGCACGTCCAGAAAGATGATGTTCCCCAGGTCGCGGCGGCTACCCACCCAGCCGGCCAGAAAAACCGTTTGCCCCGCCTCCGCCGCGCCCACCTGGCCGCAGTAATGCGTGCGTTGTCGATCTCCAAGAAGGTCCAGTTTCACGGTCACCGCCAAAAAGAAATAGTAAATTATAAACAGTAAACTCTAAATTATGAAGATCGAGTTCAACGTGGTCTGTCATTCTGAGCGAAGCGAAGAATCTCCGCAGTTGGTGCTTTTTGGAACTGCCGAGATTCTTCGCTTCGCTCAGAATGACAACTCAGGGTCAGCTTGTTTTTCATAATATACAGATTTATATTAATACATAAAATATTACCATTCACAATCTTGCCTCAAGATAGGATGCGATATTCCCAGGCTCCACTTCCTCTTGCTGCCCGCTTCCCATATCCTTGAGCTGATAGCGCTCCTTGGCCAGTTCACCCTCGCCGATAATGATGGCAAATCGCGCCCCAAGCTTGCTGGCCAACCCCATAGCCTTTTTGATTTTCATGGGGTCATAGTCGATCCCGACGCTCAATCCGTGCGCGCGCAACTCGCGGGCCAGGCCGGCGGCCGCTGAGAGGGCGGGCTCGCCCATCCAGACGATGTACGCCGCCAGCGGAACTTCCGGTTTCAACACGGCCGCCGCCTGCACGGCCAGAATCAAGCGATCCTGGCCGATCGAGAAGCCGATGCCCGGAGTGGGCGGACCTCCCAGCATTTCGGATAGTCCATCGTAGCGGCCGCCGCCCAGCACGGCGTTCTGCGCGCCCAGCGCGCCGCTAGTGATCTCGAAAGTGGTCCGCGTGTAATAGTCGAGCCCGCGCACCAGGCGCGGCGTAACCTGATAAGAAATCCGGCGCGCCCGAAGTTCGCTCGTGACGCGCTCGAAATGCGCGCGGCACGCCGGATCGAGATGCTCGATGATCTTCGGCAGCTTCTCGATGATGGGCTGGTCCGCCTCGACCTTGCAGTCGAGTACGCGCAACGGGTTCGTGTCCGCGCGGCGCTGGCAATCCGCGCACATCGAGCTTTTGACGCCTGCCAGGGCCTCGCGCAGCACGCTTAGGTACGTGGCGCGGCACGCCGCGCAACCCACGGAGTTCAGCAGAAGCTGGTATTCCCGAATGCCCACCCGCTCCAGGAAAAGCAAGAGCATCTCCAGCACTTCCGCATCCACCAGCGGGCTTTCGGAGCCCAGCACCTCGGCGCCAATCTGGTAGAACTGGCGGTAACGCCCCTTCTGCGGCCGCTCCCGCCGGAACATGGGGCCGAGGTAATAGAGCTTGTGAGCGCCGCCTTGGTTATACAGGCTGTGCTCGATGTAGGCGCGCACCACCGAAGCGGTGGCCTCGGGCCGTAAGGTCAACGACTCCTCGTCGCGATCCTGGAAGGTGTACATCTCCTTCATCACGATATCTGTATCGGCGCCTACGCTGCGCGCGAAGAGGCCTGTCTGTTCAAGGACCGGCGTGCGGATCTCGCCATAGTGATAGGCGGCGAAGACGCTGCGGGCCTCTGCCTCGACCCGCTGCCAGAGGATCGTGTCGGGCGGCAGCAGGTCGCGAGTCCCTTTGACGGAGCGAATGGGTTCAACTTTCATGAAATCGCTAAGTCCTTTGTCTGCAATGAATGGGTCGTTTTGTCCAGGGTGGCGTTCAGCCACTACGTTCACTAGACATTATGTCCTTGTTGTGTGTTTTCTTATACATTCCCGGATTGTTCCTGCAAGTTTCCCGCGCATGACGGCTCATAGCTCGGCACTGCGGTTTGGATGGCGGTCAGCTCCGCATCACCGTGGCTGCCCGCGAGCGGCGTCTGGACTATCGGTCGACTTTCTGTCCTTATCGTTTGTTTTCATATACATTCGCAGATTGTTCCTTCAATTCGCGGTCGAAGCGTCGAAGGTTGGCGCAGACCCCAAGAGTCCAGGGTCCGCGCCAGCCCACGTTTCCCACAGCTTTGGTAGCCTATCATGTTAGGCATGAATTGTCAAGTACTTTTTTGGCTGCCTGTACTTTTTGGGGCGCCGAGGTATTGTTCGCGGTAGTGCACGTAATGGGCGGCGTGAAGGTCGATGAAGTTCCGATCCGCTTCCGTGAGCTGCCGCTTCAGGCGGGCCGGCGCCCCCAGGTAAAGGCTGTTGGGAGGAACCACCGTATTCTCGACCACCAGCGCGCCGGCGGCCACGATCGAACCTTCTCCGATGCGGGCGTTATTCAGCACAATGGCGCCGATGCCGATCAGGCAGTGATTCTCAACCGTGCAGGCGTGCAGCACGGCGCGGTGCCCGACCGTGACCCAATCGCCGATGCTCACGGGCAGATGCGGGAAACCGTGCACGATGGTCCCGTCCTGAATGTTCGTCGAGGCGCCGATGCGGATGGGCGCTACGTCGCCGCGCAGCACCACTTGAAACCAGATGCTTGAGTTCTCGCCGATTTCGACGTCCCCGATGACGTCAGCGCTCGGAGCCACGAATGCCGTAGCCGCAACGCGCGGCTCGGTGCTTCCCATGTTGATCATTGTCACCAGCCCACACAGCCAGATAGTTAGCGATTGCCAAACCTTTTGAAACTAACACGCCACGAGAAAGCCTGCAAGGTCCCAAGAAACGGTTTCACGCAGAGGCGCAAAGGACGCAAAGCTCGCAAAGAAAACACACAACGACCGCTTTGCGGAGCTTTGCGCCTTGGCGACTTTGCGTGAGATGTTTTGATCTTTTCACCCCTTTCCGTGGTTGGGTAATGCTGCGACCTAACATGCTCATGCCTGAATCCTGAATCCTGACTCCTGAATCCTATTTCGCCGGCAAAAGTTCCAGCGGCTTGCCTTCCGCCCAGGGTTTGTAGCTGGCGGCGAAGCGAATGCGTTCATCCGTCGAGGGATGGGTGTACAACCAGAAGCGGATGAAAGGGCTGGGGTCCGGGTCTTCCAGGTCTTCTTCCGCCATGATCTGAAACGACTGCACATCCGCGGTGTTGGGGTCCGGCACCACGCCGTACGCGACTTCCAAACCGAATTGGTCGGCCTGGTGCTCGAAGTGGCGCGAAATCCCGTCCAAGGCGGGAGTGGCGAGAAATACCACCAGCGTTAAGACCAGCAGCACGATGGGAAGCGCCGCGAGATCGCTCACCCCCTCAACGGCAGTCGAGGAGTCGAGAGTCGAGAGTCGAGGAGTCAACAAATCCTCGACTCCCGACTCCTGGACTCTCCGGCTTTGATGACCGCTCGTAGCGATCATCCAATTGACGAGCAGAAATCCGACATAAAAGAGCGCCAGAAAAACCATCTCATCCAGCGCCACTTCCTTGGGGATATGGTGCAGGACGTAGTGGCCGGCTTCGTGCCCGACCACCAGAAGCGTCTGGTCGGAATTCATCTTGCGCAGCGTGGTGTCCCAAACCACCAGGCGCTTGCTGGCGCCCCAGCCCGAAACGTAGGCGTTCACGATCTTAGTTTTGGCGCTAGCGTCCATTTGGAAAAGGCGCGAGCGTGGAATGGCGAGGCCGGCGTGCTGCAACATTTCCTCGATGCGGCCGGTGAGTGCGGGCTCTGTTTTCTCGAGCGGCGTATATTTATAGAAAAGCGGCTCGACAACGTACGGCTCCACGAGAATCACGACCAGGGTGATGGGAATGGATGCGAACCAAAAGTACAGCCACCAGCGGCGCGGGCTGTGCCGCACCAGCCAATAAAAAACCCAGGCGAGCAGCACGCCCCCCACCGCTGTCAGGCCGAGGTCTTTCGCCCAGTCGGCAAGCCAGGAGCCGAAGCCTTGCGTCGAGAGGTCGTAACGATGCTCGAGCACGAAGCCCCAATAGTAATCCAGCGGGAATTCGAGAATTCGCACCGTCGCCAAAAATATGGGCACAAAAAGGGCGCACTGCACGAAGCGCCGCGCCGAGACCCGGCTGACCGATTTCCGCAGACTGAGGGCAAATCCGCTCCGCCAGGCCAAAAAATAAATGGCGAGAGCAAGCGCGACCGCAACAAAATAGAGTACATACTGCGTGCGCGAATAAGCGATAGCTTTGGCCCGCCTTTCAGGCGTCAGGACGTAATGGGCTTCGCCATGCGGCGCAGCGGGGGGCTTTTGACCGGCGGCGTTGGACTGAGTCGAAGCCGCGGGCTGAGTCGACGACGCCGACTGAGGAGATTGCGATGCTCTCAGACGCGCGGGCAATGCCAAAAGAACAAGAGCGATGAGCAGCACGGCATACTTCATCATGAAACCCTTTGCATCAGTAAGGCGTGAAAAAATCAAAACAGCTCACGCAAAGTCGCAAAGACGCCAAGGCTCGCAGAGCGAAAGGTGCTTCATTGCTTTGCGATCTTTGCGTACTTTGCGCCTTTGCGTGAAACCGGCTTGTCCTTTTATGAACTGATTCACACCATCTCAGGCCTTGTGCTTGAAGGCAACAGAAATACAGACAAATCTCGCCAGAATCGCCTGTTGAGAACGGACCTCGAAACCGGACCGGCTCAGCAATTCCCGCACGCCCTTTCGGTTTTTGCCCCTGGTGCGCAACAGTTTCGCAAGCCAGGGAGGGAACGAAATGTCGGCTAAACAGAATATCCCCTCGGGCCGAAGGACACGAGCCGCTTCGAGCATTCCCTGACCGGCATCACGCCAGTGGTGCATCGAGATCGAGCTCAACACCAGGTCGATGCTGGCATCTCCGAGAGGAAGCGACTCGGCAAAACCCTCGTGAATTTCGGCGGAGGGCGTCAGGCGTTGCGCCACTTCGACCATGCCTCGAGCCGGATCAACGCCGAAGAGCCGCGCGGCGGGCCATCGAGCCGCCGCTCTGCGCAACAGGCGCCCCGTGCCGCAACCGATGTCGAGCACCGCACTGGGCCTGAAGGCCGGTTCGGAGGCGGCTATAAGATCCAGCATCGCCCCGTGCACGCCATCGAAAAATCGCTGGTACCGGCAATCCTCATATGACTTCGACCAGCGGTCGAAGCGCTCTACGTCGTTGCTCATTTGCCTCCATCATATTGCAGGAGAAAATTCTTGACAAACGCCGAGCCCAATCTCTACGATAAAAGTCTGTGTTTTCAGGAGGTTTGCGTGATAAAGCTGGATATCATCAACGACGTTGTCAATCGCACCGGCATCACCAAAACCAAGGCGGAAATTGCGGTCGAGACGGTCTTCGATTCCATGAAGAAGGCCCTCGCCGCCAGCGACCGCATTGAACTGCGCGGCTTTGGTGTCTTTAACGTCAGACCCCGCAAGACCGGAATCGGCCGCAATCCCAGGACGGGCGCCGAGGTGAGCATTCCGCCTGGAAAGGCCGTGCGTTTCAAACCCGGCAAAGAACTTCAAACGCTTACCTAGACTTTACAGACTCAAACGAGCAGGCGAAAATAGACTTTGCGCATCCTGTATTATGGGTGATGGATTCTATATCCGGCCTGGCTCTGGGGGGACTTCTCTGGAGCCGAGTTTCGCGTGGGGCCAGCCGCCCCCACCGCCCTGGCACCTACGCCTGCGGCAGCGCTGGCTTAACTCGCTGGCCTTTCATGCCTTGCTGTTTATGCTCACCTGCGTGAGCACGCTCATCGTGGGCACCCACATCGCCCTGAACTACGAGCACAGCTTTCCGGCATTCGACTGGGACGTTTCGCGGGCCTTCTTCGCCAGCATCTACCATGACCCCACGAGGCTGACGCTCGGCATCCCCTTTTCGTTTACGCTGCTCAGCATTTTGCTGGCGCACGAATTGGGGCACTATTTCACCTGTCGATACTACGGCATCGAAGCGAGTTACCCGTACTTCATCCCCGCTCCCACCCTGATCGGAACCATGGGCGCCTTTATTCGCATCAAGACGCCCATCACCACGCGGAGGGCGCTCTTCGACGTAGGGATTTCGGGTCCGCTGGCGGGTTTTATGGTGGCGATTCCCGCCCTGATCGTGGCGACGCTGAACTGTCAACCGGTCGTGCCGGTGGGCCTTCCGGACACCATCACGCTGGGGAACCCGCTGGCCATCACGCTTCTCGCCAAAGTCCTGCGCCCCGGTGTACACCCCGCCAGCATCTCGTTGCAACCGGTGGGCTGTGCGGCTTGGGTAGGACTGTTTGCGACCGCGCTAAACTTGCTGCCGATGGGCCAACTCGACGGCGGCCACATCCTCTATGCGGTTCTGGGCGAGAGGCACAAGACGGTTTCGCGCGGTTTGTTTCTGGCGCTCGTTCCCTTGGGCGTTTTTTGCTGGGCAGGCTGGATGGTGTGGGCGGTCGTGCTTCTGGTCGTCGGCCTTCGCCACCCGCGGCTCATGATTCCCTCCCAACCGCTCGACAAAACGCGCAAAACCCTCGCGCTGTTCGCCCTGTTGATTTTCCTTCTCACCTTCGTGCCAACGCCCTTTGCTATTCGGTAACAAGGGCCGAAAATCGAAATTCGAAAATCGAATGCGCTCGTGAAACGCATCCCCAACCTGCAGAAACCGCGCAAAACACGCCGACCGCCCCGGTCTAGACTTCCGGCGGTCGAATTTCGAATTTCGATTTTCGAGTTTCGAGTTTCGAATTTCGGTACTTACATGAGGTTGACCGGGTCGACGTCGATCATCACCTCGCGGGGCTGGATTCCTGACTGCGCGCAGTGGTGGACGAGCTGTTTCAGCAGCGCATGAAGGGTGGCGCGGGAGTTGGATTTCAGCAGGAACTGGATACGATAGCGGCGCTCGACTCGAGCTAAAGGCGCCGGCCCGGGCCCCAGAATCTTGATGCCGGCGAATTGCACTTCCACGCGGGTGAAAAACCCTCCCACCTCTTTCGCCACTTGCGCGGCTCTTTCCAGCTTGACGTGCTGAGCGACCACGTTGGCGAGAGCGGTCACGGGCGGGTAATGCATCATGCGGCGGAAGCCCATCTCTTTGCTGAAAAAGCCCTCGTAGTTCTGTTCTGCCGCGAAGCGGATGGCGTAGTGGTCGGGAAAAAATGTTTGCACCAGAACGCGCCCCGGGGCGCTGCCTCTTCCCGCGCGGCCTGCCACCTGGGTTATAAGCTGGAAACTGCGCTCGGCGGCCCGGAAATCCGGCAGGCCCAAGCCGACGTCCGCAGAGACTACGCCCACCAAGGTGACTCCGGGGAAATCGTGCCCCTTGGCGATCAACTGAGTACCCACCAAGATGTCGATCTTCCCTTGCCGGAACTCCTCCAAGACGCGCAGGAACTCACGGCGGCGGCGGGCCACGTCGCGGTCCAGGCGGGCCACTCGGGCGCCGGGAAAAAGCTCGGCGAATTTCTGTTCGATCTTCTCGGTCCCTTCCCCGACGTAATGGAGGTACTCGCTTCCGCAAGCCGGGCAGACCGACGGCACGGCCGTCGAATAGCCGCAGTAGTGGCAGGTCAGGCGGTGTTCGCGGCGATGGTAGGTAAGCGCGACGGAGCAGTTCACGCAGCGTTGCGTCTGGCCGCAGCTTCGGCACAAGAGGAACCACGAATAACCTCTGCGATTGAGAAGCAGCATGGTTTGCGCCTTGTCTCGAATCTGGGCCTCGATTTCCGCCTTCAGCTCGCGGGAAAGGGGAATTTGCGTGTGCGTCTCGCGGAACTCCTGGCGCATGTCCACCACCACCACCGCGGCCAGCTTGCGACCTCCGATGCGCTCCTCCAGCTTCAGCAGGAGATATTTGCCCTGTCGCGCATTCCAGTAAGACTCGAGCGAAGGCGTCGCCGAGCCGAGGAGCGCCACGGCCCCGGCAAACTGCGCCCGCACCACCGCCACGTCCCGGCCGTGGTAGCGCGGCGTCTCATCCTGCTTGTAGCTCGAGTCGTGCTCCTCATCGACAATCAGCGCGCCCAAATTCGCGAGCGGAGCGAAGACGGCGGAGCGCGTCCCCAACACCACTTTGGCATGGCCGCGGCGCACGCGCCACCAGGCGTCGTCGCGTTCCCTTTCCGTGAGCCCGCTGTGCAGCAGGGCCACCTGCGCGCCGAATCTCGAGCGAAACAAGGCCTGTATGGCGGGGGTCAGCGCAATCTCCGGTACCAGCAGCAAGGCTGACCGGCCGCGCTCCAGGCAGCGGGCAATCAGGTGCAGGTAGATTTCCGTTTTGCCGCTTCCGGTAACGCCGTGCAATAGCACGGCGCCGAACCCACGCTCGAGCCGTGCGTAGAGTTCATTGAGCACGGCGGACTGCGCGGGCGTCAGTTGCGGCGGAAGGCCTGCCTCCCCGCTCGGAAATACGCATTCCGCTTCCTCCGACGGCTTGCCGGGCACCGACTCGCGCGCTCGGCCTTCCGTGAGTTCGATCAATCCCGCGCGGCCCAGCGTGCGCAAATTGGTCAACTGCGCGCCGGTTGCTTCGAGAAGCGCGCGGTGATCTTCCGCAGGCCCCTGGCGCTCGAGCGCTTCGATGATTCTCCGCGCGACGGGGGATAGCCGAGCCGGGCGCTCCGGCAAAGGTCCTGCCAGCCGAACCGCCAGGACCTTTCGACGCCGCCGCTCTTTTTGCACTTCTTCGGCCGACACCCATTTTTGTTCGAGCGCGCGTGGATAGGCAGCGGCGAAGCGTTTCTGAAGGGTTTCAACCGCAACGCCGGGATGCCGGTCGAGATAGAGCAGGAGAGCGGCATCCTGGCTTCCCTTGCTTTCCTCGAGGAGACTGGACGAGAGTCCTTGCATCGCGCGGCGCCCCTCCTCTGTCAGCCGGACCTGCCGCGTCTGCCGAGTTTCCTGCCTGAGCGGCAGCATGGCACGAAAAACTTCACCGGGGGGCGCAAGGTAATAATCCGCAATCCAGAGCCCGAGCCTGACCAGCTCTGCAGACAGGAGAGGCTCAGGATCGAGGACTCGCAACGCCTCGCGCACCTCGATGCCGGGAGCCAATTCGCCTGTGGGGCCCAGCACAATGCCGGTCGCCTTGCGGGTCGCGAGCGGCACCAGCACTCGCTGGCCAGGAGAGACTGGAGAAGGAAAACGGTAAGTGAGTGGATAACGGATGGCCGCCATCACCGCCACGTTAAAGAGCAAGCCCTGCGGCTTCATTTGCGCTCCGTCCACGTCAGAATTTTATGCTGGATGAGTCAGGGAGTCGAGAGTTGAAAGAGGGCCGCTCCTACGACGTCATACTGCGAGCCTGCGTCGCCATCAGGTTCGCGTAGAGGTTGCCGAGACGATCCAGCATTTTGACGGCGGCTGAAAAATTCCGGCGATTGATGTGCTCGATGTTGAGCCCCAGCGGCGGCGGGTCGGGCGGAAGGTTATCGTAAACATCCATCAGGATGCGCTGCGCCAAATCGAGCGAGCGCTCGAGGCACGTCGACGCAGGAGCGGCGACCGCCTCATCCGAGCCGAGCAGAAAGCGATCGAGATTCTGCGGGACGTCCGCCCCCAGCCAGCGCAGGAACTGCAAATCGCGGCGATGGCTGACGGGAGCAAAGCTCAGAAAAACACGCGAGTGCAAACCGTTCAATCGCTGTACAAGCCACACCACGTCATTCGAGTCAAAGAGAACCTGCGAAGTGAAGAAGTCGAGGCCCGCCCGAGCCTTGGCGCGAATCCGGTCCGGTTCGTTTTTCCGGCTGGGAATGGTGATGCCGCCCAGGGTAATCGGCAGTCCCTCTCTCTTCACCACGGACGCGGCCTGCCCGACGCTCGGCCCGGGATAGCGCACCTGGGTGGATTCGCCTCCCACCATAACGATTTGCCGCAAGTTGTGCTCGAAGCAGGTCTCGCGAAACCAGGTTTCCGGCTTCGGATCGCGCACCACGACGCGGTTGAGAACCGCCTCCGCTCCCAGTTCGCACTGAATGCGTGCGGCAAACATCCGCGACTCGACGCGCGCCACGAACTTGCTGGTTCGCTTCGTGCCGCGATCCTCGTCGAATATTTCTGGAACGTTGATGCCGTCCACAGCTTGGGTCACGCGTCTCAGCTCAGCCAGGGATTCGTTGATAGCCTGCGCTTGATCCGCCGCCGGCGGCACCACTTCAAACAGTGTCACCGGAACAAACGGGTTCAGGATTTTCTCTTGCAGCGTCATTTGCCGATCCCTGCATAGGCGGTCTAGGGCTATTTTTCAAATTAGCTGAAACGCGCGGAAAGCGCAACGTGCCATGCGAACTCCGGACTCGATTACCGACGAAAAAACCGGTTTCACGCAAAGGCGCAAAGTTCACAAAGCTCGCAAAGATAAGCAAACCTGATTTACGGCTCGATCAGAGACGGCAGGCGGCGCGGATGGCGATAAACGTCGCGCAGATGGCTCACGTCGCTGGTGGCCTTCTCCCAACGCTGCAATTCCTCGTCGTAACGAACCGAGATATTGTCGAGAAAATACGGCAGGTTGTCAGCCAGCCAGAGTTTCCGGTAGTGGGCGCGCAGCAAAGTCGTCTGGTCGCGCATGTCCTGAATCAGGCCATTGACTCCATCGATTCTTTCGAGGATGTCGCCAACGATCTCGGGCTTCGCAGCATTGGCTTGCGCCTGGGCGTAGAGGTCCGTGATGTACTTTGAATAGATGGCCTTCTGGCCGAGGAAGTCAAAGCGCCGGGCGGCAAAGCCCAAGTAGTCCAGCAGGTCCTGGTTGCGGCGCGCGAGGTGGGAATTGGTAATGAGGTCGGCCATCACGTCTTCGGCCAGCAGGCGAATCTGGTGCGCCGCTGGCTCGAGCTGGGCGTAAAACTTCTGGCCGTCAGGGCTCAAGGCGTCAATCCAGATCAGGTAGTCCTCTCCGTCCGCATGGACGGCGTCGCGGAGGAGACGATGGATTTCCGTCAGGTTCTTGATCTCCGTGGCAAAGTGGTGATCCGGGGCTCGGTAGAAAGACCAATCCCAGCCATCGGAAAACTGCTGGTCGTCCACGGTCTTCTGCCAGGAGTGGGCGGCGCCGTAGACCAGTCCATACCAGGTGTAGTTCACCATGCTCTCGCCATCGTCCATCCAGGTGGTGTTAAAGACGCCGGTAGCGCCCTGTTCCTTTCCATCGGTCACGAACTGGCGGATATTGGGCAGCGCCGAATTGTAATTCGGGAAAATGCGGCTCCAGTTACTCACGCCCGGCGCTACCCACGTCTCGAGCCCCACATCGCGGAAGGGCTTGATCTCGTTCACGTAGGACTTGCGCGGAGCGTAGTCCCAGGGAACGGCGATCATATCGTGCGGCAAGTCCTTGAGATGCTCGGGATGCTGAACGCCCATATCGCCCCAGAAGAGAATTTTGCGGTGATACGAACTCAAGTTCTCGTCGATCTTGCGAAGGTACGCAATGTAGACATTGCCGTAGTCGCTCTTCTCCACTTCGCCTTTCGTCCGGCCCTGGCCCAACTCGTAAGTTTCGTCGGCGCCGATATGGAAGAACGGCCCCGGAAAAACCGCCGCGAGGTCGCCAAACATTTTGTTAATGAAATCGAAGGAGGCGGGGACAGTGGGCGAAATCACATGCCCGTAAGGAACTTCGGCCATGTCCTGGTATTTCTCCATCTGAAGCGCCAGATGGATGTGGCCGAACGACTCCTGCTCTGGAATGATGATCATGTGATATTGCTTGGCATACTCGACGAGCTCGGTGGCTTCCTCGGGAGTCACCGCGCCGCCCGGGGCCGCCACCAGCGGCAAGCTCGTGTAAGCAAAAGTGTTCTCCATATAAAGCGAGAACAGGTTGATCTTGTATTCGGCCAGCAAGGCGATTTCCCTCTTGAAGGAATCGAGGGTGGGAATAGCGCCGCGGCTGATATCGATGCTCACGCCGCGCCAGCGCAGGGCGGGCCAGTCCACTACTTTGACAATCGGGATCTCGGCGCTGCCTGCCGGCGTTCGCTGGATCAACTGCCGAAGCGTTTGGACTCCATAAAAAATGCCTGCCGCGCTTTTGCCCACGATCGAAACCTCGTGCTCGCTGACCACCAGGACGTAGCCTTCCTCTTCGGCCTGAGTCGGCAGGCTCATCTTCGACTGCTCGAGAATGTGCTTTCCGGCCGGGCTATCGCTACGCGCCAGGACAATCCGCGAGCCGGCGCCCTTGGCTCCGACGCTGGCCGATACGCCGCCCAGTGAATTCAACTCCTCGACAAGGAGTGAAGCGGCAAAGCGGTCTTCCTCTTCGTTGCTGGTTACCTCGATGCTGACGCGCGCCCCAAGTCGGAACGTGCCCTCACCGCCTTCAAGTTGGTTGGGGTACGGAATCAGCGGCAGGGTCGATGAGAAAAGCACCGAACTCGAAAATAGCAACGCCAGCACTCCATAAACAGATCGTCGCATCAGAGTCAACCCTCCCCGTGGGTTCGATTGGGAGCGCCGTCCGCGGGCATTCCCGTGGCGCTCCAGGAAAACTGTGAGTGTACACCCTCCTGCCGCGTTTGGAAACCGTACGTCGGAAGGGTGCGTCGGAACGGCAGGGCTTTAGCCCCTGATGCCGCGTTGCTTCAGGGCCTAAAGGCCCCTTCCACCGTGCTCTCCATACGGGCGGGGCTAAAGCCCCGCCCTTCCAGGCCTCGGAATAATTGCGCTTGTTGACAGGACTAATCACTAGGACCGAACCGGCGTGGGCTGTCGCCGCACCGCCAACCGCACGGCCAACACCGCACGACCAACCCTTCCCAAATCGTATAGCGAGTGGTATCCTCCTGCTCTTTGAAATGTGTTGCTAAGGAGCAATAATCATGAGCAGAACCGGTTTAGTACTTAGCATGATTTATTTCTTGAGCTGCGGCGCCGCAGCGCTGGCTCAATCCGTCTCCGCCCCATCCTCCGGCGGCCCGATGTTTCTCAAGGACGGCTGGATGATTCAGTCTTCCGCCGATGTGTCGGCTTCCCCCGAAGTGATCTCGACCCACGCCTACACGCCTTCCGGTTGGTACAGGGCGAGCATGCCGTCCACCGTGGTTGCGGCGCTCGTCCGGCAACGCGTCTACTCTGATCCGTACGTCGGGACGGACCTGCGGGCGATTGCCGGTACCACCTATCCCGCGGGCATGAATTTTTCGAATACCGCGATGCCGCCTGGAAGCCCTTTCCGCATCCCGTGGTGGTTCCGCACTGAGTTTCAGGTTCCGCAGCAATACGCGGGGAAAACCGTCTGGCTGCATTTCAGCGGTATCAACTACCGCGCCGGCGTCTGGTTGAATGGCCAGCAAATCGCCGCGCCGGACAAGATGGTAGGAGCGTGGCGGGTCTTTGAATTTGACGTCACTCGCTACGTGACGCCTGGGCAGACGGCGACTCTCGCTGTGGAAGTCTCCCCGCCTCAGCCCGATGACCTGGCGATTACCTTTGTGGATTGGAACCCGCTCCCTGCGGACAAGGACATGGGAATTTGGCGCGACGTGTATCTGGTTGCCAGCGGTCCCGTCAGCCTCCGCAATCCGCAGGTGATCTCGAAACTGAATCATCCCGCCTTCGACAAGGCGCAGCTCACCGTGACGGCCGAGCTTCACAATGCCTCGGACCAGCCGGTGGACGGCACGCTGAAAGGCAAGATGGAGGGCGTGGAATTCTCGACCCCCGTTTCGCTCGGCCCGAAGGAATCGAAGGTGGTGAGCGTCTCACCCGATAAATTCCCGCAATTGACGATCGAACACCCGCGCCGCTGGTGGCCGTATGCACTCGGTCCGCAAAACCTCTATCAGCTCGATCTCAGCTTCCAGACCGGCAGCGAGATTTCCGACGCCCAAACCATCAACTTCGGAATCCGCGAGATCACCGCAGACCTCGATGCTCAGGATCACCGCCTCTTCAGAATTAACGGCAAAAACATCCTGATTCGCGGCGCCGGATATACGTTCGACATGCTGCTGCGCGCCGAACCGGCTCGCCAGAAGGCTGAACTCGCCTACGTCAAGGACATGCACCTGAACACGGTCCGCCTCGAGGGCAAGCTCGAGGATGAGAACTTTCTCGATCTCTGCGACCGCGAAGGTATACTGGTGCTGGCCGGCTGGTGCTGCTGCGACCATTGGGAGCGCTGGCGCGACTGGAAGAGCGAGGACTTCGTGGTCTCCGCCGAATCCTTGAAAGATCAGATTCGGCGCCTGCGCGGCCACGCTTGCCTGCTCGACTGGCTGAACGGCAGTGACAACCCGCCCGTCCCCAAAGTCGAAGAGACCTACATCCAGATTCTTAAAGATCTCAACTGGCCGAATCCCTACCAGTCCTCTGCCACCGCCAAGCCCACCACCGTGACGGGCAAAACCGGTTTGAAGATGACCGGGCCTTACGAATACGTCGCCCCTTCTTACTGGCTGCTGGATAAGGAACGCGGCGGCGCGCACGGCTTCAACACCGAAACCAGCCCCGGCCCCGCCGTCCCGCCAGTCGAGAGCTTGAAGCGCATGCTGCCCGCTGACGACCTCTGGCCCATTAACAGCGCGTGGAACTTCCACGCCGGGGGCGGCGCTTTTCGCGACATCCACGTGTTTACGGAGGCGCTCAACAATCGTTTTGGCCAAGCGACCAGCCTCGAGGACTACGTTCTGAAGGCCCAAGTGTTGGCTTACGAGGGCGAGCGCGCCATGTTCGAGGCCTACGGCCGCAATAAGTACACTTCCACGGGTGTGATCCAGTGGATGCTCAATAACGCTTGGCCATCCATCATTTGGCATCTCTACGATTATTACCTGCGTCCGGGTGGTTCCTATTTCGGCGCCAAGAAGGGCTGCGAGTACCTGCACGTGCAGTATTCGTACGACGACCAATCGGTGGTGGTGGTGAACTCCTATTATCAAGACTTCCCCGGCATGAAGGTTTCCGCCAAGGTCTACAGCCTTGACATGTCGGTGAAGTTCTCCCAGGAGGCCACCCTCAACGTGGGACCGGACAGTACCAGCAGGGTATTCACCGTTCCCACGAGCGGCGAGCTTTCCAAAACCTATTTCTTGCGCCTCGACTTGAGCGACGCATCAGGAAAGAACGTCAGCAACAACTTCTATTGGCTCTCCACCCAGCCGGAGGTTCTCGATTGGGATCGGTCAACGTGGTATTACACTCCAACCAAAACGTTTGCCGACCTCACCGGTCTGCAAGGACTGCCGAAAGTCGATCTCAATGCGACCGCAGAATCCGAAACGAACGGCGACGACGCGATCACCCGGATTAGTGTCGAGAATCCCAGCCACGACTTGGCTTTCTTCGTTCACTTCAAAGTTGTCGCGCAAGGAGGACGGTCCGGCTTTGGCGAAGAGGAAGGCGGACGAAGCGATGACGAAGTCCTGCCCATTCTCTGGTCGGATAACTACGTGTCCTTGTTGCCGGGTGAGAAGCGCCTAATCACGGCCTCCTACGCCAAGCGCCGCCTGCGCTCGGGGAAGGCGGTGGTGAAGATAGACGGCTGGAACGTGACGCCCAAATCGCTGTAGAAATCGCATTCACACCTGCACTGCGAGCGTGGTCTCCGCGCGGGCGACGGGGCGGTAGAGGGTATCCCGTTCGAAGGGTTCCTGGCCGGCTTCACGGATCAAGCGCACGATCTGCTGGCGGGTCATGGCCTGGGGCGTCCGGGCGCCGGCGTCGTGGTAAATCTTTTCTTCCACCACCGTTCCATCCAGATCGTCCGCTCCAAAACGCAGTGCCACCTGCGCCACGCGCGGCGTCATCATGATCCAATACGCCTTGATGTGGGGAAAATTATCGAGCAGGAGCCGGGCCACAGCCACATTTTTCAAATCGGTGAAGCCGGAAGTCTCAGTATGGGAAACGAGTTTTCCGAGTTCGGTGTTGGCGGGGTGGAAGGCGAGCGGGATGAAGGTCTGAAAGCCGTGAGTCTGGTCCTGGAGATGACGCAGTTGCAGCAGATGGTCGACGCGGTCCGCGGAGGACTCGATGTGGCCGTAAAGCATCGTGGCATTCGAGGGCAGACCGAGTTCGTGCGCGATGCGATGCACCTTCAGCCAGGTGTAAGCGCCGATCTTATGGTCGCAGATGACCCGCCGCACTTCCGGCGCGAAGATCTCCGCGCCCCCGCCCGGCAGCGAACTCACTCCTGCTTCCTTCAGCTTCACCAAGACCTCGCGAATGGGCAACTGCGTGATGTGCGAGAAGTAGCCGATTTCGACGGCCGTGAAGGCCTTCAGATGGACGCCGGGGAACCGCTGTTTTAGCCCGCGGATCAAATCCAGATAATACTGAAACGGCAAATCGGGATGCAGGCCGCCCACAATGTGGAATTCCGTTACGGCTTCGGACCAGCCTTCGCCTGCGATGCGAAAGGCTTCCTCAAGGGCCATGGTATAAGCTGCCGGCGCCTCGGGCTTGCGGCCGAAGGCACAGAGCTTGCAACTGGCCACGCACACATTGGTGGGGTTGAGGTGCCGGTTGACATTGAAATAGGTTCGCTTGCCGTGCCGCTTCTCGCGGACGTAGTTGGCAAGATACCCCACCGTGAGCAGGTCGCCGGAATCGTAGAGGGTCACACCCTCGTCGAAACTGAGGCGCTCACCCGCCAAGACCTTTTCGGCGATGCGCTCCAGATGCGGATCCTCGATGTGAAGTTCCTCTCGCATCATATAGCTGAAACTCCATTTTATCGGCCCGAAACCCAGATTGCAACAGCGCAGCTTGGAGGGGAGTCCCAGAGGCTTGTGGCGGTCTCGCCCGCAACCCACAGCCCTGAAGGGGGCGGCCTAGCAAAGCCCAAGCCAACGAAGGTGTGAAAAAATCGAAACAGCTCACGCCAAGCCGCAAAGACGCGAAGACTCGCAAAGGGAACGTTCTTTCTTTGCTTTGCGCTCTTTGCGAACTTTGCGCCTTTGCGTGAAACCGGTTTGTCCTCTATGAATTGATTCACACCTTGAACGGCCTGGGTGGATGGAATAGGAGGATTCTTCATATACCGCCACTCCAAGGGCACGCCAAACCCGCATGGATACTGAATATGACTTGACAAATGGCACACCCCTGTGAATCGCCTTTCCATCCCTTCCACACAAAATCCTTGGCGTCGCCGTCTCGATAAGTTTAGAATTTGGTTTACGACGCTCGTTCTACTATGGAGTGGACCAACTACAGTTTCGCAGAACCGCAGGACGAAGCTGCATTCTTCTACGGCCTCTTTCTGCGCGGCCATCCCCTGCAAAAACTGCGGGCAGATATCGATGTCCCGGCTCATGTGCTCGCCGAGTGGCAGCGCCTGGCCGATCAGGATCCGGTGTACCAAGGCACCGTGGCCCGCATCCTGGCCTACCGCAAGCACGTCCTCGCCATCTTCGATTCCCTGGTGTTCAAGGAAATCGGGTTCACACACAGACTGCAGTAGTTGGTTCATTGAGTCATTGGTTCATTGATTCATTGAAGGCGCCCCAGTCATTGTCACACAATGGATCAATGAATCAATGATTCAGTGAACCAATATGTCCGCGGCCCAGGTGACAAAGAACAACACGCTGACGTATCCGTTCACGGTGAAGAACGCGGCATTCACACGGGACAGGTCGGAGGGTTTCACGAGGGTATGTTCGTAAGTCAGCAACAAAGCTACCGGCACTAAACCTGCCATAGCGATCCAGCCCAGATGCTCGCGGCGGGCTACCACCACCAGGAGGAGCAGCATCAAGACGTGAAACAGCGCGGAAACATAGAGCGCCGTTCGGATCCCATAGCGCTTGGGCACAGAGTGCAGCCCGCAAGCTTGATCGAAATCCACGTCCTGGCAAGCGTAAATGATGTCAAAGCCGGCGGTCCACAGAGCGACCGCCGCTCCCAGCAATATCACGCTCAGGCTGACCTCGCCGCGCAAAGCAATCCAGGCGGCAATCGGCGACATTCCCAAGCACGAACCCAGGATCAGGTGCGAGAGCAGGGTGAAACGCTTCGTGTAGGAATATGCGATCAAAACGGCCAAGACCAGAGGCGACAGCTTGAACGCCAGCGGGTTCAGTTCGTGCGCGGCCAACGCCAGCAGCGCGCAGGCGATCAAGGTGAATCCGGCGGCAAATCGCAGGCTGATTTGACCGGTGGGGAGGGCGCGCATCCTGGTGCGCGGGTTGAGCGCGTCGAGCCGCAGGTCGGCAATGCGGTTGAACGTCATGGCGGCGCTGCGCGCGCCGACCATGGCCACGATGAGCCAAACGATCTGCCGCCACGTGGGCCAGCCTCGCACTGCCAGCAAGGCGCCCGTGAGCGCAAAGGGCAGCGCAAAGATCGAGTGCTCGAACTTGATCATTTCGAGCGTCGTGCGCAGCTTCGCGATCAGGCCCGGCGCGGTGGGCGGTCCGCCGGCGCTGGGGCTCGCGCCTGGCTCACGGACTGCACTTCCCATCAGCATATCCCTATGATCGCCAAATGCCTTGCGAATGCGCAAGGGGGGCAGCGCGGACCGCCGGTTTTGCGGTCTGCGGCTTTGCCCTGGGCCGGCGGTAGGACCGCGGAGCGCAAAACCGGCGGTCCGCGCTACCCATGAACCACTCACTTTTTCGGATATCCCACGGTTTGTGCCAGCATGATCTTCTGATTGGGGCGAAGCTTCATCAGCTTGGCCAGAGCCGGTCGATCCACGCTACCGCGCACTACCACCGCCAGGCCTTCGGAGGCGCAAAAGAGATACACGTTTTGGGCGATGAAGCCTGTGTCGGCGCCTGTGTACAGGGTCTGATCGTCGCCGCTCGCCCTCCCCGTTTTCCCCAGGTCGGCGACATAGACGAGGTCGAGCGCCGCATCTTTGACAAAGCCTTGCTGGCCCGTGGCTCCGCGAACGTCCTGGACCAAGACCGGATTCAAAGCGTTGGACTTGGCGTCGTAAACGTAAAGGCCGTCCTGCGTGGCCACGTAGATATCAATCTCCTGCCAATTCATGGCCGAGGGCGCGGTGCGCTTGCCGTCTGGCCGGTTCACTCCGAAGGCTGCCCAGAGCAGATTCGAGAGCACCTGGGGCGAGAGTTTTTGACTGCTGAACTCCCGCGTCGAATGTCGATCTTTGAGGGCTTGCATCAACGGCTTGCCTCCCGAAGTCTGCGGCGGCGGAAGAGTGACGGGGCTGAGTTCTTGTGCCGCGGCGAGAGTGCAGCAGGCGATGAGCGCAAGCATTGTCAAACAAAAATGACGGAAAAAGTGTTTCGACATAAGTGTCCTTTCCATGGGGTGTAATCCATCGAATGCGTAACGCGCAGGTATTCTACACCCGCAGCGCAGTTTTTGTGGGCCGAGCTCACGCTGGAGTGCGGCGCGGGTACTGCCGCTGTGGTCGAGCGTCGCAGGCCGCCGAAACACGGTGTAGTGGCGGCTTGACGCCGCCAATGGAGCTTTGCAAACAATGGACGCATGGCGGGGTGAACCCGCCGCTACATACCGCCAACCTTTTTCTCAGCAGCCCTTATTAGGAAGCCAAGACCAGCAGCACCAATAGCGCCAGGTTGATGGCGTGTGCGGCGTAGCAGAGTGGGCAATCAATGTGCAGGACGCGGCGAAGCGCATAAATCAAGTAAAAACCCAGCGCGACAGTGCAGAGGCTTGCGCCCAACAACCAAAGTCCCAGCGTATCGAAGGGTCTGAAGATGTGGCCTCCTATGTTCACGTAGCGAGGAATGAACCCGCTCCAGGCCAGGAGGAGCAGATAGTAGAGAATGCCGAGCAGAGAATTAGGCACGCCCAAGACCCGCGCGTAAGGCGTGCGCACTACAGTGACGCAACTCGAACCCTCGCGCGCGCAGAAGATCGCGGGCACCCAGCGTGCCTTCCGAATACGGCCATAGTACGCCAGAGTAAAATAGAGGGCATCCGCGAGGCCGCCGAGCGAAAGCAATACAATGAAGAGCCGAAGGAGCACGTTACGAAACATGGGGCCATTGATTCATTGATTCATTGAGCCATTGGGTCGTTGCTTCTCTCACTTCCTGCCGCCTGATCCCCACTGCCCATCTGCCTACTGCCCAGTGTCCTCTCCCTCCCCAGCGCTCAGACCGGTCCACTGAAACTGCTGTGCCTGCTCGAACCCCAGCAACGCCAGCACCCGGCAGCAGAACTGGGTGACGAGATCATCAATGGTCCTCGGCCGGTGATAGAACGAAGGAATGATGGGGAAGATCACCGCGCCGGCAGCCTGGGCACGCAACATGTTCTCGAGGTGAATGCGATTGAAGGGAGCGTCTCGCACTGCCAGCACAAGCTTGCGGCCTTCCTTCAGGCAAACGTCAGCGGCACGCTCGATGAGCGTTTCCGATATGCCCTGCGCGATCTGAGCCAGACATCCGGTGGTGCAAGGGATCACCACCATGCCGTCGACGTGGTACGAGCCGCTGGCAATGTTGGAGCCGATGTCCGAGTCGAGCAAGTAAACGGTTTTCGTCAGCGCCTGCGCGGCCAGAGCAGAAGGGATTTCCGAGGCTCGAGACACCTCCAGGTTCAGCTCGTGTCGCAGCACTTTCAACCCGCTACCCGAAATCACCAAGTGTATCTTGCCTACCCGTTCGTCCGCCTCGAGCAATTGCAGCATGCGCCGGGCAAAAATGGCGCCGCTCGCGCCGGTTACTCCCAGGACCAGCTTTCTGCCGAGGGAAGGATGTGGGGAGGGCATGAAAGGCATGTTAGTGAGTGCGTTGTGGGAAGTCAAGAAAGTAGGCGGCGTCTAAACCCGCCTCTGCATCGAACTGCAGCGCCACCGGCAAGACCTTTCTGCGACCGCGAGGAAAAGCCTCACCACAGAGAGCACAGAGAATCCCTCTGCGAATCTTCCCCCCGAACTCTGTGGCCTCTGTGGTGATTCTTTTTGATTCAGCCGAGTACCGCCGCAAGCGCTGGTGTCGTTACGGGCGCCCGCCTTGCGCCTGTTATACTAATTGCTAGAAGCCGCAGACCGGGGAGGGGACATTGACGCCTGAAGAAATCACTGAAATGCTTCGGCAAGTGCGACGGGGGAAGCTGAGCGTGGAGGGCGCCGTGGAGCGCCTGCGGAACCTTCCCTACGAAAACCTGGGTTACGCCAAGATCGATCATCACCGCTCGCTTCGCCAGGGATTCCCTGAGGTGGTGCTGGCGCGCGGCAAAGATCCCGCCCATGTGGAGGGAATTGTGCGTCGCATGCTGGTCAACCGGCACAATATTCTCGTCACTCGCGGCGACGCGGATTTGTTTGAGCGGGTGAAGAACCTCGAGAAGACGGCGACGTTCCACAGGCTCTCCGGCGCCATTACCTTTCGCCGCGAGCGCAAGATTCGGGGCAAAGGGAAAATTGTGGTGGTTTGTGCAGGCACCTCGGACATCCCAGTGGCGGAAGAAGCGCTCGTCACCGCCGACATCATGGGGAACCGCGTCGAACCGCTCTACGATGTGGGCGTGGCGGGCATCCACCGGCTGTTGGGCGAGAGCCGGCACCTCCGCGAAGCGCGCATCATCATCTGCGTGGCGGGGATGGAAGGTGCGCTGCCGAGCGTCGTCGGCGGCATGGTCAGCGCGCCCGTCATCGCCGTCCCCTCCAGCGTGGGTTACGGCGCCAGCTTCCGCGGCCTCGCCGCGCTTCTCGGCATGCTCAATAGCTGCTCGCCCAACGTTTGCGTGGTGAATATTGACAACGGCTTCGGCGCCGGCTATCTTGCCAGCGTGATTAATCGCTTGTAGTCCGAGCTGAATAAACGGAGGACAACGATGAACGAACTTATGTCGCTGATCGAAATTCAGCAGAGATTCGAGTCCGAGTGGGTACTGATCGAGGATCCTGAAACTACGGAGAGCCTGGAGGTCACAAGGGGCAGGGTGCTTTGGCACAGCAAAAACCGGGATGAGGTATACCGCAAAGCACGAGAATTCTCGCCACAATCATCTGCAATCCTCTATACGGGAACCGTACCACAAGAGGGCGAACTTGTCCTATGAGCTTTTCCTTTGACCCGGACGCAAAGGTCGTAGTTGTTCAGGTGAGAATCTGGGGGCCGCGCGGGCGCACGATACTACGGCTGGCACTGGACACGGGAGCAACCCAGACACTGTTGAATTGGGACATGACAATGGACCTCGGCTATGATCCCTCAACGAGTCCATCTCGCGTGCAGATTACTACGGGCAGCGGAGTCGAATTTGCTCCCACGATCACTCTCGATAAGATCGAAGCGTTAGGGATCGAGAGGCTACAGTTTCGCGTGCTTTGTCATACGCTGCCGCCCAGCGCCGGAGTAGATGGACTCCTGGGCCTTGACTTCTTACG
>Ga0187781_10000359_pt1 | contig 32426 bp, 20 predicted proteins | sample 0715_SJ02_MP02_2_FD_132447 | JGI IMG/M metagenome (GOLD analysis project Ga0187781, IMG submission 132447) | Tropical peat soil microbial communities from peatlands in Department of Meta, Colombia - 0715_SJ02_MP02_20_MG | ecosystem: Environmental > Terrestrial > Soil > Wetlands > Peat | place... | reverse complement strand
TTAACCTCGCCTTGCACGGCCTCGGACAGGTTTATATTGTTCCTCTCGAGCAGCGTTCCCGCGGCCTGTTCATACTGGATCAAGGCCTTGGCATACGCCGCACGCGCTGTCACTACAGTGCCCTGGGCGTTGGCTAGGTTAGTTTGCGCGGTGATCACATCTTCCACGGTCGCCGAGGCAAGCGTGAACTTCTGCTGTTGCATGCCAAGCACTTGGCGGGAAATCGTCTCCAAGTTCGACGCAGCGTCAAGCTGGCTCTTGGCCTGCTGGACGGCGCTCACCGCCTTGGCCACATCCCAAACGGCCTGGTTCTTGGCATCCTGGAGCTTCATGGTCAACTGCCGCTGCTCGATCAGGGCGCGCGCGGCGTCCGCCTGAGCAATGCGATTGCGAACGGGAACACCCAACTGAATCCCGTAGGAGATGTTGGGGAAATCGTTCAGAAAGATATTTGAAAAGGTAGGCCGCACAGCCGATCCGAGCCCGTATAAGTTATAAGAGGCAAAGGCCTGGAGTTGAGGCAGAAGGGCATTGCGCGTCTGCTGAATAACGTACTCCTGGTTGCGCAGGTTAAGCTCGGCTTGTTCGATTTCGGGGCGATGGCCGGTAGCTTCCCGCACAGCCTCATTCAAGGGCGGGACGTCGTCGGGATGCGGCTCCGGCAACTTGTCCGTGGGCAGAATGTCCACCCGGGCCAACTCTTCGTTGAAGGCCTTCGAGATTTTGGCCTTCAGGGTCTGGGAGTCCTGCGAGAATGTGTTTCCTGCGGTCAGCAGGTCCTGTTTCCGAAGAGCCACTTCCTCCTGGCTGCGCAGCACGTCATACTGGGCCACGGCACCGATCTTCAACTCTGTCTGGTTGTTCTCGAGGAGCTTCTGAGCGTTTTGTACCGCTTCTTGTGCCACCCGGATTTTTTCCGCGTCCGCCAGCAGGTCGTAGTAAGTGCTCATCACGTCGGCCACCTGTGTAATCACGGCTTGCCGAAATATGCTGGTCGCGAACTTCAAGGTGTTCGGGCCTTGCCGGATGAATACAGCATTGGCACGGTAGCCAAAACCGCTTAATAGGTTCTGGGTGATGCCGACCGAAAGGCCTGAGTAAAACTCCGGGTTGTACAAGGAAGTTGGCGTATTCGAGGAGTAGCGCTGGGTGTATTCGTAGGCTGTGAAGCTCGTGCCGGTGAGAAAACCCTGGCCGTAGCCTCCTTGAAAGGCGGCGGTGTGGCTAGTCTCGACACTCACGCCGCCGCTCACCACGGTGTAGTCCAAGGGGGTTCTGGCATTGCTCCAGCCATAAAAGGCGTAGAAGGTGGGATCGCAACAGCCGACGGTGTTTCCGCCGTAGATTCCGCCCCCCAGGGAGCTTGTGGCGCCGGCCCCGCCGCCACCGCTGCTGCTGCTCAGACCGCCGCCCAGTGCGCCGGAAAATGCCGCGGTGGATACGAACGAACCCGCCGCGCCACGCGCTGCGCCTCCTCCCTTGGTACGGAGAAAGTCAGCTTGCGCAATCGGCAGGTTGTAACGCGCCACCTCGACCGCCAAATTGTTTTCGAGCGCCAGCGCGATGGCGTCATCGATCGTCAGCACCAGCTTGCCGTCGTGAACAAGATCCTCCAGCCGGGGCGAGTTCTCAAGCGGCGGCCGGGGAACGAAGGGGCTGACATACGGTGCGAAAAGGTTCGGAAAGGAGCGTGAGTGTGAATAGTCGTAACGCGTCGCTTCCGTCGGGCCAGGATCTTGCTTACTGTTCTGACCGGCGGCAGGCTGAGTCAGAGCCACAACGAGGAACGGTAGTGTCACTATCGTTTGCCAACGTGCCATTCTTGTTGCCATACGCACTTCTCCATTTGGATTGGAACCACGATTGACTTCATTCCAGCCTGAGGTGATTGTATTCCGTCCAGGTCGACATGTCGGACAGGATCACTTTGTCGGAGGGCTGCAAACCGTTAAGGATTTCGATGGAACTCACCGAGGCGCGTCCCAGTTGCACCTGCACAAGGCTGGCGCCCTTGCCGTCAGGGTCGATCTTAAACAAACCTATGGTGGTGTTGGGCTGGCCGAAAACCGGGCGGCCCACACTGATCGCGTTATCAACCTTATCAATCTCGATCGTGCCGTCCACACTCGACTCCGGGTTGGCGCCGTTCGGCAGCGGAGCATCGAGTTTAACGTCGACGGCGACAGTTCCATCCACCACGGCGGGGTCGACCTGTACCACATGTCCGGCAACCATACCGCTGTGCGTATCGATGGATGCCGGCTGGCCAGTGCGCACGTCCTTAGACTGGGCCACAGGGATTTTGAGCTGCACCACCGCGCCTTTAGAAGTCCCTTTGGCGCTTTTGGTTTGCGGAAGCCAAGTGCCCAAGCCTCTGACTTGGATCAGCATCGGCCCCTGCTTTACCGTGTCCACCCAGATTGTTGCCTTATCAACCGTGGGCTCGGCGGGCTTGAGACGCGAAAGAAAAACCGTGATGCCGGTGATGGCCGCCAGACCCACGACAAGGTAAATGACCCTGCGAATCTGCTTCTGCCGTTTGTTAGACTCGCGCGGGATGTCCAGAACTCCGGTTGGTTGGCTCGGACTCATCTCTCAACCTCCTTCAACTAAGCGATTTAGCCTCGGCGTCGAAGGGCAAGCTCTGGGTTGCCCAAGGGCGGCCGGAAGTGGCGACCCTCCAGTCCCTTCAGACCTTTAACGTCGTAAGGCACGAGGCGTGCCATCCGGTTTGAGGCTGTAATCCCATAGATTCAAAGAGTTAGGGACAAAGGGCGGAGGTTAGTCTGCGGGCAGGTGTTCGTTTTTGGGATAATTCGTCCCGAGTTCGGACAGTGAGGCGATGATGGACTTACGGGCGGTGACTAAGGTCAGCCCGGGTAATAGACTTTTTGTCGTTATCCTTTGTTTTCATATACATTCCGGCTTTGTTCCGTCGATTTTGCGTGGCGCGGCCCGCCTTGCGACCATGGACAAGCCGCAGACCGCGGAATCAGCGGTCTGCGCCACCGGAGTCAGCGACTTTTTGTACTCTTCCTTTGTTTTCATAGACATTCCGGCTTTGTTCCTTCAATTCTGTGACGCAAAGCTCTGGGCTGCCCGGCGGCGCGCGACACGGCTCCCCAGACCTTTAGCCTAGCATAGCCCAGGGTGGTTGTCAAGCAAATTCCTGAAAACCGCTGGGGCCGCGAACCCTGTTGGCTGCGGCCCCAGGTCTTTCTCTTTCTTCAACAATCAGCAGTTCGCATTCGCATGGCAACTACCGGCGCTCCCAGCAGCGCTCATGCCAACGGCCATGCCGGTACCAGTGATGGCAGTGCCAATGACGGTACGCGGCGTCGACTTGCACCAGGACGTGATCCCGTTCCAGATTTGCTGCGGCCACTAACGACACGGGCGCCGCCAGTGTAAGCACAGCGAACAAAGTCACTAATGACCGTTTCAAGTTCTTGAACATGATGCACCTCCTCTCGAACTACACTTCCTTAGACGAGGTGGCCAACGCGCAGGGATGCAATTTATTATGTAGCTGAATATAAAGGCATTAATGAATCTTTATAGGGCGAATTCGGGAGCGCGCAGGGCAGACACCGTTTTGTGTGTCTCCGCCGGGGAGCGGGAAAACCGAACCCAGTGCCGACGGGTGCCCTGCTGCTGGTCGGCGACATAAAACGCAATGTCGCCGCCAGCCGGGGTGATCTGCGACTAGCTTTCGAGCAGAATCTTCATAACTTCTCCGTTCACTTCGGGAGCCTTGCCGGTGGAAACGGCGAAATCATAGAGGGAGTTTACTGTCCCAATCGTATCCTGCGGCACGCCCAGGCCGTCAAAGGGGTTTGACTTGAGGAGGTTCTGCCAGTCGGTGGGGGCCACCGAGTCAGACAGGCCGCTGACAGTGTAGCTTGTGACCGTAAGCGATATATTGACGACGAGGTCGAGAGCCTGCGAGGCAATGAGCGTGCCTTTGGCGAGGCCTTGCGTCTCAAGGGTCTTCAAAATGGGTTTCAGCGTCTCGATTCTTTTCCCGCCACTTTCGGCCCGTGTGTGCAACTCGTCGATGGTTATCCACTTCGCCATGCTAGGGATATAGAACCCCTTGGTCAGGAGCTTGTTGACATCCTTTCCCGCCTTCTTGAGCGCTTTGTTGTACTTTTCATCTTGCCGGTCGAGTTCGCGCGCCGCGGGTTTTACCATGGCATAGAAGCCAGGATCGTCACTCCTGAGCGTCTCGTTTTCTTTCAATTTGACATCCAACTGATCCATCTTCTCGAGCAGTTCGGCCAGTTGCCCGGAAAGGTCGTGAGCCTGAAAGCTCAGGTTGGCGAGCTTGTTTTCCCAAAGGTCGACTTCGCCTTGAATGTCCTTGACGGAGGTGAGAGTTTTCTTGGCCGGAACCTTCAGGATCGAGTTGAGGAAGAAGTTTGACGCGAGTTCCTTCGCCGTATTGGCGCCCTGGCTGGGCGCCTTGGCGCCGCCTTTTTTGAAGGCGGCCGTGTCAGCCTGAGCCAGGTTTACGAATCGCCCCTCTTCGCCGCTCCCCTTGTGATCCGTCAGCCCGTAGGACTTGGCGACATAGGCTAAGCCATAGATGACGTTTTTCTGGCAAGCCTCCGCCTCCTTCGCGCAGTCAATGATGAACTTCACCATGGTCATGACAGATCGGTATAGTCCGACCACCGCCAGAGGCAGGCTGGCGCCGGCCGTCGCGAAAGCAACGCCTGCGGTGGAGGCCACCGCAGTCCCCAGCGCCGCAGTGTTAAGGACGGCTTGCTTGGCTACCTTGAAGCGGTAGTGTTTATATTTCGCTTGCTGGGCGGCAAGTTCGGCAATTTTCTTTGGTATCTCTTTATCGCATTCGTCACAGACGTTCTCCAGACCCTGTTTGATCTTCTGTCGTAGCTCCTGCATTCTCAAATTGAATTGGGAAAGCTTTGAGTACTGCTCCCAACCCCGGTCGATTCTATCGAGGACCGGGTACAGCTTGTTCCCACAGAATTTGACAACTTCGTCCTTAAATAAATCGTGCAAAACCGCCTGCAGCAGGGGATCACCCCTCACCAATTCCCACTGCTCGTCGGGCACTTCAACTTCCATCTTGATAGGTATGCGGGGAACTACCAGGTACTTGAACGGAGAGTCGTCGTACCCCTTGGCCTCTTTCAGGGCTTTTCGCACTGTCCATTCTAAAATTGTGATCTTCTTCACGGCGCGTCCCTCCTTGAGCGGGAATTACAGACTTTACCCTTTTCGAAGTGGCGGCGTTTACGTTGATTGTACTTAGCCCGGATGACGTAATTATATCACGTCAATAATGTTTTGGTCACTCCCCAGAGAACGGCCAATGGGAATCCCTTGTCAACGGCCTCCGATCATGCGAAGATGCGGGTGGGTCATTTCATCCGCAACGATTCCACAATCGGGACAACCCACGTGGTTGGTCCTGCCGCGCGGCGGGGCCGCAAGCGCCGCCCGTAGCAGGCTGCGGAGAAAGGCCGTAGCGGCGGGTTTACCCCGCCAGCGCGCGTTGAAATCAAAGGCGAAATGGCGGGATAAACCCGCCGCTACCCGTGCCAATACACTTTTTCCGCAGCCTGCTGGACGAGCTATATTCTGAGCGGCGCAGAAGACGGCGAAGGAGGCCGCAATGAGACTGGCTGCATCGTTTGCGATCCTCAGTGTGATGGTCCTGGCGCCTCTCGCCTATGCCCAGGACAACTCCGCTGCCCACCGGCGCCTGACCAACCAGGACATCATCAGCATGGTGCAAATGGGCCTTTCCGAAGACGTCATCACAGCCAAGATTCGTGAGGAGGGCACCCGTGATCCGGGTGCACTGAGTTTCGATACCAGCCTCAGCGGTCTAAAGGCCTTGAAGGATGCGAAGGTCCCGGATTCAGTCATCAAGGTGATGATCAGTCCCGCCGCCGCGCCGGCCGCCGTCGTGGCAACCGCCGTGCCGATGACGATCGATCCCAATTTGCCGCCCCCGGAGGTCGGCGTCTACTGGAAGGACGGCGCCAAATTCGTTCTCCTTCAGGGACAGGCGCTCACCAACATGAAGGCAGGCGGCCGAGCCGGGAGCTTTTTCACAGACGGTCTGCGGAACCAGCACTGGGACTCTGTGCTTGAAGGGCCCACCTCCAGAAACATCGTCAGGGAGCACCGCCCTACGTTTTATCTCTACGTTCCAGACGGCGCCGATTCGTCCGACTATGTCCTGATCAAGCTGAACAGGAAAGGCAACCGCCGGGAGTTCCAGGTCGGATCGTTTGGCGGGATTAGGGGCGGCAAGTCGGGCGTCAAGCAAGACAAAGAAATTCCCGTCAAAGCGGAGCACGTCGGAATCCGAACCTACAAGCTGGCGCTCGAGGCTGACCTTCCGGTCGGCGAGTATGGTTTTTTCATGGGCACGGGACAAACCAACACTATGGCCGGCGCCACCGGCGGAAACCGATCGGGGGGCGCCGCGGCCGGCCGCATCTACGACTTCAGCATCCCCGAATGAGCGCGCTCATTTCCGAGGTTACCAGTGGAGGAAATTCATGCGGTCCAGTATTCCCGCTGGGATGCTTTTGGCCGGCGCGGCATTCCGATATCCCCCCATGACCGGCCGCGCGTACTTGGCCTTCTTCGCCAAGAGGTAGCGTTTCAATTCGTCTGCACCCGCCGTCAACCCTGCCAGGAACTCGTCGACGAAGGGGTCGAAAAGATCGTTGACCTGCTCTCTCTCGATTCTCATGGCAGGATTGTTGGGGTCGTCGGTGCGGATGACGACGTAGGCCATTTCGCCTCGCACCTCTCTTCGATTGGCTCCTTGACCCTGCGTTTTTTTCCCCATGCGGAGATAGAGTTCAGCAGAAACCGCGCGCGTGCAGGCAAGTGAGAACGGCTGTCTCTTCAGGGGGTCCCGGAGGATTTCGAGGCCGGCCTGCGCACCCGGGCGGCTTTGGTTAAGATTCGCGTTTCCGGCGCCGCCTTGATCTGCGAAGTAAGGATCCAGGCCAATAACGTTGCCGCCGACGAACATGATGTTTCCACGGTTCGCCCACGAAACGCCGCGCCCCGTCGCCTCATCGAAGTTCTGCCAATTAAAGCGGTCCAAATTGCAAGTGAACAAGTCGACCGCCACTACCTTTCCGAGATCGCGCCACACCTGGTCGCGCAGGAACTTCCTCAGAACCTCCTTCACATCCGAGGTGTTCGTCGTCGCGTCTTCATTCACGAAATCGGCGTCGGAGAGATTCGCGACAAATGGCATCTTGACCCAAACGTAGGCGGGGTTTTGTAAATTCCTCGACTGGGGCGAGTCGGGGTTAAAAGCCAGGATCGCGGCTCGTTTGAACACCGTCCACTCTTCGGGCATCAGGGGCTTGGAATTGACCAACGGGTTGTTGACGTTCTTCATCATCTTGCTGGCCCAACGCACCGACGCCTTGACGTCGTCCGTGTTATTCGCCGGGTTGTTCTCTCCCTTGACCACCAGCGCCGGCTGGGGCTCATTGTTCAATGTCACGAAGAAAACAGGGCGCTGATTCAACCCTGTGACCCGAGTGATGGTTCGTGGGAGAATTGGACGAACTGGCATTTTAGACCCTCCAAGGCGCACGGATTCGCGTATTTTAGGATTACCCTATTTGCCGGACTATATCACGGCTTGCCAACTTTTCACGAGGATTTTTGTTTGGGGTTCCCAGCAAGCACAAGCCGCGTCCTCCAGATTCGACTCTGCAGGGCAGCAGCTTTACAGTGACGAAGATGCGCTACCTGCGCCGATGGCCATTTGATGACAAATGTGCTTCTCCTGCTTGCACTTTAGTCGAAGTGAGCTAAAATGCAAAAGGGAACCCGCGGGTGACCACCTGCTAAAGAAATTCACTCTGCAAGTCTGATCAGTGGAGGAGGCCCTACGCTCTGGGACGAAACTAAAGTTTGCGGGAGGAAAGCTCGTGTGTCACAGCGATCGCCCCTGAGCCTGGGTACTACGGAGCATGAAAGTCCGAATGGTGTTTTTAGTACTCTTGCTGATAGCACTCCTCTCGGCTGCCTACTATCTACTTGTCTATGTTCCCAGACACAGCAAGGCCGGCGAACCGGTGCTGGCCTTCATGAGCTATTTTCTCACCTACTCTCCGACCCAGCCCATCCTCGAGTCGGCTTATGTGCTGCCGGACTCGCTTGCCGTCTGGGACACCCCGGCTGAGATCCGCACGCAGATTTCCACGCTCAAGTCGGGGGATCGGGTCTATGCTCTGGCTCGCTTCCGTCATTGGACGCATGTGCGGCTGCTGAACCGGTACGACGGCTGGGTGGATAACGAAGGATTGATGACCGCCGCCACGTTTGCGGCGGATGAGAAGATTCTCGGCGAGATGTCGGACATGCCCGCTCAGGCTGCGGGACACGCCGCCGATGTGGTCAATGTTCATATCGAGCCTTCGCGTAAGGCGGCCGTCGTGGCCCAGTTAAAGGCGAACCAGGAGTTGGCGATATTCGGCCGGCGCATGGTGCAACGCCCGGCGGAGAACAGCTCGCCGGATGTCCCTGCCGTTACCTCCAGTCCTATCGAAGCCTGGTACTTGGTTCGATCCGGCTCCCGTGCCGGATGGATGCTCGGCCACTTAGTGGAACTCAACGTCCCCAAGAACATTTCGGCCTACACGCAGGACGTGAATCTCGTCGCTTGGGTGGTGCTGAATACCATTGACGATGAGGGGCGGCAGGTGCCGCAGTACCTGGTGGCGGACCGCACCGGCACTGAGACCTACGACTACACTCATGTCCGGGTCCTCACCTGGTGGAAGCGAAAGCAGACCTATGCCGTCGCCTACAGGGAAGGCGGCCTGCAGGGGTATTTCCCGATTGTCGTTTCGCGCGCAGCCAATCTTCCAGAATTCCGCTTGCGGCTCGTAGATGATAAGGGCGCCCAATATCAAAAGGTCTATGTGTTGCTGGATACGATGACTCACGTCTTGGGGACGGTCAACAGCTGGCAGAGCGATGCGATGCCGGAGCGGCCTTCAGCGAAAGGCGCCCCTAAACGGGCCTCCCGGCGCGGGAAAGCGCGCAAGTGAGTCCCAGGCGTGATTCACGGCCTGCGGGACCTGTAAGCTTCCATACCCACCGTGAAAGCCGCGAGGACTACCAACAAAACCTGCCTTTGTCTACTGCCCAACCAGGAGCAATTCGGCCTCCCGTCGCACAACCCGGCCGCACAACCCCCGCGTCCAATTAATGTAGGGTGAATTCTAAAGGAGGTAAGAGATCTATGCACGCAAAGGCTGTTAGATTTGTCCTGTCACTTGCCGCCGTGCTGGTAATGGCTGCGAGTCTAGGTTTCGCCCGGTCCTGGTTCGGAAAGTCCACCACAAAAACCTACTCGGTGTCACTCGACATCGCTGCGAAACTAAGCAATGGCACCGAACTACAGGCCGGCAATTACACGGTGAAGATTCCGGAGAACACCCAAACGCCGGACGTCGAATTTTACTCGGGTGGAAAGCTCGTGGCCAAGGCGGCAGCTAAAGTGGTAACCCAGTCACTGAAGAACGGCAACACCGCCCTCGAAATCAGCACCCAGGGAACCACACCTATCGTCACTGCGGTGGACCCCGCGGGTATGGCGGAGAAGGTCGTCTTCAGCGGCGCCGGCAGCTAACACGGCTCCTGAAGGTGAGCGGATGACTATCAGTGGCACTACCGAAGGGCGGCCCCAGGCCGCCCTTTCGACTCTCCGACACGGCGAATTGGAGGAGGTTGCGGATATTGGGGTGTCATCCTAAGCCCTTGGCTCGTCATTCTGAGTGAGCGTGGGCCTGTGGCCCACCCATCAAGATGAAAGCGGCTGTCATTCTGAGCGGAGCGAAGAATCTCTGCGGTTGCTTTCCCTGCAAACAAACCGCCGGGATTCTTCGCTCCGCTCAGAATGACACCCTTTCGAGAGAGCGAAGCGAAGGATCTCGGCAGTCCGCTCAGGGTAAACTCCGGGACGGATTTCCGCAGTTGCTCGCCGGCCTGCGGTCTCGCGCGGTCAACTGAAGCACGGTCGAGTAGTTGTGTAGTAGCCTTTCGTCGGTCACCCCGAGGTCGTGAAGCAGTTCTATGGCCCCGCGGCAAATCTCCCCAGGCGCATTCTCAAGAAACGATTTCCCTAGACTCAATTCCCTCTCGGTTGTCGTTTTCCGGCCGGCAAGCCGGGCCACCGCCCGCGTCACCTGACCGGCGATCCATAGTCTGGCAGCTAAGTCTGCAATCTTAACCTCAGTGCTTTGACAAAGCGGGGCAGAGTGGAATTCATCGCCGTGCATTCGTTCCAGTGCTAACCGGAATGAGTTCCGCGCCAGCTTGAGCGCGTTGAGAGAGGGGCCCCAGGCCGCGAAGAAAGCTGCGCGCGTCGATTCTTCATCGCTTTCCGGGTTCTCAAACTCGAGAACATTGTCTTCGCTCAGCCCTGCCTCTTCCACGTTTCTGGCGATGGCGAGGCGCAGGATTTCGGAGGCGCCTTCCCCAATCGTGAGCAGCCGCGCGTCGCGATAGTTCTGCTCAACCTTGTAATCGGTCATGTATCCGTAGCCGCCCAGGAGTTGGATTGCTTCGTCGGCGATGCGCAGGGCTGTCTCGGTGGCGAACACTTTTGCCATGCACGCCTGAGTCTTGAAGGGCTTGCGCTGATCCGCCAAGTGGGCGGCGCTGCGTACGGCTTGCCACGCCACCCACAGGCCCGCTTCCATTTGGGAAAGCTTTGCCTGAGTCAGTTGCTGCTCGAAGAGCGGCGCCTTGCCGATCATGCGAGTTTTGGTATAGGTGGTGGCCCGCTCGAGACAGTCGCGAGCCAGACCCAGGACCAGCGCCGCCACGCCAATTCTTCCCCTCAAGAGGACGCGTCGAGCCGCTTGTCCTGCGGATCCGACTGGGCCGAGAATCGAGTGCTCATCAACCACGACGTTTTCGAACTTCACCGCCGCAGTGTCTGTCCGGCACATGCCCATCTTGCTGTGGAGCGGCGTGGAGGTAATGCCCTCCTGGTGACTTTGTCTTTCGAGAACGCATGCGGTTATCCCTGCGTCCTGCCCATCCTCTCCGATGGCCCTCGCCAAAACGACGAAAAGATCAGCGTGGCAACCATTCGTGATAAAAGTCTTGTCGCCGTTCAAAATCCAGCCGTTGGAAGTTTTTGCGAGTCTGGACCTCATGTCAGAGAAGATATTGCTGCCGGCCTGGGGTTCGGTGAGGCACCATGCGGCGATGGTTCTGCCACCCGTCAAGCGCGGAAGATATTTGCGTTTTTGTTCGTCGTTGGCTGCCAACAGCACATGGGTTGTGGCAAGCGATTCGTGAGCGGCCAGCGTGAGCGCCAACGACCCGTCAAAAGCGGCAATACCTTCCATCACAGGCAGGAACCCCTCCAGGGTCCCGCCATGGCCGCCGAACTCAGCAGGGACACTCGTTCCCAGGAATCCACTCTCCGCAGCCAAAGCAATGAATCTGTCCGGAAACTGCTCTTTGCCCAGATTCCGAAGGTAAGGCACGAGTTCGCGCTCGCCGAAGTCGTGGACTGAACGGCCGAGGAGAATCAGATCGTCGTCGTGAAGAGTTTTCGTGAGAAGCTCGTGTTCTTCCATGGATGGCCTCCCTTTATACAATCTTAGCGCAAAATGTGGGAGAATTGATTAAGTCCAGGGAGGTCCATGAGCGAATTTCTGTGGCAACCGAGTGGCGACTACCTCCGTGGTTCCAGGGTCGGTCGATTTATGGAACGCGACGGGATTAAGTCGTGGCAAGACCTCATCCATCGCTCCACCACCGATATAAATTGGTTCTGGGACGCCGCCCTCGATTTCCTTGGGATTGAGTGGTCTACCAAGTACTCGCGCCTCTACGATGACTCTCGGGGGATGCCTTGGACAAAGTGGTTCTTGGGTGGAAGGCTCAACCTTGTTCATAACTGCCTCGACCGCCACCTGCGCGATGGCGGCGGCTCTCGAACGGCGCTGATTTTTGAAATGGACGACGGCGCTTCGCGAACCGTGACTTACCTGGAGCTTTATGATGCCGTCAACCGCCTCGCTTCCGCCCTGAAACGCTTTGGGGTCCACGAGGGCGACTTCGTCGCCATGTGTATGCCGATTTCTCCGGAAGCGGTTACGGTAATGTTCGCGGCATTGAAAATCGGCGCGGTGTGTATGCAACTGCCGGCAAGGGTCTCTGCGGAGGAAATTGTCCTGCACCTTACCAAAACGGCGCCGAAAGTTCTCTTTCTCAATGATGCCTACCCACGCGCCGGACGCTGGTCGGGCTGCGCAGATATCTACGCGGCGGTGGCGGAGGGCGCGCCCGCATTGGGGCAGATTGTAATCATTGAACGCCTTGGCAACGGACTATCCCAACGCCCGAAATGCGCGTCCTGGAAGTCGTTCTGCGAGGGAGGGGAAGCCGGCCAGGTCTTGGAAACTGAGGCAGTCGATGCGGAACATCCGGCCCTGATCCTCTATAGCTCGGGCACGACGGGCAGAGCCAAAACCATCATCCATACGCACTCAGGCGCTCTCGTGCAGGCCGCCAAAGAAGTGGGGTTTGCCTTTGACTGTCGGGCCGACGATGTTTTCTATTGGTTCACGAACATTGGCTGGATGATGGCTCCCTGGGAAATTATTGGGGCTTTATTCTTCGGCGCCTCTCTAGTCCTCTACGAAGGGACACACCTTTACGCTTCTGCCCATCGCTTATTCGATCTGATCGAAAAGCACCGCATCTCGATTTTCGGCTGTACGCCTTCCGTCCTGCGCGAACTCGCGAGCCTGGAAGAGAACTTCTCAGGCCATGATGTCTCCACCCTTCGCATCCTGGGCTCCACCGGCAGTCCGCTTGATGCGCCTACCTGGGAGTGGTACTTCCAGGTTTTTGGCCAGGGGCGCTGCCCCATTATGAACATCTCGGGTGGCACGGAGCTGATCGGCTGTCTCGTTTCGCCACTGCCCGTGATGCCCCTGAAGCCCTCCACCGTGGGCGGTCCCGGTCTTGGCATGGCTGCGGACGTTTGTAACGAAAAAGGTGAGCCGGTCCGGGGTAAAGCGGGATATCTGGTCTGCCGCGAGCCCTTTCCCTCCATGACGCGCGGATTCTTGGGGGATCCGGACCTTTATCTGAGCACCTATTTTCCCTGGGGCGAGAATCTGTGGGTTCATGGTGACCGCGCCCTGGTTGATGAGGATGGCTATTGGTACCTGCTGGGCCGGGTTGACGACTTGATTGTCCGAGGTGGAGTGAAACACGACCCGGCGAGAATTGAAGAGCGGTTGGTGGCTTTCCCCGGCTCACCTCGGATCCGAGAAGCCGTGGCCATCGGGGCGGAGGACCCAATCAAGGGCGAGCGAATTGTTTGCTTCGTGGTGCTCGACTCAGCACCTCCGGCCGACACGGCAGGGTTCTGTCAAGCCTTGCGAACTCACGTGAAACGGACCTACGATCCTCTCGCGCAACCCGATGAAATTCATTTTGTGAGTCAACTTCCCCTCAACCTGGCCGCCAAGATTCCACGGAAGCTGATCCGCATGGTCTATGAAGGAAAAGACGTGGGCAAGGCAGGATCGATCTCCAACCCAGAAGCCTTCGAGGAAGTCCGCCAGTCGGCCAAAGCCCGGACTCCACACACCTACGGTCTTTGACAGAATTCTACGGAATCTTAGGCGCTTCGCCGACGATGTGGTCGCGCCGGAGAGAGCGGGGAACGCGATCAAGTCGCGTGATCGTTTCCAGTTCGGGTTTATTCAGCACCAGCGTTCCCTCCATAACGAGATCGGTTAGCGCGGGGCTCCCAAACCCTTCCTTAAGGCCTTCCGTAGCGTCGCGCAGCCAGGCCAGGAGCACGGAGGGGTCCTTCACGCTCAAGATCAAGTCCGCCTTCTCTGCGCTCTCATCGCGTATCCGCAACTTCCCTTTCTCGACGGCAAAACTGAAGTTGCCACCGCCCGTTTGCACACTGACGAGGCGATTCCAGTTGGCAAGATTGGCGGTCGCGCGCGCGCTTTGGGGAATCAGTTCAGCAAGTTTCTGGACACGGACTTTGACTTCGCGCAGGGCCTCTTCAAATTCCGGCGTGGCGGGGCCAAATTCCTGCCCCGATAGCCTTCCCCACTCAATCTCGCTCTCCAGCAGTGGGCTCTGGGCTTGTTGCTCGGGCGTGAGCTCAGACCTGGGCACCGCGAAAATGTCTTCCATTCCTCCTTTGCGCTCGTCCCGAAATCCGATTTTGACGGGCGTACCCTTCGCGTAGATACCCGGTCGGATTGTTCCCCGCGTCGTCTGAACCCTGATCAACATCGCGGTGTCGCTGAGTTTGCCGTCCTGCGCCTCAAAAAACACTCGCCCCGTGCCGAACGGGACCTCGTCCTTGAATCGGCTGGGAGCAAAGATCGTGATCACTGGACTGGCAGCCATGATCCCGACGTCTTTGACGTATTCTTTGCTCATCTCAACAAAATCACATGCCGGGCAGCGTTTCATAAAAGGTGGGATGATCAGATTTTTGCAACGAGGGCAACGATGGCCGAAGATTTTGCCTTCGTCGCGAAGGGCGCGAAAGAAAGTGGAGAATTCGCCCTGGGTGTGCTGCACGGCGGTAAACATCACATCGTTGCGCAACAGATATCGACCGTCTCCCCCTTTAACTTCCGTCATCCCCACGTTGGGAAGCATTTCCTTCGGGATCACAGGTTCTTTCTTTCTCCTCGCCATCGTCATGCTCTCCTTTCCAGCACCATGGCCACGCCGTAGATCGAGAGCGTTGCGCCGGTGCCGTGGACGAGTCCGTGCTCGAGGCTCCTCGCGCGCAGTTCCCGCATGACGCTCCAGGCGGACATCATATTGGAGCCGCCCACGAAATGCCCGCCGAACACCAACCCGCCCGAAGGATTCACCAGCAGCTTTCCCCCAGGCATGATGATCCCTTCCTCGACAAGGTCGTTGGCGTGGCCATGCGGCACCACGCCCATTTCCGCAAGCGTGATCATCACTTGCGGGATAAACGCGTCGTGCAACTCGATCACCTGGATATCGCCGATCGTAAGCCGGGCCTGCTCGAGCGCCTTTTTTGTGGCCAGGTAATCCGAGTAGATGCGGTGCAGGACTTTGTAGCGGGTGATGTCAGTACCGACGAAATAGGGTTCATTGGCGGCGCCCACGCCCGTTATCCAGATCGGCTCGTGGCCCGTTCGTTCCTTAATCTGCTGCGCCAGTTCGCCGGACGCAAATATCAACGCGCAGGCGCCTTCTGTGTACACGCACGTCTCGAGCGCGCGAATGGGATAGACAACGTATCGCGAATGGAGCACCTGTTCGGCGGTCACCTTCTCGCCCAGGCGTTGCGCGTAGGGGTTGTGCTGCGCGTGTTCGCAGAAGAGTTCGACGATCTTGGCGCGCGCCAGAGGAGCCAGGTCTCCGGGATGTTCGTCCATGTAGGCCTGGATGACCTCGGCATAGCTTTCAGAGGCGTGCGCACCCAGCGGCCGCTCGAACCATGGATCCCACGAATAGCCGATGGTCTGCACCACCGCCGGTGTGGGGCTCTCCGCCTCGAAATCGTAACAATCGAGCGCCTTTTCAACTCCGAAAACCAGCATGAGGTCGTACTGGCCGCTGGCGACCATGTTGTAGCCCGCCAGCATGGCGTAGGCCCCGGTCGCGCCGCCATTCGAAACCCTCATCAAGGGCTTGTTCTGAAGCCCTACGATGCCTTGTAAGCCGCTCTCGGGAATCGCCTGGAACTCAAAAATATCGTTGTAGATCCCGGCCACTCCGGCTTCGACTTCCTGCACGTGGATGCCGGCGTCTCGCACGGCTTCCGACACCGCCATCTGCGCCAGTTCCCAAAAGGTCTTCTCAACCCACCGCGAACGGCACGGAGTCATTCCCGCGCCGATGATGGCCACTTCTCTCATTGGTCTCGCCCCCTCTCTTAATCATACCACCGAATGATAGGGGAAAACGGCTTACGGATAAGCCTTGGAGCGCGGGCTTCCAGCCCGCAGTTAGGTTGGTCTGCGCGGGCTGAAAGCCCGCGCTCCGGGAGTTGCCGATGGTCCGGAGGACGGCCGCAAGGGCCGCCCCTACGGCCGGCTTGACACCTGAAGGCTGCTTTTCAGCTTCGCATATTCTTCGCGGCGTTCTCGTTATTGCCGGGCACGGGCACGACGGCCTTGCAGTTAGGCACCGGGCCCATGGCGTACTCGGTCGGCCCGAGGCGGTCGTTGGAACTCATGAGCGCTTCCCAGGTGACCTCCTGGCCGGTGTAGGCTGCGGTCCTGCCCATGACCGCAGTTAGCGTGGCGTGGGCCACGTGCTCGGCTTCGTTGATCGGTTGGTTCTTGCGGATGGCGGTGACGAAGTCCACATGCTCCTGTTCGTAGGGATTGAATTTCGTCGTGCCCGGTTCGGAGCCCGCCTCCTGATATTGCCAGACGATCTTGCCCGTCGGATCGAAGATGGTGTTCTTGCAGTTCGTGTAGCCTTCCGTTCCCCGCACGTACTCGGAGACGTCGTTCATGCAGCCGTCAATCTGCCGGCACATGCTGGCCAGGCGCGTTCCGTTTTCATATGTGTACTGCACGGAGAAGAAGTCGAACTGGTCTCCCGTCACGCGGCGCGCGCGCCCCCCCACAGCGATAGCCTTCGTGGGGTTCATGTTCGTGAACCAGAGAACCGCGTCGAGATTGTGAACGTGTTGTTCCACGATGTGGTCGCCCGAGAGCCAAGCCCAATTGACCCAGTCGCGGATCATCGCTTCCATATCCGACCATTCTTTCTTCTTGGGGGCGTACCACAGCTGGCTCTGGTTCCAACGGCAACCGGCGCCCATGATTTGGCCGATCGCACCGTGGGCGACGCGGCTCTGGGTCTCCTGATAGGCGCGGTCGTGCCGACGCTGGGTGCCCGCCACCACGCACAGGTTGTACGTCGCAGCCTTCTGGCCGGTCGCCAGGACTGAACGGACGCCCGGCGCATCAACGGCTACCGGCTTTTCGATGAAGCAGTGCTTTTTGGCCTCGACTGCGGCATCGAAATGGATGGGACGGAAATGGGGCGGCGTCGCCATCAGCACCACATCCACATCCGACTCGAGCAGTTTCTTGTAGGCATCGAAACCGAGGAAGCAATGGTCGTCGGCGACTTGTTGTTGAGCTTCCTTGGCCAGCGTGCCACGGCAGGTGTCCATGTGGTCCTTGAGGACATCGGCCAGCGCCACGATTTTCAAATTCGGCCCTGCTTTGACGAACTGCGTGGCCGCGCCCGTGCCTCGCTCACCGCAGCCGATCAGGCCTGCCTTGAGCGGAGGGCCGTCCGGCGCCACGTCCACGAACGTTAAAGTCGGATAGGACTTGGCGCAGCTTGCCAGCACCGCCCCTGCTCCCGCCACGGCGATGGCTCCTATAAAAGTCCGGCGGTTAAGGTCCTGCTTTTCGTTGTCGCTCATGTCGTCTCTCCTTTGAAATAGCAGAAATGATCAGGAACTTGATTGTCTCCCTCTCCCGAGCGGAAAGGGCGGGCCACGAGGGCGTCTGCATTAGCCGTCGCGGGCCGGGTGAGGGCTTACTTGGAACGACTCCCGGGCGCCCCGGTTCCCTCGCCGTAGTCTCGCACTACTCGAAAGCCTACGTCCGTGCAGTCCGAGTACCACCAGACGCTCTTGGGGATTTGCGGATCGGTCAGCAGCCATTCGTCGCGCCGTGTATGGTCGCGCGCGGCACAGCGCAAGTCGGCGGCATCAGAGCGGTACGAGCCCCCTCGAATAACGTGCTCCTGCCCCGACGCCGGGCCGCGCGGATCGACGCCCTCGGAATCTCCCAGGCGTGCGTATGCTTGCGGGTCATACCAATCCGAACAGAATTCCCGCACGTTCCCCAGCATGTCGATCAGACCCCAGGGATTGGCTTTGGTGCCGCCGGCTGGATAAGTTTTGCTCGAGCTGTCCTCCAAGTACCACGCGAATTCGCCAAGCGGCGCGGTCTTGACTCCCAACAACCGATTCAGCCACCGCTCGCGAGTGAACTGGCTGGGGCTGCCGGGAAAGAAGTAAGCAGACGATGTACCCGCGCGAGCAGCATACTCCCACTCCGCCTCCGTGGGAAGCCGGAACTTTTTGCCTGTAATACCGGAGAGCCACTCGCAATACTTAGTGGCGGCGAAATGAGTCATGGTGATCGCCGGACGCGAGCCCCGCCCCCAGCCCTGGTCAGGAGAACCGTAGGGCGGCGTCGGCCCCGCGACCGCGTCGTGCTGATCCGCGGCGGGGTTGTCGCGACTCCGACTCCTGCTGCCTCGCTGCAGCAGGTATACCTCGTACTCTCTCCAGCTCACCTCGCTGCGCTCCATCCAGAAAGGGCTGAGCTTTACCCGATGCACCGGCCCTTCGTCCAGCCGGCGATAGGGCTCCGACTCGGGACTCCCCATCAGGAACGAGCCGCCGGGAATGGCGACCATACGGATTTTCACTTCCGAGCCCGGAATCGTCTCGGTGTAGTTTTGGAAGCCTTGCGGGTTCGGTGGAAACGAAGTATCGAGGCCAGGCTCTTCAACTTCCGATTCCTCCTCCGCCTCTTCGGCCTGCTTGCCCCGGAAATGCCCCACATGCAGATGGCAGTTGACGCAGCGCATTCTGGCTTTCGAGCGCTGATAGTGCAAGTGCCCATCCACGCCCTTCTTCGAAAGGCCAACGCTGAAGAGGTTAGCGTGACAGCGTATGCACGCGGAATCGTAAGTGAAATCGCGCGCCTGATCGAGTTGCTGCTTGGCTTGCCAGCCTATTTTGCTTAGATCCTTGAAAGCTTTGCCATAGATGTCCTGCGCGCCCAGCCGCGCCTTTTCGGTGTAATAACCGAAGCCCGAGCCGGGCAGGTGGCAATCAATGCAATGCGTCACGACTCCGCTTTTGGTGGTGAAATGCGTCGACTTGATCCACGTCTGAGTTGCCTCCGGATGAGCGTGACAGGTCTGGTCGCAGAATTTGTCCGACGAGGTGGCATCTACGCCTGCCTTGCCTCCCAGGACAATTGCGATGCCGACGAGACTTCCTAATCCGATGAGGCCTAGTGCTCCGAGTTTCTTATGAGTTGAGAGCATTCCGTTAGTCAGACGAAGAACAAGTCAAAAGGCAAAAGGCAAAATGCAAAAGTTAAGGTTAACAAAGCAAGTCAACAGCGAGAACGCAGGATCCCGAGTGATGTGCTCGCTTCGCGCACGTCTGGTTCGTACGCCTCGCTATTCGCAAGCATCATCCAATAAGACCGTTCGAGCACCCTTCGTGCGCGTCTCCCTTGGCCTTTCCTTTGGCTGTAGCGACTGATTTCGACAGAATGGCGCGCAACTGGTTTGATTCGTCGAGGAGTTTGTTCATCTGCGCGGCCGAAATCTTGCCAGACTTGACGAGAAGACGAAGCCAATAATTGGATTCTCGCAACTCCTTAAGAGCAATCTGTAGTTTATGGACAAAATCCACTTTGGACTCTGCTCCCTGGGCCTCTTCGTAGTTCGCACCCACTGACGTGCCACTTCTCAGTAATTGGTCCGCCACTCGTCGTCCCACAACCGTATTGGGCAGAAACTCGACCAGCCTGATGATCCTCGCCCCATATTCTAACAGGCGGTCTTCCAAATCACGCCTCTTCTCGATCACTTTTGTCCGCTCCTCACTTTTGCCTTTTGACTCGTTCTTTCAGTGGATTTGCCATTTGACATTTGCGCTTTGCCCTTTGCCTTGTTCTTGCCGGCACTTTTGCCTTTTGCGCTTTGCCTTTTGACTTGATCTTTCATTTCGGGTCGGGACACCCTTCAGGAAATCCCCGCGAGGCATATCGGCTCCAGCCATCCCCGCGTTGGCGAACCATCAAGACTGCCACGCCGGGCAGCGATTGGGCAAGGCGAATTCCCTCCTCGACCGGCAGGATGGAGAGGGCGGTACCCAGAGCATCGGTGGTCGTCGCGTCCGGCGCAACCACCGTGGTGCTGGCGGTGCCTTCGAGACCGAAACCCGTGGAAGGATCAATAACGTGTGAATACCGCTTGCCGTTGATTTCCACGAACTGCTTGGAATCACCAGAGGTAGATATAGCAGCGCCGTGCAGCACAAGCGTGCAGGGCGCAGCTCCGCGGGCCGTATCGGGCGTTTCGAGCGCCACCTTCCAGCCGGCTTCGCCCGGCGGCGGCGTGCCCATGGCCACCTCTCCTCCCGCCACCACCATGGCAAGTCGGAACCCGCGCGACTGCAAGAGGGCCAGCATCTGGTCCGCAGCATAGCCCTTGCCGATGGCGCCCAGGTCCAACTTCATTCCGGCGCGTTTCAGGAAGGCCGTCCGGCGCGCGGGATCGAGCTCGATGTTCCGGTAGTCCACCAGGGCTTTCGCCCTCGCAATTTCCGCCGCGTCCGGAAGGCGGCCTGTGTTACGCGCTTTGCGCCACAACTCGACGAGGGGTCCAATCGTGACATCGAAGGCGCCGTGCGAAAGGTCTGAAATTTGGAGGGACTTCGTGAGGACGGCGTACAGGTCGTCGCTCAGCGGAAACGGCGCCGATGCTCCCTCTCGGGCCAGTCGCATGAGCTCGCTGTCTTCACGGTAATCGCTCATGATCTGCTCGAGTTCTTCCGCGCGCGCGAAAGCGGCCTCCGCCGCCTTCGCGGCAGCCGCCTCATCAGTCGAATAGAGTTCGATGCGAAAAATCGTACCCATGCGGGGAAGGGAATACTCGTAACGCTTCAGGAGCGGGCCGCGTGCGAAAAAGCTCCAGGAAAGGAGGGTGAGGCCGAATCCTAAAGCCAAAGTGAGCCTGTGGCGATTCACTGTGATCCCCTTGTAAAACGCTCTTTCCGGCGCCCGCCGTGGCAGGGCTGCAATCCGGCATTCTCCCGTCCTCCCGCTGCAACTGTCAAGTTATGCCGGGAGGGCCGGCCTGCGGATGCGACCCCCTCACCCGGCCTGGGAGCGCGGGCTTCCAGCCCGCTTTTCGCGCAGGGGCGAGCGGGCTGGAAGCCCGCGCTCCCAGGAACGGAAGATTGTTCGCGATTTACAGTTCGCATATAATCACCGACTGCTCACTCATCCCTCGCTGCTGGAGGCTGGTTATGGACCGTCGATCGTTTTTTGGCATGGCCGCAGGAGCTATCTCACTGGCGCGGATGAGGCCGGCCGCTGGAGCGAATCTGGAAGGAAAAAGCGGCCTACGGCTCTCGATTACTTGGGGCATGCTGGAGCGCATGCCCGCGCCGGAGGCGCTCGCCCTGCTCAACCGCCTTGGTTACGATGCCTACGAGATGTTTGATTGGCGCAACCCGAAAACGCTGGAGACCTTCCTCGCGGAGAAGAACAAGTCGGCGCTCTTCTGCGCTTGCCTGGTGTGCAACAAGGGCGTGACCGCGCCCGGCTGCGGCTTGGTGAACCCGCGCGAGCGCGAAGGGTTTCTGCGAGAAGTCGGGGCGTCGGTCGAAGCGGCGAAGAAGATGGACTGCAAGCAGCTTGTGGTCCTGACGGGAAACGAGCTGGGCGGCATGCCGCGTTCGGAGCAGATGGGCAACGCGGTGGCAGCGCTGCGCGAGGCCGCTCCCATCCTGGAGAAGAATGGCGTGACCGCCATCATCGAAATACTGAATACCTATGTCAATCACGCGGGTTATTTTCTTTATCGGGTGCGCGACGGGGTGGAGATGGTGGATCGGACGGGCAGCCCAAACGTCAAGCTCCTTTTCGATATTTATCATGTTCAGATTATGGAAGGAAATCTAATAGATAATATCCGTAACAATATAGACCGCATTGGACATTTCCACGTGGGCGACGTTCCGGGGCGGCACGAGCCGGGCACGGGCGAGATCAACTATCGCAATGTGTTTAAGGCCATTTACGAGCTGGGCGACCGCTTCCAGGGCTCCGCGGCCCTCGAATACAGCCCCCTGGCGCCCCTCGAGGACGACCTTGCCGCCATGCGCTCTCTCTCCAACTTCCCGTAACCACGGGGCAGCGCCCTGAAAGTAAAAGCCAGTTTCACGCCAAGGCGCAAAGCACGCAAAGGTCGCAAAGTAAAGGAAAGAGCGTCCACATTGCGCGGCTTCGCGCCTTTGCGACTTTGCGCGAGCTGTTGTACTTCTCCCGTGTATCCCGCGGGCGGCTTGGGCAGATTACTTCACGACGCGGAACGAGTAACTGCCGGAAGCCACTTCCAAGACTACGGCTGACACTTCCTGCCGCAGAACGCGAACGCCTTCAACCTGCGGAATCGGCCGGCCGCTCTCCGTCACGCGCTCCGCCGAAGGAGCGGGCAAGTAGACGGTGGCCGAGGTATTCACCGGAACAAGCAGGCTCAGTTCGAAGCCCGCATCGCCATTCTTCCAGTTGCTCTCGACGCGCCCCCGCACCGTGTCGTGCCAGGCTTTCACCCAAGTCAAATCGCCTACCGGTTGCGGCTTGATCGTGATGTGCTCGGAATCCGCTTCGATGCCCCCCAGGCCCGCGTAAAACCATTCCTCGATATGGCCTAGCATGCAGTGGTTTTGCGAGGAAGCGGGATCGGCGTCCCAAGCCTCGGTAAGCGAAGTGGCGCCTTTGGCCAATTGCGCGCCGTAACTCGGCGGGTTGGTGCGATTGGTCATGGCGAAAAGCAAGTCGGAACGTCCGCCATCCATCAGGGCTCGCACCAGGTAGTGATAGCCAATGTCGCCGGCGGTCTGTTGATTGCCGCGGCGCGTCACGTCGTCGACCAGGTGTTCGAGAACACGCCCGCGCTCGGCGGGGGCGCACAATCCTGTCACAAGAGGCATCGCTTGCGCGGTCTGGCTGCCGGTGGCGTACTGGCCGATTTGGGAATCGAAGAAGCTGCGGTCGAAGGCTGTCCGCACTGCTTCCGCGCGCGCCCGATAGCGCTCAGCCTCCTCTTGGCGTCCCAAGGCGACGCAGGCCTGCTCGAGCACGCGCAGGTCCTGAAAATAGGTGGCGGTGGCGGTAACGCCCAGCGGGGTGAGTTTCGAAACGCCGGGCCGGCCGGGTCCAATGTCGTACCAATCGCCCAACCCGTATGCCACGACGTTGTCCTTTGCTTTGCTTCCCAGGTAGTCGACGTAACGCTCCATGGCCGAAAGGCTCTCGAGCAGGGTTCGCTGGTCGCCATATTGGCGATACGCCCACCAGGGAATCATCACCATGGCGCTGCCCCATTCCGGCGAATCGCGGAAGCCGTCGGCGTGGACCGCATATTCCGGCGACGTGTCGGGAATAAGGCCTTCGACCGTCTGCGAGTCGCGCATGTCGCGAACGATTTTAGGAAAGTAAGCGGAGAGGTCGTAATCGTATCCGATGCCCGAGGCCATCAAATAAGGTACCTCGAGCCAGCCGAGTTTTTCGCGGTGTGGGCAGTCCGTGACCACGCTCTGAAGGTTGCTGCGCACCGCCGCGTCGATGAGTTTATGGATGCGGTTGAAGAGCGGGTTCGAGCACGAGAACTCGCCGGCCGGCAGCACCGAGGCGTGCAGGAATTGACCGTCGAGATCAGTCACCTGGGCCTCGCCCTCGACTTGCAGGTAACGGAAGCCGTAATAGGAGAAGCGTGGATGCCAGGTTTCATCGCCGCCGCCTTTCGCGGTGTAGGTGAAATACTCCGGGCCGCCGGAGCTTCTTTGGGTGACGAAGCCCTTTCGGTCGAGCAATTCCCCCGGGGTGAGGCGGACCGACGCGCCCGCCTTGCCGCGCACGGTGATCTGCGGCCAGCCGGCAAAATTCTGCCCGAGGTCGTAAACGCGGATGCCCGGCGCGGGCTCGCTGATTTTTGCCGGATGGAAGACCTGCATGAGTTTGATGGGAGGCTGGGACTGGGAGACCAGGCGCTCCGTGGAATCGTCAACGACCTCGACGAATTCCCAGCTCTTGGCGACAAATCCCGGCTGGTTCCATCCGGGCTGCTCATCGCGCGCGTCGTAATCCTCGCCGCCATAGATGCACGAGAAGCGGATGGGGCTGGGCGCCACCCTCCATTTGTAGTCGGAGGTGATTTCTTGAATGGTGCCGTCGTCATACTCGAGGCGGAGCAGGAGAATGAATTTCGGGCGGCCCATGCTGCCCGTGAACTTCACGTAGCGGCCGCCCGCCACGTTGTACATGCCATTGCCGAGAATCACGCCGATCGCGTTGGCGCCGGGTTGGAGGAAGCTCTCGACCTCATAGGTTGCATACAGGCAAGTGCGGCGGTAGTTTGTCCAGCCCGGCTCGAGAACGTGGTCGCCCACTTTGCGGCCGTTGAGATAGAGCTCGAAGAAGCCCAGTCCGGAAATGTAAGCCGTCGCGTGCCGGAGTTTGCGCGTCAGGGTAAACTCGCGGCGGAATATGGGCAAGGGGCCGGAGTTGAGCGCGGTGCGACTCCAGGCAATCCATGCGGCGTGCCAGTCCCCCGGCTTCAGAATACCCATCGTCCAACTTGCCGCCGGACTCCAATCGGAAGCCGCGCCGTTCTGGTTCCACACCCGGACCTTCCAGTAACAGCGCTGGTGGGACTCGAGCGGCTTCCCGGCATAAGGGATATTGATGTTCTCACGGCTCGCCACTTTGCCGCTGTCCCACAAATCCGCCTGGTTTGCGTCGAGGCCGGCTGAGGTGGAGGCGACGAGGATTTGATACGCGGACTGCCACTGCGCCCGCTCCGCGCCGGCCAGCGTCCAACTGAGGCGCGGCAGGCCGGCGTCAATCCCCCGCGGTTCCACGCGGTATTCACAGCGCAGGTTTTGGGGAGTGATGCCCGGCGCCAGAAGCGCCAGGAGCAAAAAAGTGTGCATTCAACCTCCAGGGATCGGGAGATCGGGTGATCGGGTGATCGGGGGAGCACACTACCAACGCTTGTCATCCTGAGCGAAGCGAAGGATCGCCGTAGTTGTTCCTGATTTCAACGGTGCACGAGAAACCGCATGGATGCTTCACTCTGCTCAGCGTGACAAGTTCTCACTTCCTTTCCCATGTTCACCCGATCACCCGATCTCCCAATCATCCGATCTCCCGATTACACGATGTCCTCAGTCTTGGGATCCCAACGCACGGCCCGTTTCTTGTGGTATGAGGTAATGGACATTTGGCAAGCGATGGCCGCCCGGTAGCCGATCTCGAACGAGCACCTCGGTTCCTTGCGGCTGCGCATGCAATCGAAGAAATTCTGCATGTGCTCGGCGGTCGCGTCGCGGTATCCGGTCTCCTGGCCGCCCTCGGGGCTTACGCGGCAGAGTGTCTCGACGCCCCTCCGCTCGCCGCCTTGCGGCTGATAGCGGATTTGATCGCCTTCATTGCGCGAGACGGTGCCTTTGTTGCCCAATAGCAAATCATGTCCTTCGCCGTAGAAATCATTTCCGAACATGGAATTCCAGGTAAACAGGATTTTGCCTTGCAGCATCGAGACGTCCACGGTATCCGGCACTTGCATTTTCGGCGAAAGCAGATTGGCGCCGGTCATGGTGACGCTGTCGGGTATCTTGAAATCCATCAGCTTGTACCAGAAGCCTACCTGGTGGACCATGTTCTCAAAAACGTTGGACCCATCGTAATCCCAGAAAAAGCGCCAGTTGATGAAGCGCTGCGGGTCGAACGGGTGAGGTGTCGCCTCGCCGAGGAACGCTTTCCAATCCACATGCTGGGGGTCGCAGTCGGCAGGGATTTCGCGCGTCCAGCCGCCATAGGGTGCGTTGCGATAGTGGTGGGTGTGGAGGGCGGTGATGGCGCCCAGTTTCTCGGCGGCGACCATCTCACGAATGGTGCCAAAACCCGGCGTGCTGATGGCCTGAATTCCCACCTGCACCACGCGGCCCGAACCCTCATACGCCTTCTTCATCCGCCGCGCGTGGTCGGGGTTGAAGGCCATCGTCTTTTCCTGGTAGACGTCTTTGCCGGCTTGGATGGCCGGAACAAAATGCAGAGCGTGAAGGTGCTGGGGCGTGGCGATCAGCACTGCGTCGATGGATTTATCGTCGAGGAGTTGGCGAAAATCCTTGTAGGTGTGAATGGAGGGAACGATGGCTTTCACCTCGTCCAGGCGCCGCGTGTAGACATCCGCCACGGCGACGGCTTCCACATTGGGGCAAGCAATGGCGGCGTGAAAAATCTCCTGCCCGCGGTCGCCGCCGCCGATCAGGCCGATGCGAATGCGGTCGTTGGCGCCCAGCACGCGGTTCAGCGGAAACAGGCCGGCAGCCGCCATGGCGGCTGAACTCGAGAGGGCTTGCCGGATAAAAACTCGTCGGGTTGACATGTTAAAACTCCTTTGGCCTGTGAAAACTTATCATCACCGCGCAAGCGGCTATCCAGTTCGTCACAGCCACGCGAGCTTGCATGACGCAGCACCGCGGAAAACCATACACCGGGCAGTCTCTCGGGTCAAGGTCGCACCTTGGAGTGCGGCAGCAGAACTGCCGCCTTAACTTTTTCCCTTTTTTGAATCGCGGGATTCGAGCCCGTACCGGCCTGACGAACTGCGGGCTGGAAGCCCGCGCTCCTAACCGCTCTCTCGAAAGCCTGTCATTCTGAGCGGAGCGAAGAATCCCGGTAGTTGGTTTGTAACGAGAACAACCGCCGAGATTCTTCGCTCCGCTCAGAATGACAGTTGCTTTAATCTCCATGGGTGGGCCGCAGGCCCGTGGGCACTCGGACTTGCGCAGTTAAATCTTTGACAGGTTCCTCGCGAAGGTATACCTTAGCGCGAGCGCATGGACGTCTGAGATTACGACTGAGGGTGCATCGGGGTTCACAGTTTTGCATCGGCCCGAGGAATGATAGCCAGGATGCTGGGATTTTCAGAACGCTGAGGAGACGGATATGAGAAGAAAGGCATTCTTTGCGGGAGTATTATTAAGTCTCTTGTTTCCCATAAGTATGTACCACGGTTTGAACTTGCAGACGGCGCCAGCTTCGAGCGCGCCGGCCGCCCTCAAACCATTCTTAGGGCGCTGGGACATAACCATCAAAACGCCAAAAGGCGAGCTTCCCTCTTGGATTGAAGTTTCTGAAACGCAGGGACAGCCCAAGGTTGTGATGGTGGGAGTCTCCGAGCACGCGACGCCCCTCGCAAAAGTGGAGATCAAAGAAGGACAAATCGAATTTGTCTCCCCCAAGGAAGAGGAAGGATTCGCCGAAGAGACCACATTCAAAGGCAAAGTGGCGGGCGGGCAACTGCTCGGCACAACGAGCGGCCCAAGCGGGACCTCCTGGCGATGGACCGGCCGTCGCGCTCCAAGTCTGACACGGGCCGCGGCGCCCAAATGGGGCAATCCTGTCACTTTGTTTGACGGCAAGGATTTTACGGGATGGAGATTCAGCGATCCCAGAGGCGCAAAGACTTGGACGATCGAAGGCGGCACGCTGGTGAGCAACGGGCACGGCCCTGAGATCATCACCACTTCCAAGTTTGGCGATTTCAAGCTGCACATCGAGTTTCACTGTGGACCCAAATCCAATAGCGGTGTGTATCTGCGAGGCCGCTACGAGGTGCAGATTGAGACCGACTCCGTGCAGGAACCGCCCAGCCACCACACCGGCGGCGTCTATGGGTTCCTCGATCCTACGCCGGAGCAACCGCGTCAGCCCGGGGTGTGGCAGACTTTTGACATTACCCTCCTCGGACGCACGGTGACGGTTGTGCAAAACGGAAAGACCATTATCGATCATAAAGAGATTCCGGGAATCACCGGCGGAGCACTCGACAGCCACGAAGAATTACCGGGGCCCATTTACTTACAGGGCAGCGAGGAAGGACGCGTAGCATTCCGTAACATCGTGCTTACGCCGGCCGAGTAGCGCGGCAGGGGCGACCCTTAGGGTTGCCCGTGGCGGTCACAAGGGCCGCGTACGCCAGCTAATATCAGGTAGTCGCGTATGTATGTCCGCTGACGGGCGTCCTAAACCATGCACTGTCGTTCCGAGCGAAGCGAGGAATCTCGCTCGGCGTCGGGTCGACCGTCCTAGAAAGGCCAGGGCGAGATTCCTCGCTTCGCTCGGAATGACAGTGGATTCAGAGCAATGAAGTGTTGTGATCATGCCGCGGCATGTATCGCGGTTTACCCAAATTCATCCTGCAAGGAGGTGGGAATGCCTAATATTTCGAGAAGGGACTTTTTCAAGAAGGCGTCGACAAGTGCTGTGGTGGCAGGGTTTGTTTCGGCCGACGCCGGTTGGCTTTGCGCCAATCCACTCGGCATGCCGATTGGATGCCAGACGTGGCCGGTCCGCGACGTGGTTTCAAAGGACTTCCCTGGCACTCTTAAGCAACTTCACGAGACGGGATTTCGGGCCATCGAACTTTGCTCGCCGGTCGGCTATGCCGACTCCGGGTTCGCCGGGCTGGCTAAATACTCGGGTCGCGAACTCCGCAAAATCATCGATGACGCGGGCCTCACCTGTGTCAGCTCTCATTTCGACATCAATGAGCTGAGGAAGAATCAAGACGACCGGATCGCCTGGGCCAAGGATGTCGGCTTGACGCAGATGTTGGTGCCCAGCCTTGAGGGCCCTCAGCATCCTACGATGGATGATGTGAAGAAGGCCGCGGACGAGTACAACCGCATGGGTGAGAAAGCGGCCGCGGCTGGAATCCAGCAGGGTCTTCACAATGAAGATTTCGAGCTCACCAAGGTGAATGGGCAGCGAACCTACGACCTGCTGTTCAATTTGCTGGATGCGAAGCTGGTGAAGTTCCAGTTCCAGGTTTCCACCATTGCCGAGGGCTACGACGCCGCGGAATACTTCACGAAGTACCCGGGCCGGTTCGTTTCGATGCACGTTCAAGGTTGGTCCAAGAAAACCGGGCAAGAAGCGCCGGTAGGCCAGGATGATCTCGACTGGAAGAAGATTTTCAGCGCCGCGAAAACCGGCGGCATCAAGAATTACTTCGTAGAAATGGACCTCTGGAAGATGAAGGCGAGCGTGCCTTATCTCCGGAAATTACAAGTGTGACGGAGACCGAGTTTAGGGCGGCCCTTGTGGCCGCCCGGTCTTTCCGCATCTCCACGCACCGGGCACACTGTAGGGCTGCCCCCAGGTGCGACCTGTACGCTTTTTTGTAACGACTTCTATTTTCGGTATTCTTCCCATTGTGTGTCCCGACCGACGAGTCTTCTTTAGCCAAGTAAATCAAACAGTTAGGTGGCCAGTTCGGAATTGGCACAGTGATTGCTCTCCGTTGCTTTGTTCTTGGCGGCTTGGGCGAGTCTCTGATCATTTGGGTTAATCCCAAGTTTCGTGCCTCCCCAATTTTGTTGCCCGGCATCCAAAGCGAAGGGCAATCACCGTGAGTGTGTATCCGTCCGCGCGAGTGTAAGCGGCCGGCGCAGTGTGCGTGCTGCGCCAATAATGTCGAGCTTCCATCAAGGAGGGGAGTATGCATAGGCGAATGTCGAGTGCACTGTTGAGTGCGGGCCTTCTGGCTCTTCTGCTCTCCGGAAGTGTGGCGAGAGCCGACGAACTCTACGGAAGAATCCGTGGCACGGTGACTGATCCGTCCGGGGCGGTTGTCCCCGGCGCCAGGGTCACTGTCACCAATACGGCCACGGGCGTGACGAAGACAATGGAGTCGTTATCGACGGGTGATTTCGAGTTCGTCAACCTACTTGCCCCCGGCACTTACAGTCTTGTGGTGCAGAAGGAAGGCTTCCGAAAATCGGAGGCCAGCACCCTTCAACTTAATGTCAACCAGGTTTACGTGGCGAATGTCACGCTGGAAATGGGCGCCACAGCCCAGACCGTCACGGTGGAAGAGACCACTGCCCAGATCAACACAACAGAGATGCAACTCGGTACCAGCGTTACGGGCAACACCATTGTGGACATGCCGCTGAACGGGAGGAATTGGATTCAGCTTCAGCAGCTCGAGCCCGGCGTTGTGGCGGGGTCGGATCGCTTCGGGAACGGCTCGAACGGTTCGATGGAGACGAACTTTTCCACCAATGGCGCGGAGACCCAGCAGAACGCGTTTTACGTTAACGGCGTTGACACCGCCGATATTTCCTTGAATGCGGCGGGGGTCATTCCCAGCCCGGATGCGATCGGGGAGTTCCATTTGATCACCAGCACCATTAACCCCGAATACGGGCGCAATTCCGGAGCCATTATGAACGCCGTGATCAAGAACGGGACGAACCAGTTCCATGGCGACGGTTTCGAGTTCTACCGGGACACGGCCCTCGACGCCAACACGTTCTTCAACCAGCAGGCCGGCGCACCCACTCCAGTTTTCCATCAGAATCAGTTCGGGGGCGTGGTGGGCGGTCCCGTTTTGCTGCCGCACATTTACAACGGGAAGAACAAGAGTTTCTTCTTCTTCTCCTACCAGGGCACCCGCAACGTTTCACCCGAAGCTTTCGGCCTTCCGACCGTGTATTCATCGGCCGAGCGGGGCGGGGCGTTCCCGTCGCTGGCTTCCTCGACGGGGAGTTCGGCTTTTCCGCTGGTGGGTGATAGCGGCTCAACCTACCCAGCAGGCACGCCTTACTCGACCATCTTCTCGGGTGGGACAATTCCACAGGCTGATTTGAATTCCCTGGCGTTGAAGCTCTTGAACCAATACGTGCCGCCTCCGAACGCACCTGGCGATAAGTACGATTTCAGCCCGTCGACGCTTGGCGTAGACGACCAGTACATCACCAGAATCGACCAGAACCTGGGCAGCCGGGACAGCATCTGGGGTTACTGGCTTTGGGAGCGACACCCCACCACGCTGGGGCTGCCCTTCAACGGCGCCGACCTTCCGGGCTTTGCGGAAGTCAATTTCCAGCATAACCAGCAATACGCTCTAAGCTGGGCGCACACCTTCTCGCCCACTACGCTGAACGAGGCGCGGTTCGGCTACTTCCGGCTCAACTATAACTCTGTGATTCCCCAGACGCCGCTCAATCCCACGTCCTACGGCTTCACCGGTATCAATCCCCAAAACCCTGCGGTTGCCTCGATGCCCGTCATGGCCGTGACTGGGCTTTTCACCCTGGGCTTCAGCCTGTACGGACCGCAGCCCCGCCTCGAGAACACCTATCAAGCGATCGATAATTTCTCGAAGATCCTGGGGCGGCACACACTCAAGGCCGGCTTCACCACGGACCGATTCCAGGTCTACAACCCGTTTTACTCGGAACTCAGCGGCTACTATGCATACAATGGCACCGGCGAGTTTTCCACCGGCACCCCGGGAGCTGACTTCCTGCTGGGGCTACCTGACTCGTTTCTCCAGACTAACGGCAGCATCATCGACGCGCGCTCCAGGGAGTACTATTCCTATTTCCAGGACGAGTGGAAGCTGCGGCCTAACTTGACTATGACCTATGGCTTGGGTTGGGACATAGAAACGCCCTACCTGAACCTGTACTACGGTGGGAGATTGGTGAATGCGTTCCGTCCGGGGCAACAATCCACCGTATTCCCCACTGCCCCGGTTGGTCTGCTGTGGCCGGGCGACAAGGGGATCAACAGCGCCGGCGGCGTCAACACCCACTATGACGATTTCGCGCCGCGCCTTGGTTTTGCCTGGAGCCCTGACGCTTCCCACAAATGGAGCGTCCACACTGGCTTCGGTCTCTACTACAACCGGACCGAGGAAGAGTTGGCCCTCCAGAACCTGGGCACGCCGCCCTTTTTCGTTTACGGCTTTGGGGTGGGCGGCATTGGCGGCAGCCCCAGCTTCGCCGCGCCCTACACCGGCTGGTGCCCGAAGAGCGGTGGCGCGCCCATCGCCTGCTCGACGCCAAACCCGTTTCCGTACACCCCCCCGCCGGCCGGTGATAAGAACATCAATTTCAGCGCTCTCGAGCCTTTGACCATCAATTCGCTCAGCCCCCATTTCGGCGTGCCGTATTCAGAAAACTATAACTTCACCGTCGAGCGGCAGTTGGGCTCAACCACCACGCTGACCGTGGCGTACGTCGGCAATGTGGCGCGCCACCTCGAAGGTGACTACGAGTTGAATCCCGCCGGGACTTCAACCGGCCTGAACCCGATAGCGGTGGCGGCCGGCTGCACGCAAACCAATCTGGGCACCTGTGCACCGCAGACCTTCCCTTACAATCCCCTCACCACCGGTTTCGGCGCCCTCAACCACCAAGGCACGGAGTTCAATTCCCGCTACAATTCATTGCAGATTTCAGTGAATAAGCGGTTCTCGCACGGGCTTTCTTTCCTCGCGGCTTATACCTGGTCGCGATTCTTCGATCAAAACTCGAGCGCGGATCTGCAAGACGGCTTCGTGGAGCCGGGGATTAACCCCTTCAGCTTTGCCAGCCAGTGGGCGCCATCCAACAACGATGCGCCTCAGCGTTTTGTCTTGAGCTATGACTACACCCTGCCGATTTACCACTTCGTGCCGCGGTGGCGCGCGCTCACCGACGGATGGCGGCTGGTCGGCATTACCACCTTCCAGTCAGGATTCCCGCTCATGCTCTTCAATTC
>Ga0187781_10000358_pt1 | contig 32434 bp, 28 predicted proteins | sample 0715_SJ02_MP02_2_FD_132447 | JGI IMG/M metagenome (GOLD analysis project Ga0187781, IMG submission 132447) | Tropical peat soil microbial communities from peatlands in Department of Meta, Colombia - 0715_SJ02_MP02_20_MG | ecosystem: Environmental > Terrestrial > Soil > Wetlands > Peat | place... | reverse complement strand
TGTCTCCGACCATGGAGAAGGGCAATCTCGCCAAGTGGCTGAAGAAGGAAGGCGACAGCGTCAAGTCGGGCGACGTGATTGCCGAGATCGAGACCGACAAAGCCACCATGGAAGTGGAGGCGGTCGACGAAGGCACGCTCGGCAAGATCCTGGTGCCGGAAGGTACCAACGATGTCGCGGTCAATACGCCGATCGCCATGATCCTCGCCGAGGGCGAGGACAAGTCGGCGCTCATGGACGGCAAGCCGGCGGCAGCCGCCGCGGCCACTGAGCCGGCCCGCCAGCAGAAAGCCCTGGAATCCGCGCCGCCCGCCGACAAGGAACGGCCAGCGCAAAAGGCGCAAGCGCCGGCGCCACCGAAGTTCGGCATCGTACCGCCGCCGCAGGCGCAAGCGTTACCCGATCCGGAGGTGCCGCAAGGCACCGAAATGGTCACGATGACCATGCGCGAAGCGTTGCGCGATGCCATGGCGGAAGAAATGCGCCGCGACGGCGACGTGTTCGTCATTGGCGAGGAGGTCGCCGAATATCAAGGCGCCTACAAAGTCACGCAGGGACTGCTGCAGGAATTCGGCGCAAGGCGCGTGATCGATACGCCGATCACCGAGCACGGCTTCGCGGGCCTCGGCGTCGGTGCGGCGCTCGCCGGCTTAAAGCCGATCGTCGAGTTCATGACCTTCAATTTCGCCATGCAGGCGATGGACCATCTCATCAATTCGGCGGCAAAGACGCGCTACATGTCTGGCGGCCAGGTCGACGTGGCGATGGTGTTCCGCGGACCGAACGGCGCCGCCGCGCGCGTCGGCGCGCAGCACAGCCAGGATTTTTCCTCGTGGTATTCGCATGTGCCCGGTCTAAAGGTGATCGCGCCGTCGAACGCGGCCGACGCCAAGGGCTTGCTCAAGGCCGCGATCCGCGATCCTAATCCGGTGATCTTCCTGGAAAACGAAATCCTCTACGGTGCGTCGTCGCCGGTGCCCAAGCTCGACGACTATGTGCTGCCGATCGGCCGCGCGCGCATCGTGCGTGCGGGCAATAATGTGACCATCGTCGCCTGGTCGATCGGCATGACCTACGCGCTCAAGGCCGCCGACGAACTCGCCAACGAGAACATCTCCGCCGAGGTGATCGATCTGCGCACGCTCAAGCCGATGGACATCGAGACCATCGTCAAGTCGGTGAAGAAGACCGGGCGCCTGGTGACGGTCGAAGAAGGCTGGCGGCAATCGGGCGTCGGCGCCGAGATCGCCGCACGCATGATGGAAGCGGCCTTCGATTATCTCGATGCGCCGGTCACGCGTGTCACCGGCAAGGATGTGCCGATGCCGTACGCTGCCAATCTGGAAAAGCTTGCACTGCCGTCGGTCGCCGAAGTGGTCGAAGCGGCCAAGGCCGTTTGCTATCGCTAACCTAACGCATTGAAGTTGTCGCCCCGATGCCCATCAACATCCTCATGCCGGCGCTGTCGCCCACGATGGAAAAGGGCAACCTCGCCAAGTGGCTCAAGAAGGAAGGCGACGCCATCAAAACCGGCGACGTGATCGCCGAGATCGAGACCGACAAGGCGACCATGGAATACGAAGCCGTCGATGACGGCGTGATGGCGAAGATTGTGGTGCCGGAGGGCACGAGCGATGTACCGGTCCATCAGCTCATCGCGGTGATGGCACAAGAGGGCGAGGACCCGAAGTCCGCCGCAGCAGCCGCGAAGGCCGAAGAGAAAAAGCCTGGCCTCGGAGCCCCCTCATCCCCACCTTCTCCCCCTCGAGGAGAAGGAGCTGCCCAGCAAGCCGCCGCTCCTTCGACATCCCCAGTTGCGAAATCGCCGAGCGCGCCACAAGCGCCGGTGGCTCCCTCTCCCCAGCGGGGAGAGGGTGGGGGTGAGGGGGCTCGGCCTATCAGTTACCCCGCCGCCGACGGGCACGGCACGAATCGCATCTTCGCCTCGCCGCTGGCGCGGCGCCTCGCAAAAGACGCCAACATCGACATCAGTCGGATTGCCGGCTCCGGCCCGCATGGCCGCGTGATTGCCCGCGACATTGCCGCGGCAAAGGAAGGCAAAGGTCTGCGCGCACCGGCTGCCGCGCTGGCGCCCGCGAGCGTGCCCGCCCCGCTGATCGCGCCTTCTCTATCGGATCAGCAAATCCGCGCGCTCTACGAAGAGGGCAGCTACGAGCTTGTGCCGCATGACGGCATGCGCCGCACCATCGCGCAGCGGCTCACCGCGTCGGTGCAGACCATTCCGCACTTTTATCTCACTGTGGACTGCGACATCGGCCGGCTCGTCGCCGCGCGCGAAGAGATCAACGCGCAGGCGCCGACGGACAAAGACGGCAAGCCGGCCTACAAGCTTTCGGTCAACGACTTCGTCATCAAGGCGCTGGCGCTCGCGCTGCAGCGTGTGCCGGATGCCAATGTAAGCTGGACCGACGCCGGCCTGCTCAAGCACAAGCATTCCGACATCGGGGTGGCGGTGGCGCTGCCCGCCGGACTCATCACGCCGATCATTCGCAACGCCGAAACGAAATCGCTGTCGGCGATTTCCAACGAGATGAAAGAGCTTGCAGCACGGGCGCGCGCGAAAAAACTCAAGCCACAGGAATATCAGGGCGGCACGTCGTCGGTGTCGAATTTGGGTATGTACGGTATCAAGGACTTCACCGCCGTGATCAATCCGCCGCAATCGACCATCCTTGCGGTCGGCACGGGCGAGGAGCGCGCGGTGGTGCGGGGCGGCAAGATCGAAGCGGCGCAGATCATGAGCGCGACGCTGTCCTGCGATCACCGCTCGGTCGACGGCGCGCTCGGCGCGCAACTGATCGGAGCCTTCAAGGCGCTGATCGAAAATCCCGTGATGATGTTGGTGTAAAATGCCGCTTGCTCGTATCGATCTGCGGGGCGGTAAGCCGCCCGCTTACAGAAAAGCCATCTGCGACGGCATCTATCGCGCGCTGCGCGAGACGTTCAACGTGCCGGAAAACGACCGCTTCCTGGTCGTCAACGAGCACGATTCGGATAACTTTATTCACGCCGAAAATTATCTCGGCATTGCCTACAGCGACGATCTGGTCATCATTCAGATCACGGTCAGCGATACGCGCACGACCAAGACAAAGCAGGCGCTGTTCGCCCGCATCGCCGACTTGCTTGCGGAAAATCCCGGCTTACGTAAGGAAGACGTATTCATCAATCTCGTAGAATGCAAAACAGAAAACTGGTCGTTCGGCAACGGCGTTGCCCACTACGTAACGGCCGCGAGCTAATCCATGTCCGATACATCTTTTGACATCATCATCATCGGTTCCGGTCCCGGCGGCTATGTCTGCGCCATCCGCGCGGCGCAACTCGGCTTCAAGACCGCGATCGTCGAGCGCGATTATCTGGGCGGCATTTGCCTGAACTGGGGCTGCATCCCGACCAAGGCGCTGCTGCGCTCGGCGGAGATTTTCCACTACCTCCAGCACGCCAAGGATTACGGGCTGTCGGCCGGCGAAGTGAAATACGATCCGACGGCGGTGGTGAAACGCTCGCGCGCCGTCTCGAAGCGCCTCAACGACGGCGTCGGCTTTTTGATGAAGAAGAACAAGGTCGCGGTGATCTGGGGCGAAGCCGGCATCGACGCGCCGGGCAAGGTCACGGTGAAGGCAAGCCGCAGTGAAGCGCTCAAAGGTGCGCTCGGGCCCGGCGCCTATCAGGCCAAGCATATCATAATCGCGACCGGCGCTCGGCCGCGCGTGCTGCCCGGTCTCGAGCCCGATAAGAAGCTGGTCTGGACTTATTTCGAGGCGATGGTGCCCGACACCATGCCGAAGTCGCTGCTGGTGGTGGGCTCGGGCGCGATCGGCATCGAATTCGCCTCTTTCTACCGGACGCTCGGCGCCGAGGTGACCGTCGTCGAAGTGCTGCCGCAAATCCTACCGGCGGAGGACGCCGAGATCGCGGCTTTCGCGCGCAAGAGCTTCGAGCGGCAAGGCATCAAGATTCTCACCGGCGCCAAGGTGACGAAGCTCGACAAGAAAGCCGACAGCGTTACCGCGACCATCGACGACGGCAAGGGCGGCACCCAAACGCTCACCGTTGATCGCGTCATTTCAGCGGTCGGCGTGGTCGGCAATACCGAAAACCTCGGGCTGGAAAAGCTCGGCGTGAAAGTTGAGCGCGGCGCCATCCTCACTGACGGCGCCTGCAAGACCAACGTGCCGGGCATCTATGCTATCGGCGATGTCGCCGGCCCGCCGCTGCTCGCCCACAAGGCCGAGCATGAAGGCGTCATCTGCGTCGAAGCCATCAAGGGCCTTCATCCTCATCCGATGGACCGGCGGCTCATCCCCGGCTGCACCTATTGCACGCCGCAGATCGCTTCGGTCGGGCTCACCGAGCAGGCGGCCAAAGACAAAAAGCTCGACATCCGCGTCGGCCGTTTTCCGTTCGTCGGCAATGGCAAGGCGATTGCGCTCGGCGAGGATCAGGGCCTCGTGAAAGTGATCTTCGACAAAAAGACCGGCCAGCTTCTCGGCGCGCATATGGTCGGCGCGGAAGTCACGGAACTCATTCAGGGTTACGTAATCGCGATGAACCTGGAAACGACCGAAGAAGAACTCATGCACACCGTCTTCCCGCATCCGACGCTGTCGGAGATGATGAAGGAAGCGGTGCTCGACGCATACGGTCGCGTGCTGAATATTTGATTAGTGATTCCGGGCTCGGCCCTTTGGGCCGCCCGGGAATGACTTAGACCAATCCCGCGACCGGCTTCACGTCCTTGCTGCCGGGAAAAACATTGTCCGCCAGCACGCGGTCGTCGGCGCGCAGGTGGTCCTTCAGCAGCCCCTTGAGCACGGCGCGCAGATCGGTCGTCGGTTTCAGGTCGCGATTTTCGTAAAGATTCGCCGGCTTGAGCCCGGGCCAATCGGCGATCACACGTCCGCCCTTGAGCGCGCCACCGACCAGAAGCGCAACCGTCGCCGTACCATGATCGGTGCCGTCGGTGCCGTTAATGTGCGCGGTGCGGCCGAATTCGGTGACCAAGGCCACAACGGTTTCATGCCATGCGGGCCCCATGTTCGTTTCGATCGCGCCGAGCGCGCCGTCGAGCGAACCAAGGAGTTGCGACAGACGTCCTTGGGCGATGCCCTCGTTGTTGTGGGTATCCCATCCGTCGAGCGCGAGCGCGCCGACCCGCGGACCGTCGGGTTGCGCCAGGAATTTCGCGGCCGTGCCCGCGGCCTCAGCGAAATAGCCGCGGACCTGCGTCGGATGCGGGCCGCCGGCCTTTTGGGCCATCTCACCCGAATGCTCGATGGCGGCGAGCCTGGTGCTCTCGTCGATCGCCGCTGCAAGCTTGGTATCGGTGTGGCGATAGAGATCGAGCAGGCGCTGCACGGTGTCGGCGCTGGCCGGCTGTATGCGCTGCGGCGACCATGACAAGACCTGCGCCGGTCCGCGCACCACAAGCGGCGTGACCGGCCCGACCGCAAAGGCCTTGCTGTTGCGTGGATCGACGCGGCCTCCGGGCGCCAGGCTGGCCAGCGCGCGATTGAGCCAGCCGCTGTCGCTCACCGCCGGTTTGGGCAGGCCGCTTTCCAGGAGATCCTGGCCGTCGAAATGCGAGCGTTCGCGGTAGGGCGTGGCGCAGGCGTGAACGACAATCGCCTGGTTCGCCTTGAACATGCGATGCAAGTTGGGCATCGCCGGATTGAGCGCAAAGAAATCGTTGAGCTTCAGCGGCGGTGTCTTGCCGTTGGGCATCAACGCATTGTCGCCGCGCAAAGCGACCCAATCCGGATCGCCGACCGGCGCGACGGTGGCAAGGCCATCGAGCGCGCCGCGCAGGATGATAGTCAGAAAGCGCGGGTCGCGTCCCTCGGCATGAGCCAGCTTCGGCAAATGTGCCCAGGCAAACAGCGTGCCGGAAGCAAGCAGGACCTCGCGCCGCGATGGTGCATGGAAGATCCGCATGGTCATCTCCGCAAGAATTCAGGCGCCATCAGCAGCAGCGCCAGCGCTTGGGTGCGGCTCTCTGCATGCGCGATGGTTTGGCGCGTATGGTTGGATGCGAGCGGACCTAAGCCGCTCTCGAGCAAGGCTGTCGGGTCCGCGTTCGGCAGCCGCCCGGCAAATTCATTGGCAATGTCGAGTCGATGTGGAACGCCGTCGATCCAGGCGGCTTCCGTGTCGGGCCAGCCGTTCGGCGCCGGCGGCCGCCACAGCGATTCGCCGAGCGTTGCCTGCACGCTCAGCACGCGGCCGATGTTGAAGGGCGAATTCGCGTTCCACTTGGCGCTGGTCAGACGCAGCATGCTGACGATCCATTCCGACGGCCGCTTGAGCTTGCCCCGCGCCGGTATCCACGCTTCATCCGCGGTCACCAAGGTCTTGGCAACGGTCTTCACGTTCCCGTCGCTGTCCATGAATGACTTGGCAAGCTTGGCGACGAGCGGCGGCGGCGGAACGTCGGCGACAAAGTGGCAGGCGAGCTTTTGCGCGATGTGCTGCGCCGTGGCGGTGTGGCGCGCCAGATCGGCGAGCACGGCGCGGCCCTGATCGACTCCGGCCCCGGCGTAGAACTTGCCGAGCACGGTCTGCTGGCCCGGCTCATGCAGGCGCTTATTGAACAGAAACTCGCCGCCATGCGCGGGATCGGCGGCGTCGGTCGAGGTCCAGCCGGTGAGCACATTGGCGAAGCTGGTGACATCGACTTGCGAATAGCCGCTGCGAACCCCGAGCGTGTGCAGCTCGAGAATTTCGCGCGCGAGGTTCTCGTTCAAACCCTTGTCGCCGTTGATGCCGGCAACCGAATTGGCGCCCATCGAGCGGACATTGTCGAGGTAGTACAGCATCGCCGGATGGCTTTCGACCGCCTGCAGCATGTCGGCGAAGTGGCCGAACGCATGGGCGCGGATCGCTTCGCGCTCGTATGCGCCGACCATGGCAATATCCTTGTCGGCCGAGATGCAGAAATGGTTCGACCAGAACCACACAAGCCGCTCGACGAAGCCGATGTCGGCACCAACCGCCGCCTCGTAGCGCGCCGCCGCCTCGTTCTGGAAAATCTGCTGCGGCAGTGGTGTCTCCGGCGGCTTGGGAGGTGTTGCTGTCTCGGCATCGTTCGCGGTCGCCGCCATGCCGTTCGCTTCGGCTTCTTTCTTGGCGCGTTGCGCGAGCTTCGACTTCGCCTGCTCTTCGGCGCGGTAGTCGGAGATCGCCCGTGCCGCCGCCGCGCTCGACGGCAGTTTCGCCGTCAGGTAGCCGGCGTTGGGGCGATCCAGATCGGACAGCAAGGCGCCGCGCGGATCGCCGGCAATGGCGGCAATCGAATACGCCGCCGCCGAATCGTTCCCAGAACTTGTGCCGAGACTCGGGCCAAAGCCAAATCTGTGCAGAGCGAGCGCTGCCGCTTCTTTTCCCCGCGTGTCCAATGAAAATTCCTCCGGCCGAAGCCGACCCCAGAAATCAGTTGACCGATTTATTGTGGCGAAACTTACGTCGCGCGCGGCCCGAACTATGCTTTTTTGCTAACAAAGCGTTCATCAAACAAAAGCGCGTCGCTGGCGATGCGCGCCGCTTACGGCAGACCGGCGAGGGGCGCTCCGCAAGGCGTCGCTGACCCGGGCAGGGCACACGCGCCTTCGATGCCGCCCGCCTTGCGATCAGGCGCATCGCCTCGTAAGTATCCCTTAAATGCAAACGCTTCCGGAGCCTGTATGGCCGTTATCATTGACACCGTTTTGGGCAATGGCGCCGGGCCGCGCCATCCGGAAAAGGCTCACCGGCCGGATCAGCCCAGCGAGCGCAAGCCGGACTGGATCAGGGTCAAGGCGCCGGTCTCGCCGGGATATACCGCGACGCGCGACATCGTGCGCGCCAACGGCCTGCATACGGTCTGCGAGGAGGCAGGCTGTCCGAATATCGGCGAGTGCTGGGAAAAGAAGCACGCGACTTTCATGATCATGGGGGATACCTGCACACGCGCCTGCGCCTTCTGCAACGTCAAGACCGGCCTGCCCGGTGCGCTCGACCCGGCGGAACCGAAGCATGTCGCCGAGGCGACAGCCAAGCTCGGGCTTACCCACGTGGTGATCACCTCCGTCGACCGTGACGATCTTGCCGACGGCGGCGCGGCGCACTTTGCCGCCGTCATCGGCGCGATCCGCGCGCGCTGTCCGCAAACGACAATCGAGGTGCTGACGCCCGACTTCCTGCGCAAGGACGGCGCCGTCGAGACCGTGGTGGCGGCCAAGCCGGACGTGTTCAACCATAACCTTGAAACCGTACCCTCCAACTATCTCACCGTGCGGCCCGGCGCCCGTTACTTCGCGTCGCTGCATCTCTTGCAGCGGGCGAAAGAGCTAGACCCATCGCTGTTCACCAAGTCGGGCATCATGGTCGGGCTCGGCGAAGAGCGAAACGAGATATTGCAGGTGATGGACGACCTGCGCACGGCCGGCGTCGATTTCCTCACCATCGGGCAATATCTGCAGCCGTCGCGCAAGCATCATCCGGTGATGCGCTACGTTCCGCCTGATGAGTTCAAGGCGCTGTCGACCATCGCCTATGCCAAGGGCTTCTCGATGGTGTCGGCAAGCCCGCTGACACGCTCGTCGCATCACGCCGGCGAAGATTTCGCCCGGCTGAAAGCGCAGCGGACGGCGCGCTGATCGATGCCGGAAATATCGACGACCCGCCGCGTACGTCACGCCGCCTCCGAGATGTTCGATTTGGTCGCCGACGTCGAGCATTATCCGGAATTCGTGCCGTTGTGCGAATCGCTGCGTGTGCGCAAGCGCGTGCAAGAAGGCGGCAAGGATATCATCGTGGCCGATATGACGGTCGCTTATAAACTCGTGCGCCAGACCTTCACCAGCCGCGTCACGCTCGATTGGGCCAATCTGCAAATCCTCGTCGAGTATCTGGAAGGACCTTTCCGCCAATTGCACAATCGCTGGGGCTTTCGGCCGGCCGGCGATCGCGTCTGCGACGTCGAGTTTTATATCGCCTATGAGTTCCGCAGCCGCACCCTGGGCGTGCTGATGGGCGCCGTCTTCGATGCCGCCTTTCGCCGCTTCGCATCGGCCTTCGAGCAGCGCGCCGATCAGATCTACGGCGTGGAGCCGGCATAACTCGCGGTGGTCGATCGCAATGCGGACCATCGGCGAATTTCGCGAAGCTCGCCGACCACGAAGCCGACGGTTGCTGGCGCTCAAACCGCTGCCGTCGGGATCGCTCCCGTGCGGTTGAATGTGCTACGCGTCGCACCGACCATGCGGCGACGCGAAAGGGCATTCATCTGCTGTGAGTCTTAGAAGCATTCCAAGAAAAGAGTTCGCGATCCGGCGAAAGCTGCAGTCTCTTGTCGGAGCGGCTTTGCCAATCGTGTTGCTTTCATCGCGCGTGTGCCTCGCCGGTCCGCCGTTTTTGACCGACGACCCGGTACCGGTCGAGCGCGGTCATTGGGAGATCAACAATTTCTCGGCCGCGACTCTTGCGAAGGGAGCGGTCGCCGGCGTCTTGCCTGGGGTCGATGCCAACTACGGAGCGATCGAGAATGTGCAGCTTCACCTGCTGGTGCCGCTGGCCTTTTCCCAATGGAACGGAGTGAGCACGCAATATGGCGCGGGCGACATCGAAATAGGCGCGAAATACCGGTTCGTTACAGCCGGGGAGAGTGACTGGTGGCCGCAGATTGCCTTTTATCCGTTTCTCGATTTTCCGACCGGAAACGGCGACCGCAACCTCGGGACCGGCGTCACGCACGCGTTCCTTCCCATTTGGCTGCAAAAAGATTTCGGCAAATGGACAGTCTACGGTGGCGGCGGCTATTGGATCAATCCCGGCCCCGGCAATCAGAACTTTTGGTTCGCTGGCGGCGTGTTGCAATATCAATTGACCGACAATCTCGCGCTTGCCGGCGAAGTATTCTATCAAACGGCTTCGATGACGGGTGGGCCGGATAGTGCAGGCTATCCTCTCGGCAGCAGAAATTCCGCCGGTTTCAATATCGGCGGCACCTACGACATCAACGCGACTTACCACATCCTTTTTTCGTTCGGACGCGGATTGGACAACTCAGTCACAAACGACTTCTCTTACTATCTCGCTCTGCAGCTGAGATACTGAGCATTGGTCGCCATGCCGCAATGGGGCCATTGATGCACGTGAACGATAAGCGGATATTGCGCGACGGAACTGTGATTAGAACGATTAAAATTCTTTCGCGTTTCGTATTGAGACAAGCGCTGGTAAAATCGCGCTACTTGAGAGGCGCTCAAGAACGCCCCGAAACCAGGGCCCGCCAAACTGAACTGAAACTCGCAACCTGAACTGAAACTGAAAGTCACAAAGAGAGCGAGACCGCGTATTCGCTTCAGCGAAAACCGCGTTCTCTGACTGACACGCCGAATATCTCGGCGTACTCGCCGCACCCTGCAACGAGAGGTGAACATGACCGCTGCGGAGCATTCTGCAAGCAAAGTGCCGGAACTCACTCTTATTTTTTGGATCATGAAGGTTGCGGCTACGACGCTCGGCGAGACCGGCGGCGACTCGATTACGATGACGCTCGACTGGGGCTACCTAGCCGGCACCGCAATTTTCTTTTCGCTCCTGGTGATCCTGGTCGCGTTGCAGATTGCGGCGAAGAAATATCACCCCGTGCTTTACTGGGCCACCATCGTGGCATCGACGACCGCGGGCACGACGATGGCCGACTTTGCCGACCGCTCATTGGGCGTCGGTTACGCTGGCGGCGCGTCGATATTGTTTCTGTGCGTGGTCGTTATTCTTGCGGCCTGGTACCGGTCGCTCGGCTCCATTTCGGTCGCGACGGTCGCGGGACCGAAAGCCGAGGCTTTCTACTGGGCGGCCATCACATTCTCGCAGACGCTCGGTACGGCGCTTGGCGATTGGATCGCCGACGACACCGGCCTCGGATACGCAGGCGGCGCCGTTGTTTTTGCCGCCGCGCTGCTGGTGCTGATCGCCGCCTATTACTGGACGAATGTCTCGCGCGTCCTTTTATTCTGGGCCGCATTCATTTTAACGCGGCCGCTGGGCGCCACGGTCGGCGATTTTCTCGACAAGCCGCTCAATGAGGGCGGACTGGCGCTCAGCCGGCCCATCGCCTCCGCGGTCCTCGGCGCGTTATTGATTTTCTGTCTTCTTGTTCTGCCGCAACGGGCAGGCCAACACCCGTTCGATGCGAAACAGGCAACCTGATCGGCCGCTTGCGGCGAAGGCGGATGGAGAGCGCGCCGTTGCGGCGTCTGTCGCGTTAGCTGCTCGCTTCCTCTGCCAGCGCTTCCAACAGCGCCAGCGCCGCCGCGACCGAGCGCTCGCGCACGCGCCGGCGGCCGATCTTGCCAAAGCGCCGGTGCAGGGCGAGGCGGCGTCCATCGCGGCTGGCGGCTGCGAAGTGCACGAGGCCGACGGGCTTTTGCTTGGAGCCGCCGCCGGGGCCGGCAATGCCGGTAATCGCCACCGTGATGTCGGCCTCCGAATGATTCAGCGCGCCGGCCGCCATCGCCGCCGCCGTTTCCGCGCTCACTGCGCCGTAGCGCTTGAGCGTTGCCGCCGGCACGCCCAGCATCGCTTCCTTGGCCGCATTCGAATAGGTAACGAATCCGCGGTCGACCACGTCGGAGGAGCCGGCGATTTCGGTGAGCGCGCCGGCAACGAGCCCGCCGGTGCAGGATTCCGCGGTCGCAAGTCTCAGCCCGCGCGCGCGAAAGACTTTCAGCACCTCCGTCGCCTTGATACGCAAGGCGCGGTCGATCACGTCCGGCTCCAGGGCAGCCGCACGGTCGCCGTCGCCATCGCCACGAGGCCTTCGGCGCGGCCGGTGAAGCCCATTTTCTCCGAGGTCGTCGCCTTGATCGCTACCCGATCGATCGGAATCCCGGCGATGGCGGCGATGCGCGCGCGCATGGCATCGCGATGCGGGCCGACCCGCGGCGCCTCGCAGACGATCGTCACGTCAAGATGCGCGATCATGCCGGAGCGGGCGCGCACGCGCTCGCAGGCAAAAGCGAGGAAACGGTCCGATGAAGCGCCGCGCCATTGCGGATCGCTGGGCGGAAAATGCACTCCGATATCGCCTTCGGCCAGCGCACCCAAAATCGCGTCCACCAGCGCATGCAGTGCAACGTCCGCGTCCGAATGTCCGGTGACGCCGCGCGAATGCGGAACGCGGACGCCGGCCAGCATGACATGATCGCCATCGCCAAAAGCGTGCACGTCGAAACCGCTCCCGGTGCGGACATCGCCGAGCGCCGCCATTCGCAGCGCTTCGGCCCTTTCGAAATCGTCGTTTGTCGTGAGTTTCACGTTGCTGCTTTCGCCGTCAAACACATTGACCTGATGACCGGCCCATTCGGCAAGCGCCGCGTCATCGGTGAAATCGTCGCGCCCCGCCGCCGCCGCGCGGTTATGAAGTTCGACGATGACGTCGTAGGCAAAGGCCTGCGGGGTTTGCACGGTGCGCAAGCGGCTCCGGTCGAGCGTTTCGCTCACCATGTCCCGCTCATCGACCTTCTTGACGGTGTCGGTAACGGCAACAGCCGGTACCGCTGCACCATGCTGCCGAGCGGCCGCGATCGCGCGCGTAATGAGTTCGGCGCTTAAGAAGGGCCGCGCCGCGTCATGGATCAACACCAGGTCGGGAGCGGCCGTGCGCAGCGCCTGCAGCCCCGCGCGCACTGAGGCTTGTCGCGTCGCGCCGCCCGGAACCGGCGGCAGCAGATGCTCCAAGCCGGCGGTCGCGGCGCGAAAGATCTGTTCGTCATCAGCGTGAATGACCGGCTGCACAGCGGCAATCTGCGGATGAGCGAGAAACGCTGCCAATGTCGGTCGGATGACAGGCTCGCCGGCAATTTCACGATATTGTTTGGGCATATCGCCCCCGGCGCGATAGCCGCGGCCGGCTGCGACGATAACCGCCGCGACTTTGGCGGGCATGGAACTTAACCTTCTCTCATTTTTGCTATCGACTTCGTCATCTGCAGCGACGCGGTGCGACATCATCCTAACCTTCGGATTTGTCTTGGTCTTTCCAAATCGACAGAGCAGCTATGCAAACTGCTTCAACGCCTGTCATATTGCACCGCAATACTTGCACTGCTCGCGATTTTGGCTAAACTCTATGCAGAATAGAGGCGCCGCCTAATTCGTGTGCACAAACTCACTCTGCTCTCTTTTTCCAATCAGGTTGCCTCCAGGTCAAGCGCCATTCCTGGGCGAGCCGGCCCGGAAAGCGGTCGGCCAGGGACAAGCGCTGAGGATGATCGGATGAGAACCGCCGAGCCACTGGTCATGGCCGCGGCTCCCGACGCGGTACTCAACGCGCTGCCGCATCCGGTCGTTGTCATCTCGGCCGACGGAAAAGTCGCACACGCCAATGTGGCGGCGGAAGCCTTTTTCGAAGTGTCGCTGCCGCTGTTGCGGCGGCATTCGCTGCGCGATCTCGTGCCGTTCGGCAGTCCGCTGCTCACGTTGATCGAGCAAGTGCGCACGAGTGGAGCCGCGGTCAACGAATACAAAGTCGATCTCGGGACCCCGCGCAATCCGGGCGACCGTTCCGTCGATTTGCACGTGGCGCCGTTGCCCGAACAGCCCGACTTCGTGGTCGTGATGCTGCAGGAGCGTTCGATCGCCGACAAGATGGATCGGCAACTCACCCATCGCGGCGCCGCTCGCTCGGTCATCGCGCTCGCCGCCATGCTCGCCCACGAGATCAAAAATCCGCTGTCCGGGATTCGCGGCGCCGCGCAATTGCTCGAGCAATCGGTCGGCGACGATGACCGCACCCTGACGCGGCTGATCTGCGACGAAGCCGATCGCATCGTGAAGCTCGTCGACCGCATGGAGGTCTTCTCCGATGAGCGGCCGGTCGAGCGCGAGCCGGTCAACATTCACGTCGTGCTCGATCATGTGAAGCGGCTCGCCCAATCGGGCGTCGCGCGCCACATCAAGTTCATCGAGGACTACGATCCCTCGCTGCCGCCGGTTCTGGCGAACCGCGATCAGCTCGTCCAGGTCTTTCTCAATCTGGTGAAGAACGCCGCCGAGTCGATCGGCGACACTCCCGGCGGCGAGATCGCGCTGTCGACGGCGTTTCGTCCGGGCGTGCGGCTCTCCATTCCGGGCTCCAAGACCCGGATTTCGCTGCCGCTGGAATTCTGCGTACGCGACAACGGGCCGGGCGTGCCCGAAGAGCTGATGCCGCATCTGTTTGATCCGTTCGTGACCACCAAGCCGACCGGCTCGGGGCTCGGCCTCGCGCTCGTGGCCAAGATCGTCGGCGATCATGGCGGGATCATCGAATGCGAGTCGCAGCCGCGACGGACGGTCTTTCGCGTTTTAATGCCGGTTTACACCGGCGAAGGCGCTGCGCCGGAGAGCGCTCTGCAGCCACAAGGGGAATTTTGATGCCGGCGGGAAATATTCTGGTTGCCGACGATGATGCGGCGATCCGGACTGTGCTCAATCAGGCGCTTTCGCGCGCCGGCTACGAGGTTCGTTCCACCGGCAATGCGGCGACGCTCTGGCGCTGGATCAGCCAGGGCGACGGCGACCTGATCATTTCCGACGTCGTGCTGCCGGACGAGAACGCCTTCGATCTGCTATTGCGGATCAAGAAGGCGAGACCGGATCTGCCGGTCATCATCATGAGCGCGCAGAACACGTTCATGACCGCGATCCGTGCGTCGGAACGCGGCGCCTATGAATATTTGCCGAAGCCGTTCGATCTCAAGGAACTGATCGCCATCGTCGGCCGCGCCTTGTCGGAGCCGAAAGAGCGCACACGCCAGCCGGTCAAAGCCGATGATTTCGAATCCATCCCCTTGGTCGGCCGCTCGCCGGCGATGCAGGAAATCTACCGCGTCCTCGCGCGCCTGATGCAGACCGATTTGACCGTGATGATCTCGGGCGAATCCGGTACCGGCAAAGAACTGGTGGCGCGCGCGCTCCACGATTACGGCAAGCGCCGCACCGGCCCGTTCGTCGCCATCAACATGGCCGCCATTCCGCGCGACCTGATCGAGTCGGAATTGTTCGGCCACGAGAAGGGGGCTTTCACCGGCGCCAACACGCGCAGCGCCGGCCGCTTCGAGCAGGCCGAAGGCGGTACGCTCTTTCTCGACGAGATCGGCGACATGCCGATGGAGGCGCAGACCAGGCTGCTGCGCGTGCTCCAGCAGGGCGAATACACCACCGTCGGCGGCCGCACGCCGATCAAGACCGACGTGCGCATCATCGCCGCCACCAACAAGGATCTGCGGCAGCTCATCCAGCAAGGCCTGTTCCGTGAGGATTTGTTCTTCCGGCTCAATGTGGTGCCGTTGCGTCTGCCGCCGCTGCGCGAGCGCACCGAGGATATTCCCGATCTGATCCGCCACTTCTTCGCGCAAGTCGAGCGTGAAGGCTTGCCGGCAAAGCAGATCGACCAGGCCGCGCTCGACCGGCTGCGTCGGCATCGCTGGCCGGGCAACGTGCGCGAACTGGAGAATCTGGCACGCCGCCTGGCGGCGCTCTATCCACAGGAAACGATCACCGCCGCCGTCATCGACAGCGAGCTCTCGCAGCCAGCGCTGGTTGCACATGGCGAGGCCCAGCGCGGCGATGAAAATCTGTCAAATGCGGTCGAGCGCTATCTCGCGCACTATTTTTCCGGCTTCGACGAGGGGCTGCCGCCGCCCGGCCTTTATCACCGGATTTTGCGCGAGGTGGAGGCGCCGCTTTTGTCGGCGGCGCTGGCGGCGACGCGCGGAAATCAGATCCGCGCCGCCGATCTGCTCGGAGTTAACCGCAACACATTGCGAAAGAAAATCCGCGATCTGGAGATCCAGGTCTATCGCAGCAGCAGCGGTTAAGGCGTCGGTTTAGGCGCGAGCGACACGCCGTCCACGCCTAGGAATTGTCGCAATCGGGCAACATTGTTGTAGAAAAGCATCACTGGCGCGGATGGCTGGGGCTCCATCCGTTTTGCCGCCTAAGTCCCCTTCATAGGCGTCGATGACGACTGTCGATCAGGTCGCCCCGCTCGAGCCGGCCGTGGCCGCACAGCCAGTGGCTGTACCGCTCGACCCGGCGGCATCGGGGGCCATGCCGGTCGCCTCCCGCCTGATTGGGGCCATTGCCATCGGTGTCGCGCTACTGTCGGCGGCGGCGACCTTCGTCGTCATGGCCGGGCTGACGCCGATCGCGCCGGTTCACGAAGTCGTCGTCAAGCTCTTGCTGGCCGATTTAGCGGCAGGGCTCTTCCTGCTTGCGATCATCGGCCGGGAAGTCTGGATGGTGGTGCGCGCGCGCCGGCGCGGCTATGCCGCCTCGCGCCTGCATGTGCAGATCGTCGGGCTTTTCGCCGTCATCGCCGCCGTTCCGACCGTGCTGGTCGCCGTTGTCGCCAGCACGACGCTCGACCGCGGCCTCGACCGCTTCTTCTCCACCCGCACGCGCGCCATGATCGAGCAATCGCTCATCGTCGCCGATGCCTATGTAAGCGAGCACGCGCAGGCGATCCGGGGCGAGATCATGGCCATGGCGTTCGACCTCGGCCGCGCCAAGCCGATGTTCGATTCCGATCGCGAACGCTTTCAGAAATTCTTCACCGCGCAGGCGGCGGCGCGCGGCCTTTCGGCCGCCATGATCATTCATGCCGACGGCTCGACCGTCGAGCGCGCCGACGTCAAGATGGACAAGACCATCGTGCTGCCGTCGGCGAAGCTGCTGAGCCAGATCACCGAGACGGAGCCGCAGATCGCGCTCATTCCGGAAGGCGATCACGTGGCGGCCGCCGTCAAGCTGCACGGCTATGACGACATGTATCTCTACGCCGCGCGCGTGCTCGACCCGCGCGTGGTCGCTCAGCTGCGCGCGACCCAGGAAAGCGCCGGCGAATACGCCAATCTGGAAGCGCGCCGGCTCGGCATCCAGATCGCCTTCGCTCTGATGTTCGCGGTCATCGCGCTCATCGTCCTTTTGTCCTCGGCATGGATCGGGCTCGATTTCGCCAATCGTCTGGTGGCGCCGATCCGCCGCCTGATCGGCGCCGCCAACGTGGTTTCGACCGGCAATCTCGACGTGCGGGTGCCGATCCGCCGCTCCGAGGGCGATCTCGCGCAACTCGGCGAGACCTTCAACAACATGACGCAGGAGCTGCGGACGCAGCACGAAGACATCGTGCGTGCGCGGGACCTGATCGACAGCCGGCGGCGCTTCACGGAAGCCGTGCTGGCCGGCGCCAGCGCCGGCGTCATCGGCCTCAATGCCGACAGCCGCATCACCATCCTCAATCGCTCGGCCGAACGGTTATTGGCGCGGTCGGAGCGCGAGGCGCTCGGGCATCCGCTCGCGGAGGTCGCGCCCGAGTTTGCCGAGATTTTTGATTTGGCGCGCGGCGGCAGTCAGCGGCTCGTTCAGCGCCAGGTGACGGTCAGCCGCAACGGACAGGAGCGCAATTTCTCGGTGCGCGTGACCAGCGAGCAGGCCGCCCAGTCCGAGCACGGCTATGTCATCACCATCGACGATGTGACCGAACTGGTCTTGGCGCAGCGAAGCTCAGCGTGGGCCGACATCGCGCGCCGCATCGCGCACGAAATCAAAAATCCGCTGACGCCGATTCAATTGTCGGCCGAACGGCTGCGCCGCAAATATGGCAAGGTGATCGTCGAGGACGCCGCCGTCTTCGAACAATGCACGGCAACGATCGTGCGCCAGGTCGACGATATCAAACGCATGGTCGATGAGTTCTCGCGCTTCGCGCGGATGCCGAAGGCGGTCATTGCCGGCGAGGATCTGGCGGAAACCGTGCGTCAGGTCGTATTCATGATGCGGGTCGCGCATCCCGATATCGACATCGAGGTCGAATTGCCGGCAGAGACGATGCCCGCGCGCTTCGACCGCCGGCTGATCTCGCAGGCGCTCACCAATATCGTCAAGAACGCGACCGAAGCGATTGGGGCGGTGCCCGCCGCCGAACTCGGCCGCGGCCGCATCGTGGTCACGGCGCAGCGCGACGGCAAAGACGCTGTGATCGACGTCATCGACAACGGCATAGGACTGCCTAAAGAAAATCGCTCGCGGCTGCTCGAGCCTTATGTCACCACGCGCGAAAAGGGCACAGGGCTCGGGCTCGCGATCGTCGGCCGTATCCTCGAAGAGCATGGCGGCCATATCGAGCTGCGCGACGCTTCGGAGAAGATTCCGGGCGCGCGCGGCGCGTGGATGCAATTGCGCTTTGCGGCCGAGGCGATCGAGGCGCCCGCCGCGGCGGCGTCATCGCAACAAGCGGCGGTCTGACCATGCCTACCGATATCCTCATTGTGGACGACGAAGCGGATATTCGCGAGCTGGTCGCCGGCATTTTGCAGGACGAGGGCTACGGCACGCGCACGGCCGCGGATGCCGACGAAGCGCTCGCCGCCGTAGTCGCGCGCCGGCCCAATCTCGTTTTCCTGGACATTTGGCTGCAAGGAAGCCGCCTCGATGGCTTGCAATTGCTCGACACGCTCAAGCAGGACCATCCCGAGCTGCCGGTGGTCATGATCTCGGGCCACGGCAACATCGAGACGGCGGTTTCGGCGATCAAGCGCGGCGCCTACGACTTCATCGAAAAGCCGTTCAAGGCCGACCGGCTGCTGCTGGTCGCCGAACGCACGCTGGAAAATTCGCGGCTCAAGCGCGAGGTCAGGGAGCTCAAGCAGCTCGGGCCGCTGGCATCGACGCTCGTGGGACACTCGCCGGCGGTGAACCAGCTGCGGCAAGTCGTCGAGAAAGTCGGGCCGACCAACAGCCGGGTGCTGATCATCGGACCTTCGGGCGCCGGTAAGGAACTCGCCGCCCGCACCATTCACTCGCTGTCGGTGCGCGCCAACGGGCCGTTCGTGGTCATCAATGCCGCCGCCATCATGCCGGAGAACATGGAGACCGAGCTGTTCGGCGTCGAGGTCGGCAACGGCAGCCAGAGCCGCAAGGTCGGCGCGCTTGAGGAAGCGCATGGCGGCACGCTTTTCATCGATGAGATTGCCGACATGCCGCGCGAGACGCAGAACAAGATTTTGCGCGTCTTGGTCGATCAGACCTTCCAGCGCGTCGGCGGCAGTACGAAAGTCACCGTCGACGTGCGCATCGTCTCGTCGACGAGCCGCAACATCGAAGCCGATATCGCCGCCGGGAAATTCCGCGAGGATCTCTTTCACCGGCTCTCGGTGGTGCCGATCCGCGTACCGCCGCTGGCCGAACGGCGCGAGGACGTGCCTGAGCTCGTCGAATATTTCATGAACCAGATTTCGCAGATCACCGGCTTGCCGAAACGCACGATCGGCGGCGACGCGCTTGCCGTGCTGCAATCGCACGATTGGCCGGGCAACGTGCGGCAGCTGCGCAACAATGTCGAACGGCTGATGATCCTTGCCGGCGGCGATCCGGAAGCGGTTATTACCGCCTCGATGTTGCCACCGGATGTCGGCTCGATGATTCCGTCGATGCCGAACGGCAACGGCGGCGAGCATCTGATGAGCCTTGCGTTGCGCGAAGCACGCGAAGTCTTCGAGCGGGAATATCTGCTGGCGCAAATCAACCGCTTCGGCGGCAACATTTCACGCACCGCCGAGTTTGTCGGAATGGAGCGCTCGGCGCTGCATCGCAAGCTCAAGGCGCTGGGAATCGATTGATCTCCGATCCTCGCCACGAAGCGCAAGGGGGCAGGAAAAATGAGCAATGTCCAGAATAGCTTTTGTCAACGGTCGCTATCTGCCGCTGCGCCAGGCCATGGTGCATATCGAGGATCGCGGCTATCAGTTCGGCGACGCCGTCTATGAGGTTTGCGAGGTGAGGGAAGGGCGGCTGATCGACGAACGCCGTCACCTCGCCCGGCTCACGCGCTCACTGGACGCATTGCAGATCAGACCGCCGATGTCGCCGGCTTCGCTCGGTGTTGTGCTGCGAGAAGTGGTGGCGCGCAATCGCATCGGCTACGGCATCGTTTATCTGCAGGTCAGCCGCGGCGTGGCGCGGCGCGACCATGGCTTTCCCGCGCCGGAGGTGCCGCCGAGCGTGGTGGTGACGGCGCGTCCGCTCGATGCTCGGAGGAATGAGGCGCTCGCCGCCGCCGGCATTGCCGTGATCAGCGTGCCCGACAATCGCTGGGGTCGTGTCGACATCAAGACGACGGGCCTTCTTCCCAACGTGCTGGCGCGGCAGGCCGCCATCGCGAAGGGGGCGCGCGATGCCTGGTTCGTCGACAAGGACGGCACAGTGACCGAAGCCGCTTCGGCCAATGCCTGGATCGTGACGCCGACGGGCAAGGTCGTCACCCGCCCGGCGGATCACGGCATTCTCAAGGGCATTACCCGCACAGTGCTTTTCGACGTCATCAAGGGACAAGGGCTTTCGGTCGAGGAGCGCCCCTTCACGCTGTCGGAGGCCTATGCTGCCCGCGAAGCTTTTGTGACGGCGGCAAGCCAGATCGTCTTGCCGGTGGTGCGGATTGACGGGCATGTCATCGGCGAGGGCAAGCCCGGCCCTCTGGCGACGGCTCTCCGCCGCGCTTTTCACCAATATGCGGAGTGGAGCTAGGCATTTCGGTGTGGCAAATGTCTAAGGGCCGGGGATTCTGCGGTATTTCTTCCGACGGGCTTGCCCGGCGGGCTTGCAAGCCTTCCCTTCGTGGCTTCTAATGACCAGCTTGGCGAGAAAAGACCCCGCGGGGAAGGGGCCCGCGGTACAACAACGGAAACAACGGCCATGGCAGCCGACCGCGCACAAAACTTACAAGACACCTTCCTTAATCACGTCCGCAAGGCCAAAATCCCGCTCACCATCTTCCTGGTGAACGGAGTGAAACTGCAAGGCGTGGTGACCTGGTTCGATAACTTCTGCGTACTCCTGCGTCGCGACGGCCATTCACAATTGGTCTACAAGCACGCCATCTCGACCATTATGCCCGGTCATCCCGTCCAGCTCTTCGAAGGCGCCGAGGACGCGCCGGCTGGGGAAAAGGTCTGATTGGAGCCGCGGCGCCGCGACACGCGGAGTGACCAGCTAAGCCCTACGGGCTTGGCGACCGGACGTGCGCTCGTCGTCGAGCCGGTCGTGCGGCAGGCGGCCGCGCGCGCCGCGCCTGCCGAGCGGGACCCGGCGGCGCGCCTCGACGAGGCCGTCGGGCTCGCCCGCGCGATCGACCTTGATGTCGCCGAGAGCGGCATTGTGATGCTGAGCGCCGTGCGCCCGGCCACCTATCTCGGCAAAGGCAAGGTCGAGGAGATCGCGGGCCTCGTCAAAACCAACGACGCCGGCATTGTGGTCATGGATTGCGCGCTGTCGCCGGTGCAGCAGCGCAATCTCGAAACGGCGTGGGGCGCCAAGGTCCTCGACCGCACGAGCCTCATTCTTGAAATTTTTGGCCGCCGCGCCCGCACGCGCGAGGGCGCGCTGCAAGTGGAGCACGCCCATCTGACCTATCAGAAGGGGCGCCTAGTGCGCACCTGGACCCATCTTGAGCGCCAGCGCGGCGGCTTCGGCTTCCTCGGCGGTCCGGGCGAAACCCAGTTGGAAGCCGACCGCCGCATGATCGAGGAACGCTTGGCCAAGATCGAAGGCGAGCTCGTTAAGGTCAAACGGACCCGCGAATTGCATCGTGAGAGCCGGCGCCGGGTGCCATATCCGATCATTGCGCTGGTGGGCTACACCAATGCCGGCAAGTCGACACTGTTCAATCGGATGACGCAGGCGCGCGTGCTCTCGGCCGACATGCTGTTTGCGACGCTCGATCCGACGCTGCGCGCCGTCGATCTGCCGCACGGTGCGCGCATCATCCTTTCCGACACGGTCGGGTTCATTTCCGATCTGCCGACCATGCTGATCGCCGCCTTTCGCGCCACGCTCGAGGAGGTGATCGAGGCCGACGTCATTCTGCATGTGCGCGACGTGTCGCATGAAGACGCCGAGGCGCAATTGCTGGATGTCGAGAATGTTCTGCGGCAGCTCGGCATCGATCCGCACCGCAAGCCATCCGGCAAGCCGGCTTTGATCGAAGTTTGGAACAAGATCGACCGTCTCGATGCCGATCAAAAGGCGCGGCTGCGCAATCTCGCGGAGCGCCGACCGGCGGAGCAACGTCCGGCTCTGGTTTCGGCAATAACCGGGGAGGGGATCGATGCGCTTGACGCGGCGATCGAGACGCAGCTCGCCGCTGGCCGTGTTCTGATCGAACTTGTGCTCGAGCCGACCGACGGGGCCGGCGTGAGCTGGCTGCATCGTCACACCGAAATTCTTCACAAGGCCGTCGACGAGAAAACCGGCCGAATCGGCATGACCGTGCGCGTCGACCCAACCAAGGCCGAAGCGGTGCGTGCACGCTTTGGGTCTTGCATTCTCCCCGCCGTCCAGAAGACAGTCGGCATCCCGCACGGCAGGTGATCGAACGAAAGGGCTTGTCGATCGACCGGCAAGCGACCCCTATGTCCGCTTCAGCGTCACTTCCTGCGCTTTCGCTTCGTCCCACAGCGCATCCATTTCCGCGAGTGTGGCTTCTTCTGGCGCCATCCCGCGGCTCGCGAGCGCTTGCTCGATCGAAGCAAACCGGCGCTCGAATTTCTGATTGGTCTGCCGCAACAGCGCTTCCGGATCGGCATCGAGGTGGCGCGCGAGATTGACGGCGGCAAACAGAAGATCGCCTACTTCGGCCGCAGCGCTCGGATTATCCCCATCGAGCGCCGCCTCGATCTCGTCGGCCTCCTCGCGGATCTTGCGCAACACGGCGCGCGGATCGTTCCAATCGAACCCGACCTTGCTCGCTTTTGCTTGAAGCTTCAGCGCGCGAGTGAGGGCGGGCAGGGCGATCGGCACGCCAGCGAGCGCTCCCTTGTCAGCCCGCTTGCCGCGCGCTGCCTTCTCTTGTCTCTCCTGCGCCTTGATCTCGTCCCACAATCCTTTGACCGCTTCCGGATCGTGGGCGTGCTGATCGCCAAAGACGTGGGGATGCCGCCGAAGGAGCTTGGCCGTGATCGCTTCGACCACGTCGCCGAAATCGAACGCGCCTTGCTCCTGAGCCATGCGGGCATGGAAGACGACCTGCAGCAGCAGATCGCCTAATTCTTCTTCCAGGTCCGCCAGGTCGTTGCGGGCGATCGCGTCGGCAACCTCATACGCCTCCTCGAGCGTATAAGGTGCTATCGTTGCGAAATCCTGTTCCAGATCCCAGGGGCAGCCAGTCTTGGGAGTACGCAGCGCGGCCATGATCTCGATCAGCCGGCCGATGTCGCGGGAAGGGGTCATGCGCTGTTCCACATTGGTCGCGCCGACCCTAGCGTCTTCGCGCGCGAAAGCGAAGCAATCCGCGGAAGTGCCCAGGCCCGGATTGCGTCCTTCGCTAAGCTCCTTCGCCCGTTAGCTTCAGTGGCCGGAGTCGTCGGCCTCGCGGCTCGCCTCGAACATGAACCAGACGCGCCGCTCAGCTTCATCGATAAAGTTTTCCAAAATGCTCGCAGTGGCCACGTCGCCGTGCTTGTCACAGGTTTCGTGGCATTCGCGCATGGCTTCGATAACCTTTTTATTGTCGTTCATCAGTTCGCGCAGCATATCGCCCGCCGCCACATATTTTTCGTCGTTGTCCTCGATGCCTTGCAGCTTGGCGATCTGCCCGATCGAATGAAGCGTCGTGCCGCCGATCTTGCGCACGCGTTCAGCGATGTCGTCGGTCGAGGCGAAAATTTGCTCGCCTTGCTCGTCGAGAAGCAGATGGTAGTCGCGAAAATGCGGTCCGCTCACATGCCAATGGAAGTTCTTGGTCTTGAGATAGAGCGCAAACGTCGTTGCCAAAATAGCGTTGAGTTCCTCAGAGATCTCGCTGACGGCCTCCGCTGAAAGGTCGGTCGGCGTATCAAGTGGCGCGGCGGCCTTGCGGCGTGTGTCGAGGGCTCGGACTTTGTTCACGGCGGTCACCTCGGAAATTTCGGGGTTGTGGGGAAAGGAAACGGATTATCCGGCAGTCCCATGAACCACCAGTTGCCAAGGGAACGCAGCAGGGAAACCCGTGGTTCCATGTCCCCGGGTGACCTCATGCTGCGATTCGCATAAGACATATTATGGAACATTCACTGAAGCGGGCTGGAAAATGGGCATGACTGCCATCGAAACGTTGGCACAAAGGCGCTAAAGCAGGGTCGCCACGGCCGGGCTAATTCGGCGCCGCGCGTCTGCTCAATCGGCCACGGAAATCGTCATCCCGTCGAAGCCGGGCTCGACATGCGGCGGCAATTCCTGTCGCAGGACCTCGTAGTCGAGGTCGGCGTGCAGGTTGGTCAGTATCGCGCGTTTCGGCTTGAGACGCTCGATCCAGCTCAGCGCGTCGGCGACCGAGAAATGACTCGGATGTGGCCGGTAACGGAGCGAATCGACGACCCAGACATCGAGGCCGGTCAAGGCTTCCGCCGTTTCCGGCGGCATGCCGCTCAGGTCGCACGAATAGCCAAACGTGGCGAAGCGGAAGGCGTGCGAGGGAATGTCGCCGTGCTCCTGCAGCAGAGGGAGCGCCGTAATCGTTCCGCCCTTCCCTGTGACGGTGATCGCATTGCCGGCCTTCATACGATGCTCGGTCGCGATTGGCGGATACTCGCTGCCGGGCGGCGCTTGGAAGCAATAGCCGAAGCGCTCGCGCATCACCTTGGCCGTGTACGTATCCATATAGATGTCGAGCCGCCGGCGCTGCTTGATGAAGAGCGAGCGGAGATCGTCGATGCCGTGCGTATGATCGGCATGCTCATGGCTGTAGAACACGCCATCGAGCCAATCGACGTCGGCATCGATAAGCTGCTCGCGCAGGTCCGGCGAAGTGTCGATCAAGACGCGCGTGACGCCGTCGCCACCTTGCCGCTCAACCAGGAGCGAGGTCCGCCGGCGGCGGTTCTTCGCATTGTTCGGGTCGCAGGCGCCCCAGCCGAGTGCGGGCCGCGGCACGCCGGCGGATGAGCCGCAGCCGAGAATGGTGAATTTCAGGGTCATGCCGCAGATGTGCTTGGCGTGGGCGTTCGGGCGAATACCCCCGCGCCGATCGACGGCGGCACCTTGCTGAACAGCCGGAAGAAGTTGTTGGACGTTTGCCGCGCGATCTCCTCCAAGGAAACGCCGCGCGTCTCGGCCAGGATCTTGGCGGTCTCGACCACATAAGCCGGTTCGTTGCGCTTGCCGCGGAACGGGTTGGGCGCGAGATAAGGCGCGTCTGTTTCGACCAGAATGCGATCCGCCGGCAGATCGGCCGCAATCGCACGCAGCGCCGTCGAATTTTTGAAAGTCAGGATGCCGGTGAAGGAAACATAGAGCCCGAGCGCAACGGCGCGGCGGGCAAGATCGGCGCCACCGGTGAAGCAATGCAGCACGGCAGGGAAGGCGCCCTCCCCGGTTTCTTCTTCAAGGATACGCGCGGTGTCGGCGTCGGCTTCGCGCGTGTGAATGACCAGCGGCAAGCCGGTGGCGCGCGCCGCCGCGATGTGGGCGCGAAATCCGCGTTCCTGCGCATCGCGCGGGCTTCGGTCATAATGGTAGTCGAGGCCGGCTTCGCCGATCGCCACCACTTTCGGATGCCGCGTGTGGGCGACGAGATCGTGCGCCGTGATGTCCAGTTCCTCGTGCGCGTAGTGCGGATGCGTGCCCACCGAGCAATAGACCTCGGGAAACCGCTCGGCTATCGCAAGCAGGCCGGCAAAACGGCGCACGCGCGTCGAGATGCTGACCAAGCGCATCAAGCCCGCAGTGCGAGCGCGCGTCACGACCGCCTCAAGCTCGCCGGCAAAATCCGGAAAATCGAGATGGCAATGGCTGTCGACCAACATCGCTCTATGGCACGGTTATTGGGCGGCGCTCGCTTCCGCTTCGACGTAACGCGGAAAGACCGGGGCGGGTGCCGGGAGCTTTGAGCCCGCAGCGATGCGGTGCTTGCCGCCGAGGAATGCGAAGCTTCGCTCATTCGCGGGCACCGCCAGCAGGTCGAGGAGCTTCTCCGCCGACTTGGGCACGAAAGGTTGCGCCAGGATCGCGATCTGCCGCAGGACCTCGGCCGTCACATACAGCACCGTGCCTTGCTTCGCTGGATCGGTCTTGGCGAGCGCCCAGGGCGCTGCGCCGGCGAAATAGCGGTTGGCTTCGGCGACCACGCTCCAGACGGCATTGAGCACCTGGTGCAATTGCTGCGTGGCCATGGCTTCCCTCGCCTTGCCGATCATGCCGTCGGCGGCGTCGAGAATGCTTTGATCGGCCGCGCTCAGCGCTCCCGGCTTCGGCAGCTCGCCGGCGAATTGCTTGGCGATCATCGACAGCGAACGTTGCGCCAGATTGCCGAGATCGTTGGCGAGATCGGCATTGGTGCGATTGACGATCGCCTCGTGGCTGTAATTGCCATCCTGGCCGAACGGCACTTCGCGCAGGAAGAAATAGCGCAGCTGATCGACGCCGTAGGCGTCCGCAAGCGCAAACGGATCGATCACATTGCCGACCGACTTCGACATTTTCTCTCCGCGGTTGAACAGAAAACCGTGGGAGAAAATCCGGCGCGGCACCTCGATGCCCGCCGACATCAGAAATGCCGGCCAATAGACCGCGTGGAAACGCACGATGTCCTTGCCGATCACGTGCAGGTTCGCGGGCCAATAGTGGCGGAACATTTCGCTGTCAGTGTCGGGATAGCCGACAGCGGTGATATAGTTCGTGAGCGCGTCGACCCACACATACATGATGTGGCCGTTGCTTCCCGGAACGCGGACGCCCCAGTCGAAGGTCGTGCGCGAGATCGAGAGATCTTGCAGACCGCCGCGCACGAAGCTTGCGACTTCGTTGAGCCGCTCCTTCGGCAAGACATAGTTCGGACGCTCGTAGAGCTTCAGGAGCTTGTCCTGGTAGGCGGAGAGGCGGAAGAAATAGCTCTCCTCCTCCACCCATTCGACCGGCGTGCCGCTCTTGATGGCGACCCGCTGGTTTTGCCCGTTGAGCTCCGTTTCGTCCTCCGCGTAATAGGCTTCGTCCCGCACCGAATACCAGCCGGAATATTTGTCGAGATAGATGTCGCCGGCCTGCTGCATCCGCTGCCAGATCGCTTCCGAGGATATGTGATGGCGCCGCTCGGTGGTGTGGATGAAATCGTTGTTCGAGCACTCGAGCCGCTTCACCATGGCCTCGAATAACGGCACGTTGCGGTCGAGCAATTGCCGCGGCGTGAGGCCTTCGCGCGCTGCAGTCTGCTGGATTTTCTGGCCGTGTTCGTCGGTCCCGGTCAGGAAGAAAACGTCATAGCCGTCGAGCCGCATGAAGCGCGCAATCGCGTCGGTCGCAATCACTTCGTAAGCGTGGCCGATATGCGGTGGGCCGTTCGGATAAGAGATAGCTGTCGTGATGTAGTATGGCCCACGCGGCGCTTGGTCTTGTCGCGCGGTCGCGCGGCGCGGCTTTTGGGCTGGAGCCTTGCGCTTCGCTGACGGCGGAGCCGCGATCGTTGGAGCGGCGGGAATAGGTGCGCGCCTTTCTTTACTGACGGGCGCCTTGTTCGGCGCGGTCGCCCTGGTGGGACTTTTGCCCGCTGCCGGCTTTTTCGGCGCGGTCTTCGCGGCAGCTTTCTTGCGCGCGCTGGTCTTATGGTCACGCGCCTTCGAACCGGCCGTGCTCTTCCGCGCGCCGCCGCCCGATTGCGCCCGCGTTTTCTTTTTGCCGACGCTCTGCTTGGACGCTTTGGACGCCTTCGTGGGCTTCTTGCGTTTCGCAGCTTGCTTACGCTTGGTGGCCATATGAGCAGCTATTCCATCGTCGGCGATCTAAAGACGTTGAAGGCCGGGACTTAACGCGAAGACGGCGCTTCGCGCCTTTTGCCCGGCCAGTGACCGCGCATAGGTATCAACCGCGGGTGGCCTCCGCAAGCAATCCGAACACACTGAAAACAAGCGGCTTTCGCTCCAAATTATAGGTTTCCGCGTCGCGTGCGGCGGCATTGATCCGCTCCCACGCCTCGGCCAGCCGCTCCAGTGGTGCGAGCCCCCCGTTTGTGCCGCTATGACGATCGAGCCGAAGCGAGAGCCAGGCATTGACGGTGTCGACGAAAGCGCCGAGCGGCCGTGGGTCGGTGCCCGCGAGTGCATCGCCGAGCGCATGCAGAGCATTGGCCTTGACTGACGGCAACCGCTCGAGCTCATCGAGCGCGCGCTGGCGCAGCGCCAGCGCGTCTTGATCCAGAAAGGCCAAAGCCCGCGCCACGCTGCCGTCGGCAGCTTCCGCCGCCGCTGCGATCCGCGGATCGCTTTCGGCTCCTCCGACCGAAGCGGCAAGCGCGCGAGCGACATCGGGCTGCGCCAAAGGCCGCATCGGCAACACGCTGCAGCGCGAACGCAGCGTCGGCAGCACGCGCGACGCCGAGTGGCACACCAGCAGCAGCAGCGCGCGCTCAGGCGGTTCTTCGAGAACTTTAAGGAGCGCGTTCGCTCCAGCCCGGTTGAGCTCATCGACCGCATCGACGATGGCGATGCGCCAGCCTCCCTCCCCGGCGGTCGCACCGAAGAAGGAAATCGTGCGGCGCACGTCGTCAACCGCGATCTGCTGCCGCAGCACGCCTTTTTCGTTGGGCGTGCGCTCCAGAACGAGAAGATCGCCATGCGCCTGCGCCGCCACGCGGCGCGCCACCGGATGCTCCGGATCGAGCGCGAGCGATGTTGCCGACTGAACCGCTGCCGCCGCCGGATCGGGATGCGCCAGCACGAACCGCGCCAGGCGATACGCCAGCGTCGCCTTGCCGATCCCCTTCTGGCCGATCAGCATGAAAGCGTGCGGCACGCGGCCACTGCGATAGGCGGCAAGAAGCGCTGCCTCGGTGCCGCCGTGACCGAACAGCTTGTCGGCCAGCCGCGGCGGAACGGCTTCGTCGATCTCGGCGTCGTCGGTGCTCACGAGGCCGCGTCCGCGAAACGAACCGGCGCGGCCGCAGGATGCAGACGGGTGCTCACCGCCTGCCAGATATTCTTGGCCACCATTTTCTTCGGCGCGGTGGCGTCGACGATGACGCAGCGTTGCGGCTCGGCGGCGGCGAGCATGAGATAAGCTTGGCGGAGCCGCTCGTGAAATTCGATTGTTTCTGCCTCGAACCGGTCCGGACTTGAGCCGCCGCGCCGGCCGGCGGCACGCTGGAGTCCGATCTCGACGGGAACGTCGAGCACTAGCGTCAGGTCGGGACGCAGATTGCCGACTGACACCCTCTCGAGTGCCTTGATGAGACGGGGATCTACTTCGCCGAGTTCGCCCTGATAGACGCGGGTGGAATCGGCGAAGCGGTCGCTGATCACCCATTGGCCCGCGTCCAGCGCCGGCAGGATCGTGCACTGAATATGATCGTCGCGGGCGGCGGCGAACAATATGGCTTCCGCATCGGATCCGAGCGGCTTTGCTGCGCCCGAGAGCAGCACGTGACGCATGATTTCGGCGCCCGGCGAACCGCCCGGCTCGCGCGTAAGCTTTACGCCAATGCCGAGCGATTCCAGCTTGAGCGCCAGCATGGCGGCCTGGGTCGACTTCCCGGTCCCCTCCCCGCCTTCGAACGTAATGAACTTACCCTTCATCAGCCTAATCCGATCAGGCGGCGCGAATCGTTGCAGCTACGAAACCCATTCATCAACAAAAGGATGAAAACGGTCGTCGTTTCAAATGGTTGCGGCTATTTACTCAGAACAAGCACGAGCCTGCCAACCAACGCTCACCGCGCGGTACTCTATGCTTCGATTGCGGCGCAGCCGCGGCGCGAACCATCAGTTTGGGCCGTCGAGGTTTGGGCCATCCATCATCATAGCCGGTTCACGCCGGCACGGAACAGGCCGATCATGAGTTCGGTCGCCGCATCCATGGCGCGGTGCGACATGCTGCCCTTGCCGACGTCGTCGGCGGCTTTCAGCGGCACTTCGAGGGCTAGGTTTTCGCCGCGCCAGACTTTGAGCTTGCCGATGCTCTGACCTTTGCTGATCGGAGCCGGCACGGGCCCGGTATAAACCAGGCGCGCGATTAGCCGCTCGCCGCCGCTGCGCGGCATCATCAGGCGGATCGTGCCGGGGCCGACCAGCGGAACATAGCCTCTGTCGCCGCCAAACACTTTGGCCTCGGCAACCGTTTGGCCTTCTGCGAACAGCACGCGCGCCTCGAAGCCGTGGAAGCCCCATTCCAGCATCTTGCGCGCTTCGTCCGCGCGTTCTTTCTCTGACCTGGCGCCGGTGACCACGACGATCAGGCGGAGCTCGTTCTGCACTGCCGAACCCACGAGATTGAGGCCGGCTTCGGTCGTCTCTCCGGTCTTGAGGCCGTCGGCGCCTATTCCCATTGCCAACAGCGGATTGCGGTTCTGCTGGCGGATTTTGTTCCAGGTGAATTCCCGCTCGGAAAACAGCGGATAGAATTCCGGATAGGTCTGCATGATGTGGCGCGCGAGCTGTGCCAATTCGCGCGCCGTCACGCGCAGGTTGGGATCCGAATAGCCCGTGGCATTGGTGAAGGTCGATTTTTCCAGGCCGATCTCTCGCGCGCGCTGGGTCAGCTTGGCGCCGAATTCGGCCTCGTTGCCGGCCATAGCTTCGGCAATTGCGATGCAGGCGTCGTTGGCGGAATCGATAATGATGCCGTGTATCAGATCGTCGAGCGAGATGCGGCTGTGGATGGCGGCGAACATGGTCGAGCCGTGCGAGGGCGCCCCACCCTTGCGCCAGGCATTCTCGCTGATGACAAACTCGTCGGTCAGCTTGGCGCGGCCCTGTTTGATCTCGTTGAATACATATTCCAGCGTCATCAGCTTGGCGGTGCTTGCGGGCGCGACGAGCTGATCGCCATTCTTCTCGAACAGCACGCTGTCGCTGTCGACGTCGAGCAGCAGCGCGGCGGGAACGGTGGTCTGGAAGCCCTCCTTCTTCTCGACCGTCATGTTCGTGGCGGCGTGGGCGGCGATGGCCGCAGCGGCGCACAATCCGGCCGCCAGCGCATAGCCCGCCCAGCCCCGCAGCCCGCTCAGATGATGCACGGCCCGCAAGCAAGCCTCCGATGCAGGACCCGGTCAGAATGGACCCAATTCTCACGCAACCTTCGCCGGGCGCAAGCCTGTATCGGTCACGGTACACGAAATGCCGCAGGAGCAACGAGGGACCGCGGTTAAGCTCAAGCCCTTTCAACAGGAGCATTGTCCTGCTTGACGTCGCTCGACCGCACGACATAGGTGCCGGCGAGAAGGTCGCCTAACCTTTGGCGACGCTTGGTGAGCAGCAAGGCGAGCCCGGCGGGAAGGCCGCCGACGAGGAACGGATTGACCTCGATAAGGCGCAACACGGTTCGTACGAGAGCTTTAACAAACCCGGGCGCCTGGCCACCCCTGTCGATGACGATGGTGCCGGTGATCCATTTGCCGAGCGTTTGCCCGAATGCTCCCTCCGCACCAATGAAGTACACGGCGACGACCACGAGCCAGAGCGCCGCCACCCAGGGCCAGGTGTCGTCACCAAGGCGATCCTTCCCAAGCATGAACGTAAGCAGGACAAGCAGCATGCCCAGGAACACAAGATCGATTTGCGCCGCAATCGCGCGCCGTACAAGCAATGGGAAAGGACTTGATCGCTCGGCGACAAGTTCGCTGGAACTAGCCGATAGCGCTTCGGCACTTCGCTTCTTCAGATCCTCGGCCCGGACCACGTAGGTTCGCGCCAACAAATCGCCAGCCGCTGGCGTCGCTTCAATATCGCAAAGGTGAAGGCCGCCGGAAGACAAAGAAGAAGCGGATTGACTTCGACGATGCGTAACGCGGTTCGGACCGCGACCTTCAATATTCCTGGAGGCTTCCCGACGCTGTCGACAACGACGGTGCCGGTCAGCAGCTTGCCGAGACTGCGTCCCCAGACTCTCTCGGTCAGCAAGAAATAGAGCGCCTGGGCACCGATCCAAACCCAAAGCGTGGCGCGGTAGCGGTCGTTGCCGAGGACAGAATCCGGCACGAGCAGAATGAGAAAAAGCACGACGAAATCGATGCACGCGCCAAAGGATCGCCGCGCCAGAAGCTCACTGAAGGGCGATTGTGCGGCGAGCTCCTCGATTATCAGCGGCCTTTGCGCTTCGTTTTCGGGGCTAGCCTCCTGCGTGGCAACGTCTGACGACATCTCGCGCCCCCGATAGCTCTGGTCCCGCTGAAGCCAACGGGCCGTGGAACTTGGGCCTGACGCCCTTTGCTGACCACGCCGGCGTAAGCAAGCCCGGGCGTCCCCGGTGGACTGGACCGTTCTTGAGATTCAACATCACGCAACGCCCGCGGACCCAACTTGGCTCACGGGGTCAGTGGCGCTTACCGCCGCCTCCATGACCGCCGCCGCCTCCATGAGCGCCACCACCGCCGTGGCCACCGCCGCCGGCGCGCACAACAGCAGCACGACGGACGCCGCCAGAATGAATCGCA